>Ga0137377_10002058_pt1 | contig 14735 bp, 9 predicted proteins | sample SagtaG_22_FD_104815 | JGI IMG/M metagenome (GOLD analysis project Ga0137377, IMG submission 104815) | Vadose zone soil microbial communities from Sagehorn Ranch, Mendocino, California, USA - Sage2_L_40_16 metaG | ecosystem: Environmental > Terrestrial > Soil > Vadose zone | place: USA... | reverse complement strand
GTGCGTGGGGGGTAGTGGGGTATAACGTGCTGGTGATCCTGTGGGGGGCGCTGGTGCGGGCTACGGGGTCGGGCGCCGGGTGCGGCAATCATTGGCCACTGTGCAATGGACAGGTGATTCCGCTGTCGCCGCGGGTTGATACGGTCATCGAGTTTACGCATCGGTGTATGACGGGTGGAGCGGCATTTCTTGTCCTTGGGCTAGTAGTGTGGACGTTTCGCGGGACAGTGAAGGGACAGGCGGCACGGGTGCTGGCGGTGGCTTCGATGGTGCTGCTCCTGAATGAGGCTTTTCTGGGCGCGCTGCTGGTAAAGCTGGGATATGTGACGGGCAATCAATCCATGGGGCGGGTGGTGGTGCTGTCCATTCATCTGAGCAACACGCTGCTGCTGTTGGCTGCATTGACTCTGACCGCGAGGCTATTAGGGACGGCGCAGATGTGGCGTGAGCTCGGGGTTGGCGGGGTAAAGAAGGTCTGGGCGTTTATGGGATTGGCTGGGACGCTGGTGGTGGGAGTGAGCGGGTCGCTGGCGGCGCTGGGCGATACGCTGTTCCCTGCCTCTTCACTGCGGGCGGCTTTTGCGCAGGACTTCGCTGAGGGATCGCCATGGCTGCTTCGGTTGCGGGGAGTGCATCCGGTGAGCGCCGTGATAGCAGGGATCTTCGTGCTTTGGCTGGTGGGACAGGCGCGGCGAGCCGGAGCCGGACGGCTGGCCGCGGTGGTGCTGGCCCTGCTGGGCTTTCAGTTCGCGCTGGGGCTAGCGGACATTCTGCTGCTTGCACCGGTGTGGATGCAGATTTTGCATCTGCTGGGAGCAGATTTGTATTGGGTCGCTCTGGTCACGCTCGCGGCAATGGTGATTTGGCCGAAAGCTGGTGGGACGTTGCTGAGGCAAGCCGATCACTCAAGCCTCTAATCCTCAAGCCTCGTTCCCGGCGGCCTGAGGCTTGAGGTCGGATGAGGTATAACTTTTTGCGATGTTACTGTGGATTGGGTTTGCCTGCGATCTTGTCACCGACCTTTTTGGTTTCGTTAGCGGTATCCTTTGCGGCAACCTTCGTACCGTGGCCAACGTCTTTGCCCACTGTCTTGGTCCCGTTGACTGTTTTATCGGTTGCGGTCTTCGTGCGGTTTGCAGTCTTGTGGTAGGCCGTCTCGGTGCCAGTGGCTGTCTTGTCTGCGGCCGTCTTCGTTCCACTGGCGGTCTTGTCGTAGGCCTTCTTTGTTCCCGTAGAGACAGCGTGTCCAGTGTCTTTGGCTGCATTCTTGGTGTCGGTTCCGGCGGTCTTCATATCCTGCTTGGCGCTATCCTGCGCAACGGCAAAGCCGGTGGAGAGAAAGACGGTGAAAGCAGACGCTAGAACGATCGACCCTATTTTACGAATGTGCATGAAAAAGCTCCTTTGGGCGAAAACCTTTTATAGATAGAGTAGCGGTTCAGTAGAAGCGTTGCAAAACCGGCGCGAAATTAATGGTGCGGTTACAGGATGGGCCCCAAAAAACGAATGCGCTTCCGGAACACAATGTCGCCTGACGGAATTTGTCATTGTCTTATGAGAAATCCGTTGTTGTATAGTGACAACGTTCGGCAGTCGGCGGTTAAAACGTTCAGCTCGTTGCCTCCGAAGGACTGGCGAGACAAAATTCTTGTGAAACAGAACACCGATTCGATTGAGAGGGGTAGACGCATTTCGTTTGTGATTCAAGGCGGATAACGTTTACTGATTGGTTTGACCGATGCAGGTTTTTGCGGCGCTTCTATTGATGAACCAACTGACGAGATTGGCGCCGGTAGATGTTCTGATCCTGGTGCTGTATTTCGCTTTGGTCGTGTTTATCGGGTTTCATGCGAAGGGAAAGGCAAACACCAGCGAGGATTTTTTCCTGGCTGGCCGGGAGATGACAGCTTGGATCGCGGGACTGAGCTTTGTTTCGGCCAACCTGGGATCGCTGGAACTGATGGGATGGGCTGGTGCGGCTTATCAGTATGGGATCCTTGCGGCGCACTGGTACTGGATCGGGGCGATTCCGGCGATGCTGTTTCTAGGCATCGTCATGATGCCGTTCTACTACATCTCGAAGACGCATTCGGTTCCGGGCTATCTTCACCTGCGATTCGGCGAGGCCGCGCGAGGGTTGTCGGCGATCTCGTTTGCGTTGATGACCATCCTGATGAGTGGCGTCAATATGTTCGCCATGGCTGTAGTGATGCAGACGGTGCTGGGTTGGAACATCACCTTCTCAATCTGGGTAGGTGCCGGTACGGTGGCGCTGTATGTGATGCTCGGTGGCCTGCGCTCGGCCATCATCAATGAGGTTTTGCAGTTTGTGCTGATATGGGCAGGCGCAGCGATGATTCCGATCCTGGGATTAATCGAGGCGGGTGGATGGACGAACCTTAAAGCGCAGATTGCGGCGAATGTAGGTCGAAGCGACTACACCCATCTGTGGAACACAGTCGGCCGCTTTGGCGACAATCCGATGGGAGTCCATTGGACAGGAATCGTCTTCGGGCTGGGGTTCGTCATCAGCTTCGGATATTGGACGACGGACTTTCTGGTGGTGCAGAGAGTCTTGAGCGCCCATAATCTGCGTGCCGCGAAGATGGCGCCGGTGATCGGTGCTGCGTTCAAGATGGCGGTACCGTTCATCGTGATCCTGCCGGGATTGCTGGCGCTTGCTGTATTGAAGAACCCGGATGGCAGCATAATGCACCTGGTTCCCGAGAGCATTGCGGCAACGACAGGACAACATAGCTACAACGAGGTGCTGCCTCTAATGTTGATTCGTTACTGCGGCCCTGGGCTGCTCGGGCTAGGGATTACGGCCCTTCTCGCAGGCTTCATGAGCGGCATGGCGGGTAATGTCAGCGCGTTCTCTACGGTGTGGACGTATGATATTTACGGCGCGTTCATCAACAAAAAGGCCAGCGATAAGCACTATGTCGCGATGGGCCGATGGTCGACCGTGATCGGAATGTTGGTGTCGATCGGCACAGCGTACCTCGTGATGCATGCGGCGAGTATCATGGACTACGTGCAGGCGCTGTTCAGCTTCTTTATTGCGCCGCTGTTCGGTACGGTGATCCTGGGGATGCTGTGGAAGCGAGCCACGCACTGGGGCGGTTTTCTGGGACTACTCGCAGGAACGCTGTCTTCGATCGGGATGTTCATCTGGGTCCAGGGCGATGCTGGGGCTTTACGTTACATTGCGATGAGCTCGGATGCGAAGCCCATGGCGGAGAATTTGTACCGCGCATTGTGGAGCTGGATTATTTGCGTGGTGGTGACGGTCGTCGTAAGTCTGGTAACGAAACCGGTGCCAACCGAACAACTCTCAGGACTGGTGTACGGGGTGACGCCGATTCCCCATGATGGGGCAATAACGATCTGGCAAAAGCCGATCTTTTGGGCCATCGTGGTGATCGTGGTCTTCTTTACCCTGAATTTGATCTTCTGGTAAGAGGTGGGCTGTGATGGATAAACACGAACGTGAAGTGGAGTCGGCGGAGTTGGAAATCTGGTTCTTCTGCGGCATCCTGATGCTGGCTTATGGCGTGGTGCTGGTAATCACGGGAATCATCGAGTTGGACAATCCGCCGCCAAATGAAGTGCTGCTGCCGTGGCTCGAAGCTCTACATCCGACATTGTGGTGGGGTGCGTTGTTGACGGTGTTTGGCGGATTTTATTCGATCCGATTTCGCCCCGGTCGGTTCTAATTGTTGTTGAAGCGAGTCTACGTGGAAGAGATTCCGCGACCAAGACCCCAAACAGACGTGAATTCTGGAGCATTTATGACGAAGCAAATGACGATGGGTGTGATTGTGGGCAACCGTGGATTTTTTCCCAGCCACCTTGCCACCAGTGGACGGCTGGAGATGGTTGCGGCGCTGGAGGCTGCGGGGATCAAGGCGCTTGTGCTGAGTCCGGAAGAGACGGCGCATGGGGCGGTAGAGACCTACGAGGATGCAAAGAAGTGCGCGGCGCTGTTCAAGGCGCATGCGGCTGAGATCGATGGGATCATCATTACGCTGCCGAACTTTGGCGAGGAGCGTGGGCTGGCGGATGCGCTCAAGCTGGCGAATCTGCAGGTGCCGGTGCTGATTCAAGCGACGCCCGACCATGTGGGAAAGATGACGATTGCGTTCCGGCGGGACAGCTTCTGCGGGAAGATGTCGATCTGCAACAACCTGAAGCAGTATGGGATTCCCTACTCGCTGACGGGACTGCATACGGAGGCGCCGGATTCGGTGGAGTTCAGGGCTGATCTGGATTGGTTCTCGGGCGTCTGCCGGGTGGTGAAGGGCATGAAGAACCTGCGCATCGGTGCGATTGGCGCCCGGCCTACGGCGTTCAATACGGTTCGATACTCTGAGAAACTGCTTGAGAAGAGTGGCATCACGGTTGAGACGCTGGATCTGAGCGAGGTCTTCGGGCGGATCGAACGGCTACCGGATAACGACGATGCTGTGCAGACCAAGTTCGACACGATTAAGAAATACATCCCGACGGGCAACGTCCCCGAGGCCGCGCTACTGAAGATGTCGAAGCTCGGCACGGTGATTGATGGGTGGATGAAGGCGAGCGAACTGACGATCAGTTCCGTCCAGTGCTGGACCTCGATGGAGGAGTACTTCGGCGTGGTTCCCTGCACCGTGATGAGCATGATGAGCGAGAGCCTGTTGCCAAGCGCTTGCGAGACCGACACCATGGGCACGTTGAGCATGTATGCGCTGACCCTTGCTTCAGAGACGCCAAGCGCGTTGCTGGACTGGAATAACAATTACGGCGACAACCCGGATAAGGCGGTGTGCTTCCACTGCTCGAATCTGCCGAAGCACTTCTTCAAGGAGGGAGTGAAGATGGATTTTCAGCAGATTATTGCCGGGACCGTCGGCAAGGAGAATACGTACGGGACGCTGGACGGTACCGTGAAGGCCGGAGCGATGAGCTTTGCACGTTTCTCTACCGATGACTTTGCCGGGCAGATCACAGGCTATGTCGGCGAAGGCGCGTTTACCAACGACCCACTGCATACCTTCGGCGGGGCGGGCGTAGTTGAGATCCCGAAGATGCAGGAGTTGCTGCGCTATATCTGCGAGAACGGCCTCGAGCATCATGTCGCCGCGAATTTTTCGACGACCGCAGCACCTGTCCACGAAGCTGCCACCAAATATCTCGGTTGGAAGATGCACTGGCATCGATAGAGCAGAACCGCGGCGCTCAATCTGGCTTGCGGAGCTGCTGGTTTTTGATCAGAAGCTCGGCGACCAATCGATGCAGACGAGAGTTCTCGATCTCGAGTTCCGCAAGACGGTCTTTGTAGTTTGCGGCGGGCGGTCGATAGTGAATCGAAGAAGACGGACCTTTGTAGCTGCCCGGCTCGGCGTCTTCTCCAGCGTCGGTGGCGTTTTCATCGAACTTGTTCATACCTGAGGCTCCACGGATGAGGCGAAGGGAGCGCGGCCGCAACGTATTCCTTTGCGAAACTTCTCGCGCTCCTCGGGTGTCATCTGCTCCCAGCGATCTTTCATGCGCTGCTTCCAGCGATCTCGGCCTCTGCCGCCATGGCGATGGAAGCCGCCAAAGAGAATCTTGCTCAGCAGAAGCAGTCCTAGCGCCTGCCAAAAGGTGATCGTGTGCCACCCAATGATTGGCGGCACAAGGACATTCCATAGGCTCTTGACGATGAAGCCAAGCGCGACGCTGGCGATGACGACGAAGAGCGCGATTTTTATTCCTTTGACTATTGGATGACGACCCATGTCTAACTCCTTATTTCTTTGCATAATTTTCGTAGATCGATTGCAGATTTTGGCGTAAATGAAGCACTGCGTAATGCTTTCGCGAGAGCAGCGTGTTGACGCTGAGGCCGGTTTTGGCGGAGATATCTTTGAAGCTCTGGCCCATCAATTCGTGGGCGATAAAGACTTCGCGCTGAGCCTTCGGCAGCTCTTCGAGGGCTTCGTCAAGTGCATCGAGGAGCAGATTCCTTGCGTAAGCTGCCTCAGGACCGGCGTCGTCTGAAGGGAGCAGATCTTCGAGCGTGTCACCGCCTTCTTCGGCAGACACTGGATTGTTGAGGGAACTGGGCTTCTTTCTGCGGAAGAGATCGACCATCCGATTCCGGGCCACGCCAAAGAGCCAGGCAGTTACATGCTCGATGGGCTTCATAAGGCGGTAGGCTTCAAGCAGTTCGTAGAAGACGTCCTGAAGGATGTCCTCGGCTTCGCTGGTGTCGGCGACGTGCTTGCGAATGAAATTGCGAAGCCTGGGCTGGTCTCTCTCCAGTGCCTCAGAGATGAGCTGGTCCTGCTCGATAATCGTCCAACTACCCGGGATTTGGTTCATCTACAGGTGTAGACGGGTGACGGACAAAAATATTTTATGCCGCGGGTTATTTGTTTGGCAGGGGAACGGAAGGCAATGAATATCTGGAGATAAAAACAATTGTTTAGCTTCCTGTACCTGCAGTGATAGGCTTTTCTCAAAGCCTTCATTTAGAGGAGTTCTATCACCATGCGAAGGGCCATCGCCTGTTTTACCTTGCTTACCAGCACCGCTTACGCCGTCAATACGGGAGAGGTCACTCTTCGCGGTTACACTCCGGAACACGCTGCTGCCGAGGTGCAGTGGGAACAGAAGTTCCGCGCGATGCCCGACCCGGCAAAGGTTCGCGAGAACATGCGCCGCATGTCGGCCCGGCCGCACCATGTGGGTTCACCGTACGACAAGGACAATGCCGAGTGGCTGCTTGCGCAGCTGAAGTCGTATGGGCTGGATGCGAAGATCGAGCAGTTTGAGGCGTTGTTCCCTACGCCGAAGTCGCGCAAGCTGGAGCTGCTGGGGCCGGAGAAGTTCGAGGCGACGCTGGACGAGCCAGTGGTGAAGATCGATCCGACTTCAGATCAGAAGAAAGAGCAGCTGCCAACCTACAACGCGTACTCGCGGGATGGCGATGTTACGGCTCCGCTGGTTTATGTGAACTACGGTGCCCCGGCTGACTATGAAGAGTTGGAACGGATGGGAGTCTCGGTCAAAGGCGCCATTGTGATCGCGCGATACGGTCAGACATGGCGCGGGATTAAGCCGAAGGTTGCGGCGGAGCATGGTGCGGTCGGCTGCATCATTTATTCCGATCCTCGCGACGATGGCTACTTTCGTGGCGACACCTACCCGGATGGGCCGATGCGGCCCGCGGAGGGTGCACAACGTGGCAGCGTGATGGATATGCCGGTGTATCCGGGGGATCCGCAGACGCCGGGTATCGGCGCGGTGGCTGGCGCGAAGCTAATTCCGCTCGATCAGGTGCAGACGATTACGAAGATTCCTGTGCTTCCGATCTCTTATGCGGATGCGACACCTTTCCTGAAATCACTACGCGGTGACCTGGTGCCGGAGAGTTGGCGAGGCGGCCTGCCGTTTGCTTATAAGGTCGGCCCGAGCGTGGCGATGGCACATCTTGCCGTCAGCTTCAACTGGGACCGCAAGCCGCTCTACAATGTGGTCGCGACGATTCCCGGTTCGACTCTTCCCGATCAGTGGGTGATTCGTGGCAACCATCATGATGCCTGGGTGAACGGAGCCGGCGATCCTCTCTCCGGCGCCAGCGCGGAGTTGGAAGAGGCGCGTGGGTTGGGAGAGTTGCTGAAGCAGGGCTGGCATCCGCAGCGCACGATTATCTATTGCTTCTGGGATGGCGAAGAGCCGGCGTTGTTGGGTTCGACCGAGTGGGTGGAGGCACATGCGACGGAGTTGAGTAAGCATGCAGTGGCTTACTTCAACTCCGATGGGAACGGCCGCGGGTACTTTCGTGCCGAAGGCTCGAGCGCACTGGAGAGCTTCGTCAACAGTGTGACCAAGGATATCGATGATCCCGAGACGAAGATGCCGGTGTGGAAGCGTCAGCGGCTGGTTGCCATCTCTCGCGCAGCGGGGGATGCACGCGCCGAGCTTCGCAACCGTCCGGACATCCGCATGGAGGCCCTCGGTTCCGGCTCTGATTACACAGCCTTTCTGCATCATCTTGGAATCGCAAGCATCAATATGGGTTATGGCGGCGAGGATCAAGGCGGCGGTCAATATCATTCCGTCTACGATGACTTCTATTGGTATACGCACTTTCAAGATACTGATTTCGTCTATGGACGCGCCCTGGCCCAGACGGCGGGCACAATGATGATGCGTATGGCGGACGCCGACGTGATTCCCTTTCAGTTCGGAGACCTTGCCGACACGGTTCGGACGTATGTGACCGGAGTCAAGAAGCTGACCGACACGATGCGCGCCGAGATCAAGGAGCGAAACACCGAGATCGCCGACGGTGTGTACAAGGCATTGGAAGATCCGAAGAAGAAGCGCATTGCTCCTGAGGTCGAAACCCTTCCGCCGTATCTGAACTTTGCTCCGCTCGATCAGGCGATGGATGATTTGACGACAGCCGCGGCCGAGTACGACAAGGCGTTTACGGCGAGTGCGCAGAAGGCGCCTCCTGCACTTAATCTCCAGCTCATACAGAGTGAGCGGGTGTTTCTCGATCCGGCGGGATTGCCGAACCGGCCGTGGTTCCAGAATATGATGTATGCCCCCGGGTTTTATACAGGCTACGGTGTCAAGACGCTGCCAGCAGCTCGCGAGACGATCGAGCAGAAGCAGTGGAAGGACGCGGACGCACAGATTGCACGGACTGCTGCTGCAATGGAACGCGAGGCCGCGCTGCTGAAGAGCGCGATGCAGACGCTCGCCGGCAAATGAGGGCCAGGGAACCTTACGAAGGACGAGCCCGGATTTTTGTGGCCTGTTCATATTTTCATTTCGTGAGAGTGCGATAAGCTTTAGACCTGTATGAGTGCCACGAAGCGAAGCTCCCGAAATAGCGTGAACGCGAAAAAGGTTCCAGCAACGCCGGTTGAGAATCTGTTTTTCAGCCGGGATGAATCGTGGATGCGGTTTAACCAGCGTGTGCTCGAAGAGGCACAGGACGAGACGAATCCGCTGCTGGAGCGAGTGAAGTTCCTTGCGATCACGGCGAGCAATCTGGATGAGTTTGTGGAGATCCGGGTTGCGGGGTTCCTGCAGCGGATCGAGGATGGTTACAACCTGCCGCAGCCGCCGGATGAGGGTGGGCTGACTCCGCAGGAGCGGCTGGATGGGTTGATGGAGCGTATCGTGCGCTTCGTCGAGGCACAGTACCGATGCTGGAACGAGCAGTTGCTGCCGGCGATGCAGGCGGAGAAGATCCGTGTGCTGCGGTGGAGCGAACTGGGCGAGAAGGCGCGGGCGCAGGCGTTGGAGTTCTACGACACGGAGGTCGATCCGCTGCTGACGCCGGTGACGATCGATCCATCGCATCCCTTTCCGCGGGTGTTGAACAAGGCGCTCTGTATCGGCCTGTTGCTGCGGCATAAACGGCGCGGCCTGAAGGCAGCCACGTCGCTGGGCGTGGTAACGGTGCCTCGCGCGCTGCCGCGACTGGTGCCTCTGGTCGGCGCGGAGGGTTATTGCGACTTCATTCTGCTGCATGAACTGGTCGAATCGCAGGTGGACAGGATGTTCCGTGGGTATGAGGTGCTGTCGCGATCGGCGTTTCGAGTGACGCGAAACAGCAACCTCTACATGCAGGAGGAGGAGTCGCGCTCGGTGCTCGAGAGCGTGCGTGCCGAGCTGCATAACCGGCGCAAGGGCGATGCGGTCCGGATGGAGATCGAGAGTTCGGCGACCGAAGAGATGGTGGAGCGGCTGCGGATCAACTTCGAGCTGGATCCGTGGCAGGTGTTCCGGACCGATGGGCCGGTGAATCTGTCGCGGCTGATGAATCTGTACTCGGAGGTGAAGCGGCCTGCGTTAAAGTATCCGGCGTTTGCGGCCAGGGAGTTCAAGTTGAGTGCGAAGTCGACCGATATCTTCGACGAGCTGCGGAAGCACGATGTATTGCTGCATCATCCGTTCGATTCGTATAAGACGGTGGAGGAGTTTGTCGAGGCGGGGGCGCAGGACCCCAGTGTGATCTCGATGAAGCAGACGCTTTACCGGACGAGCAAGGATTCGCCGATCTTCACGGCTTTGACTGAGGCAGGACAAAGCAAGGAAGTGACCGTTGTCGTCGAGTTGATGGCGCGATTTGATGAGGATTCGAATATTCGCTGGGCGAGGGAGCTCGAAGACGCGGGCGTGGGGGTCTTTCACGGCATCTTCGGGTTGAAGACGCATTGCAAGCTGGCGCTGCTGGTGCGACGCGATACCGACGGCGTGGTGCGGCGGTATGCGCACCTGGGGACGGGGAACTACAACCCGGTCACGGCACGGTTCTACACGGACATCAGCCTGCTTACCTCGAAGCCGGAGATAACCAGCGCGGTGCAGAAGGTGTTCAACTACCTGACGGCGGAGACCGAGTCCGATTCGTACAGTCCGCTGCTGGTGGCTCCGTTGACGATGGCTGACCGGCTGGTTGTGTTGATTGAACGAGAGGCAGCTCACGCGAAGGCGGGCAAGCCGGCATACCTTATTGCGAAGATGAACGGCCTGATCGACCGGCGGACGGTGGAGGCGTTGTATGCCGCGTCGCAGGCGGGAGTCGAGATCGACCTGATCGTGCGGGGGATGTGTTCGCTGCGTCCGGGGGTGAAGGGTTTGAGCGAGCGGATTCGCGTGAGAAGCATCGTGGGACGGTTTCTTGAGCACAGCCGGATCTTCTGCTTTGCCAATGGCGGCAGGGAGGAGGTCTACTGCGGAAGCGCGGATTGGATGCCGCGTAACCTGGTGGAACGATGCGAGGTGATGTTTCCAGTGACACAGGCCGATCTGCATAAGCGGCTGCGCGATGAGATTCTCGCTGCGTATCTGGCGGACAACACCAAGGCCCGGCTGTTGCAGCCGGATGGGGAGTATGTGCGGGCGCCCCGAGTGGGAGAGCCGTTCAGCGCACAGGACCACCTGATGCGGGTGGCGGAAGGGGCTGAAGAGAAGATTACGGAACGGCTTCTTAAAATGAGTGTTGCCTCCTGATTCTCTGTCGGACGGCGGTGGGTATCCCCCATTGCCCGGGCGTAATTATTCTGCAATCAATGGTTTACGAGGTGTCGATGCCTGCAAAAATGTCATAACAAAGGAGTTATGGCTAAATATGTCCAAATAAACAAGTTAGCCCCGGCAGGTGACTATTGCCCTGCGGGCTTGCTTGTTTTTTGATCTATATATCTAGTATAGCGGATTGAGGGTAACTAACATGCCAAGTCTATTTTCTTTTGTTTGAGGCATTTAGATGGTTTTGGGGCTTGACATGCGATTCCTGGGCGAAAAACGCGGAAAGATAATTGCGACGGCAGAAACAACAGCAAAATGCCGGTCTCTTTCGCTGCGCCCCCAGAATGATTGGTTTTTTTTAGGTTGAGGGAAGAGGACGATCGGCGAGGCAAACGCAAATGCGCCGCGATGGCTGGGGAAATGTCGAGGTGGAGAAGCGGATTTCTCCACTGCGCTGCTCACGGTGAGGCTGTGAGCAGCTTCGGTCGAAATGACGATTTCTGGGCGGTGTGCAAAGGATAGACAACAGCAAGGGCAAAAGCCGAAGCAACAGCGTTGTTGTGGCTGGTTGAGTTTTTACATCCCGCCCATCGCAAACTGCGCGATGGATGGGGCACCCGTCGATCTGAGGCCGCAAAGAGGGGAACAAGCAACGGCTACGGGGCTGGGGGTTAGGGCTAGGGCTATTGGATGGTGAGGTTGATGGTGGCGGTCTGGATGATGGAGCCTCCGGTGGCGGTTATGTTGACCGCGTAGGAGCCGGTGGCGAGGCTGTTGGGACTGAGACCGTTGGGGTCGACCCCGCCGCTGCCGCAGCCGCTGAGCAGACCGAGGGTGGTGAGGGCGAAGAGCAGGGTGAAGACGCTCCAGCGGCGGGCGCGGCGCGGGAGGAAGACGAAGAGCAGGCTGGCCAGGGTGATGCCAAAGCCCGAGGCGGCTCCGACGCCTGGGGAGCGGTCGTGAGGCATTCGGGATACTGGAGTAGTGGAGGACTGGAGGCCGGTCGCTGCCGGAGAGATGGTTACGCTGGTGGCCGCGGGTCCGGCTCGAGTGGGAGTGACCGAGGATGGGGTAAAGAGGCAGACCGCGCCGGAGGGCAGACCGCCGGTGCAGGCGAAGGTGATGGTGGAGTGGAAACCTCCGGTTGGGGTTGCGGTCAGGGTGACCGGATTCGAGGCCCTGCCCTGGACTGCGCTAGTGGAGGCGGTCGAGGGGGACAGTGTAAAGGCTCCGGCGGCATCGAGGATGGTGAAGGTGGCCGACGGGGAGATATTGGCCTGATGAGCGCTGTCGCCCGAGTAGAAGACGCGGAGGATGTGCGCGCCTGACTGAAGGGTGTTGGTGAGTAGAGGCAGGTTGGTGGTGGCGCCGGTAAGTGCGAGAGGGGCGCCGTAGAGGTTGCCGTCGAGGATCAACTGGGCGGTGCCGGTCGGGGTGGGACTGGTGGGCGAGATGGCTGCGGTGACGGTGACGCTGGTTCCCTGCGTGACCGTGGCGGGGGTCAGGGCAATGGTGGTGGTGCTGGGCAGGGTCCCGGCAGTGAGGGTGAAGGAGGAAGCGGCGGAGACCGACGACTGGTAGTTGGAGTCGCCGGAGTAGATGGCGCTGATCAGGTGAGTGCCGGGAGTGATCGCAATATTCGGCGTGGAGATAGTTGCGGTACCGGAAAGGAGCGGCACGGGACTGGTGACAAGCTGGCCGTCGCTGGCGAAGGTGATAGTGCCGGTGGGCAGCGGGTTGGTAGGCGAGACCGTGGCGGTGAAGCTGTAGGAGGCTTCCGGTGCGACGGTGGCGGACGAAAGATTTAGGGAGGTGCTGCTGGCGACCTGGGTGGAGCCCGTGACGGTGACGATGGCGGGCGTCGAGATGGACGGGGCGTAGTTGGTGTCGCCCGCGTAGCTGACCGTGACGGGGTTGACGCCGATGGGCAGGCGGCTGGCCGGAAGCGTAAAGAGGACCGAGCTGCTGTCGGATGCGGCGGCCGGATAGGTCTTCTGCGTGAGGGCCGCGGTCCCCAGAATGCTGCTGCCGGAATTGAACGTAACCGTGCCGGAGGGAGCACTGGCTCCGAAGCCCTGCTGGTTGCCTGAGCCGTAGCCGCGGGCGTTGATCTGGGCGGTCAGGACGAGAGTTCCTGCGGCGGAGAGGACAGGAAGATTGACCTGGAGGGTGCTGGCTGTGGGGGCTTTGGTGATGTTGAGGGTGAAGGAGGAGGAGGTGCTGGCGTTGAAGCTGGCATCGCCCGAGTAGGCGGCGGTGAGGACGTGAGTGCCGGGGGCTAGCGAGCGGGTCTGGTCTTCGGTGTTCGAGGTGGAGTTGAGGCGGAAGATGCCGCCGTCGATCGGCGTGCCGGAGTCGGTGAGGGTGATGTTGCCGGTGGCAGTTCCCTGTCCGGAGGCGCCGGCGACCTGCGCGTTGAGGAGAAAGAAGCCGCCGTAGGGATAGCTGGCGCCGCCGTTGAGAGACGTAGTGGTGCCGTTGGAGGCGTTATAGAGTAGTCCACGGAGGGTGGTGGTGCTGGACTCGGGGCTGACGGTGAGGGTGATGGGGTTGGAGTCACTGGGCGCGTAAGTGCCGTCGCCCCCATAGTGGGCCTGAACCGAGTAGGCGCCGCCGGGGAAGTTGCTGAGTGAGGCGGTGTAGCTGCCACTTTGCAGGACGCCGGTCTGAACCGAGCCGTTGGAGGCGAGCGCGTTGATGGAGACACTGCCGGAGGGTGTGCCGGTGGTGGAGGCGACTCTGACGCTGGCTGAGACCGGGCTGCCGTGAGTTATTGAGGACGGTGAGAGGGTGAGCGTGGTGGCGGTGGCGACGAAGCTGGCGTTCGACCAGCTGTTGACCAGGTTCGCGGCGTTGACGCTGCCGAGGCCGGTGGCGAGATCGTATCCGGTGGTGCTCGCGTAGCCGGAGAGGACGCCGTAACGATCGCTCGAGGTGGTGACGGTGCAGTTGAGCGCGCCCTTGGCGCAGGGCATGGCAATGGTGCCGGTGGTGACGTCGTTAAAGACGCAGCCTGCGGCCGGGGTTCCGCTGTTGGAGTTGCACGCCGTGCCGGATCTGTTCTGCTGGCTGGCGAGGTTGTAGAGGACGTAGTTGGCGTTGCCCTGCCGGCTGCCGGTCTTCTGGTTGACGAGCGAAAGGATGCCGGCGAAGGCGGGGGCGGCGATGGAGGTGCCTCCGTAGCCGGCGAAGTCGTAGGCGGGAGCAGCGAGGCTGCAGGGCTGGCCGTCGGAGTTGGTGCTCTGCTGGCAGACGACATAGAAGGCGCCGAAGAAGCCTGCGCTTGAGAAGAAGGAGACGTCGGGGGTATCGCGGACGCCGTCGGCGGGGACGCCGGTGCCGGTCTGCCAGGAGGGTTTGGGATAGCCTCCGCGACAGCTGGAGGACGAGGAGCCGTTGGACTGGATGCAGGCGCTGGGACCGCCGCCTGCTCCGACGACCGAGAGAAGGCCGTTGGTGGAGGCGAGAGGGCTGTTGCAGACCTGCTCGGGGGTCTGGCCGAAGAACGTGTGAAAGGTGCTGAAGACGGGATTGGTGCAGCTCTGGTTCCAGGGGGTCTCGGGGATGAAGCCCTTGGCCGAGGCCTGGGTGGTCGCGTCGTTGGCGGAGTTCCAGAAGGCGGTGCCACCGTTGGGCATGTAGAAGTCGGTTCCGCCTACGGCGATGTTGTACGGTGTGCTGGCGAGGCCGTTGACGGCGATACCGTCGGC
>Ga0137377_10002054_pt1 | contig 14739 bp, 21 predicted proteins | sample SagtaG_22_FD_104815 | JGI IMG/M metagenome (GOLD analysis project Ga0137377, IMG submission 104815) | Vadose zone soil microbial communities from Sagehorn Ranch, Mendocino, California, USA - Sage2_L_40_16 metaG | ecosystem: Environmental > Terrestrial > Soil > Vadose zone | place: USA... | reverse complement strand
TGGAGCGGATCAGGGCGGAACGGGAAGTTCGGCTATCAACGAGGCGCTCGTCGATCAAGAAGAAATGAAAGGTCGTCTTGCGAAACGCCCCTCGCACCCCTCGCACTTGAACGATTAATCTGGTTGCTCAAAGCTCTTGAGATCGGAGGCCAGTTATGTTTAGCGATGCTGAATCGTCACTCGTCTGGGAACGGTTGTGGGTCGTGACGCCACATACGGCTTCAGAGTCTCACAACAGGAATTCTAGCAGTAACCACGTTCCATAACGATCTTTCAGGAATTACGGCGTTTGCTCTCGTCACGTTGTATAGCGGCGAGAGATGGTTATGCCTATCGGAAGATACATAGCCTGGGTTGGCGCATCGCTTCTTGCTTTACTGTTCTTGGCAGATTGGTGCCTTCCCCAATCTTTGCCGGAACCAGCGCGTGACGCAATCGATAAGCCCGTCATTCGGATAGCCTCCATTCAGCAGCCCCCAGAACGCGTTTTCATTGACACCAGCCAGCCCACGATAGTCCCGCCACCAACGCCGGTCGGGGAGGCAGTTCCAGGCGAGCCATCGCAACGGCAATCGTACGCGTCAGCGGCTCCGCCTCCGGCGGTAGTCGACGTTGATCAAAAAAAGCGAAAGGTCATCAAACGGCAGGGGCCTAAGCTTGCGCCCAACCAACCACCGTTTGCGAACACCCCTGCAGCCGCCGGTGGCGGCTCCGCGACCACCGTTCCGCTGACCAAATTATCCTTCATGGATATTATTTCGGGGGTGAAGAGAAGCCTGTTCAATCTGCATTGAAGCCTCGCCTTGTCGACGTGTCGTCGGTGGCCGGGCCAATCCGCACGATTATCGCCGTTGGTGACCGAGAGAGAGTGCCCAACAAAGAACTACGTGTCGCATCCAGGCGCGAGGTTCAATGCCCTTAACAAGCCGGCGAAGCCCTCTGGGCGTCGACAGGGCCTGAGGTCGATCGGTAGCTTGGCACGTTCGACATTCTTACTCTTCTTCGACTCCTGACCTTTGATGCGTCGGCCAGGAGACACCGCTCCGACTTTCCTGGAGTTGAAATCGTGCGAATGCCAGCTCACAATCTTCGGGGTCGCTGGTGGGCTAGGAGATTGTGGTGGAGTTTCGTCGTGTGCCTTCGTATCCGGCATAACCGGCTCTACGGCGGCCGGGTCACGAACGTACGCAACTTGTAGCTTGTCGGCCTTGGTCAACGTATCCTGTGCAAAACCGGTACCAACGGTCGTTTGCTCCGGAGAAGCCCCCACGTTCGGCGGAGGCGTCGGAGTTCCGGCCTTAATAGCGACCATTGCACCTAGGCCAATCAAACAAAGAACCGCAAGCCAATCCGTCCTGATCACGGCCAACTCCCGCATGGTCCGAATCCGCGAATTGAGCGTGAGCGTATGGCTGAATCAGGCACTTAAGGGGCGGCCGGTCAGGAACCCCGTGACATCGTGGAAGAGTTTCGCACTAGAGTTAACGAGAGTGCCGCTCCCCCTGAACTCCCCCGTCACAAACGGCAGTTCTGCTTTGGATCAAACAAATTCTGCGATCGGCCGCGCCTTCGCAGCAACCGGCTTGCCGCTACGCTTCTGCGCCAAGCGGCGAAATCCTCCGACCATTTACGCCCACCGAATGCGCCAACTATTTCCGAAACTCAGGCTATGCCCAATCCTAATTGCATTATGCTCTAGTTTTCGTCCGGCTCGCGCGCGACCGGCGGTTCGTCGGCGCGGCCTGCTTCCTCTTCCTCTTCGTCCTCGTTCTCTTCGTCTTCCTCAGGATCTCGGGGCGGCATCGTGTTGCCCATGATCACGAAGGGACTCCAGTCAATCAACCTGGTGGAAAATTCCTCGGGGATGTGTGGGGTCATGTTGTTGCTCCTCGGGTGTGGACCCCAGGGGATTTTACCCCTTCTGCTGTCATTCGGCATGTAAATTTAAATTTGACCCCCTTAACCGGGGGATCGGCGTCGAAAATTGACCCCCGTATTGCCTCACCTGCGAATGTTACCCTGATGGTGCCGTTGCGGCTGACGATGCGATGTCGGCTGATCGGCCGCGCCAGGTAGCTTTCCAAGGTTGCTCGGTGGGAGGGGCTGTGGGCGGGTCGGGCCCTACATAGCCCGAGCCGTCCACAACCCCGGGCAATGGGGCCGCGGTCGGGGTGTCGCCGAGGGGCTCCTCGGCGACCAACTGCTGGGCCGCCTTCCTCCTAAGCGCCCTCAGCAGACGCTGCACGATCGAATGCTGCTTCGTGCCGAACTCCTCGGGGTATTTCTCGCTCAGCCGGCCGACAATTGCGAGTGCGGTTAACTGCGGCTGCTCGGCGAGCCAGCCCTCGATTACAGCAATATGCGGGTCAAGCTTGGAGGGCATGCGAACCCTGGTCTTATAGGGCCGACGGAGGCGCCGGTGCGTGGCCCGCGGTTCGCTGGCCGTCACCGTCTTGCCGAGGGTTTTCGCGAACGTCGCTGCGGTCGCCGGCGCAGTGCTCGTGCAAGGGGTTGGAGGCCGCGTGCCTGTCCGCCACGACGATCGACGCGATTGCCGAGTTCCTCCTGGGTCGCGCGAATCTCGGCCAAGAGCGCGACCGGATCGAGCGAGCGATACTGATCGCGTAGCCGCCGCTTTACAGCCGCAGTCACCTTGGGATGAGCCAGCGCGCGCTGATAGGGCGTCAACGGAGCATGATAACGCTTGATTTCTTTAGCCCCTTCGCGGCGCTTCTCCTTGAGCTTGAACGACGGCTGAAAGAAATTGACGTAGAGCCGTGCCGCCGCATAAAGGCGGCCCATCACGCACGCCGTTTCGAGGCCGTCGAAGCGGCCATAGCCCATCAGACGACGCACAACGGCACCATTCTTCTGCTCGACAAACGCCTGATCGTTCTTCTTGTAGGCACGCGAGCGCGTCACTTCGAGCTTCTGTTGGCGACACCATGGCACGACGACATCGTTCATGAAGGCGCTGTCGTTGTCGAAGTCCACGCCGCGCAAAAGCCAGGGGAACAGGCTCTGTGCGTGTCTCATGGCCTCGACAACCAGCGAGCCATCCCGCGTCACCAACGGCAGGCACTCCGTCCAGCCCGTGGCGATATCGACTATCGTCAGGGTCTGGATGAACGCGCCAGCCACTGACGTGCCGCCATGGGCTACCGTGTCGACCTCGCAGTAGCCTGGCGGCGGGCTGTTCCAGTCATTGAACGTGCGGATCGGGACCTCGCGCCGGATCGCCGAATAGAACCCGGTACGTCGGCGCCTGCCGCCGCTCGCCGCAATCTTCACATCGACGAGCAGGCGGTCGATGGTTGCGGCGCTGATCGCCAAAACGCGATCACGATCCGGCTGTCCAAGCTGCAATCGGCCATGTTGCTCAAGAGCCGGCAGCAAAGTCGGGATCATCACCTTGAGCCGCTTGCCGCACACCCGATCCGACGCCTCCCACAACGCCGTCAACGCATCCTTGATCGTCGCGCTATATCTACGCCTGCGCTCCCGCGGAGCCTCGACCTCGCCCGGCCCAACCGTCTCCTGTCGCCGGAGTGCGCGCACCGCATGCTTGCGATGCCAGCCTGTCGTCGCGCACAGCGCGTCGAGGATCCGCGCCTTCTCCGTCCGTTTGGCCGACCGGTAACGCTCCATCACCGCCGACACCACCTCGCGTCGCGCGCCCATGCTGATCTTTCCCGCCATAGAGGCCACCGAACTGATTCGGTGGCGCCGCCCCAGTCATCGGCGGGAAGTTGTCCAGTAACATTCAGGATGAGGCAATGCGCCCCCTATGGTTTGGCCTGTTGCGCAGCATGCTTTCGAATAAAGCAGGTGGTTGGGGATGCTGATCGAGGAGACGATTGCGCGGATACGGCGCGAGCACTTCATCAAGGGCAATCGAACATTTTCGATGGGTGTGTCGTCGGGAAGTTCCGGCACCGGATAGAGCATCGGCCCCGCGGCCTCCTGCCGCCGCAAACGTTCTTCCCGTAGGCGCTCCCGGTTTTCATGAAATGCCCTTTGCGACTTTTCGATATCGGCGATCAGCTTCTTGCGCCTCCTGGCTACCCCCGAGCTTTTCGCTCAGCGGCAGAGAGACCGGAACCAGCGCTTTTCTTATTGTCCCTCATTTCTGGCCTTTAGCCCGAGGCCGTCCTTGCCTGTCACAACCTCGAGACTCGGATTAATTTTTCGAGCTCATGGCGACCGTCCGCGTGAGCATCCTGCTCGGTGGCGAACGATTCTATGGAAGACTGAATAGGTCTTCCGTTCTCTCTGATGTCCCAGCGAAAGCGACCCGCGTGAATCGAGCAGTGCCGGGTTACAAGGCATAAGGTTGCGGCGACTGAGCCATTGGCCCTCGGTGTGCCGACCGCAAATCGAGGCGTTGCAGAGCAGTTATCCGCGCCCGAAATCTCGCGATTTCCTGAAGCACGTTGTGGCAGTCGTGCCGATCGAAGCTTGCGAGCGGTCTCTAATAGCTTCGCCGCCATTTCTTCCAGTTCTTTCAGTCTCGCCGCTTTCATTTCTTCACCTCCAGCCCGGAGCTCGACAAGGCGGCAGAGGCAGTGTTGATCAACCCCAAGGTGCCGGCAAGCGAGATTTTCCCCGGAAGGGGAGTTCGCTAATTGAAAATTCAGCAAATCAGGTGGGCTTTTTGTCCAAGGGTCTGACCCCATCGGTTGAGGGAAGGCCCAGGGCTTCACGAAGATAGGAAATCGAACTCGGTCCAAGATCCTGCAAGCTCCGCAGGTTATCGTCGGGCGTCTCACGCACCTCGCCAATCGTTTTCATGCCCGCGGCATTCAATGCGTTCCGGATCCTACTCGAAAATCGGACGTTTTCGATGGCTGTGTCGTCCGGAAGCTCTGGTGCAGGATTAAGCATCGGCCCCGCGGCCGCGGCCGCCTCTCTAGCCATCCGTTCTTCCCGCAGGCGCTCAAGGTTTCCATGCAGGGTCCGCTGAGCCTCTTCGTGATCGGCGATAGCCTCTTTTGCTTCGCGGCCTCTTAGAGTTTTCCGCTCGGCGGCAGAGAGACCAGGATCAGTGCTTTTCTTGTCGTCGATCATTTTCCCTTCGCCTTTCGGCCTCAACCCGGCGGGTTTTTCCTTGGCTTTTGCTGCGCGCGGCGCATGTTGACCGGCGAACCTTTCAATCGGACATTCTTCGGTTCGGCCGGGATTACCAGCGGACCGAACCGAGCAGCCCATCGCAGCTCGAAGCTTTTTGAAGGTGGAGAGGAATAATTCTCATGGCTGAAGCTACCGTTTCGGACCGCCCCAACATTTACTGCAACCGCGCCCTCGTGACGGCTAAGTGTCTTAAAATATGTATGTTTTTTGGGCTTTCAAGATAACCCGGAAAAGGCGTCTCAAGAAACGGCCCCAGACGCGCGAGATCCGGAGAGGTGAGACGGCCAGTATTTAGCAACCGTGGCAAATGCCGTTGATCATGCGGTCGAGCGCCGCATTCTCCTGGTTGGTCGGATCGTTTGGATCCATCAGGTTTTTCTCTGAGGGCACTTGGTCGGCGCGCGGCTGTCGGTGGCCGACCGGTGCGGCATCCGGCAGTAATTGCTGGCCCGAGTGCGTCGATGGAGGTGCGGATCGATTTCGCGAACCCGCTGTCCGAGCAATCGCCACCGAAGTATCGACCTGGGCCAGCAACGCTATCGTCGTGATCAACTTCCGCATGATGGGTCTCCCGAGTTGGGCCCCCTCACGATCAATGGTAACGGGAAGCTCGATCGCAAGGTGCGGCAAGCCTCGCGTTTTGTTCAGATGCTCCAGACGCGACGCGGCTCAGTCGGCAACTAGAGAGACGAGCAACCATCTGTCCGCCTTCGGTCCGAAACGGAAATGCCTCCGCTTGGGCTCACGTCCGCCTCGATGCAGCGGACCCGTCCAGCGCGAATCTCCTTTCTCGGAAGGTGCTGGGAACATCGGCCATGCGCGATCACCGTATGTCGCTCATTGAGCCGAACATTGAGTAAGCTCCTGGACCAGCGACCCGGGGTTGCCCCATTGCAGCGAAATAGCCGCCGAGCGGCATTTCGGTCCGACGCTGAACATGCGATAAATGTCGGAACATCAGCTTCTGCGCCTGAAAACGCAATCAACCTCCGTCCAAGATTGTGGATCGCCGGTCATGAAGGTCGTTGGGCGCATCTGAGCTGGCACAAACCCGGCGCTTTCCAATTTCGAGAGAGCAACAGGGAAACTCCAGTCCCCCTCATAGAGATGCTCAAGTGGCAGCTCCAGTTGAAGTCCGCTGAGCTGGCACAAGGATTTTGTGGCGCCCTCCAGTACTTGTCTTTCAAAGCCTTGGGTGTCGATTTTTAGGAACGAGTTTCCGACATTTGCTAATTCGAATACCTCGTCGAACGTGAAAATCTCGATTTCTTCCGTTCGTTGAACGCGCGCTTTGGGATCAAACTGAATTGCGTAATCCGTCTGAGGCAAGATCGAACTGAAAACGGTGTTTTCGGATACGTTGATCACGCTTGTGCCTCGGCTGGCACCGAGTCCAAAATTGTGACCAACCCACTTGCTGTCTCCTGCCATTGAGCGAGATAGGTCAGTAAAGGTTGCTCTAATCGGTTCAAAAGATACGATGAGCCCCGCGTAACCACACGACCGAAGCGAACGAGCAAACTGCCCGGAATTTGCACCGACATCGAACACGGTGCTTACGTCTCTTGATCGCAAGAAATCGGCTAGGTCAGCCGATCTGGAAATCGTATAGCCGGTTCTCTTCATAAGCTGTCTAAGGGCATTTTTCATGCGGTTTATCCGTAGCTTGATGGCCGCCCAGCCTTTACTCCGTTCGTCAAACTGCTGTCCGATCGTTAGCGGAGACGACGTGGGCTCCAAGGGATAGCTGAAGATAACATGATCGCAGTCTGAACACTCGTACGCGCGGACATCTCCAAATATCCACATGAGAGGGCGAGGACCCTGCACCATACGAGCGTTGCATTTGGAGCAATTTGGCAGAAACTGTTCCATGTCCGAATTCTACGAAAGGGAACTTCGCGATTTGCAACGCACAAATGGCTATCCTGTTCCAGTTCGAGGTGCAGAGGTGCGAGCGACCGCCGCGGATAGGTTCGGTCGCCGACACAGTGACTCCGATCAGGCGTCGAAACTGCAGAGTCTGCGATACCTATGGACACACGGATTCAGGGCGCTCCGGCACCTACCAAGCCCTCTAAACGGCGAATGTTTGTTGTGTGGCGCTGCGGCCAGGAGGGTTCCCAGTCCTGCTTGCCAGCCGCAGGTACCTTCATCGCCGCGCTCAGACCCGAAATATTTGGCGTTACCGCGCACAAACCATGCACTTTCCCGCGTGAAGAAATAGCGTGCACTGACTATCGTGGGGCGGCTTTCAAACTATTGGCGGAGATAGAGCAGCGTCAATCCAAATATTAGGATCGCTACCCAATCGACCATAAGTTCTTTATCTTCTCGGTCGAGCAAGGCAAGGCCCCGGCGCGTTCAAGCTCCGATTAAGGCCAGAATAGCCGCGACTGCTCGCCATGCAACAATTACTTCGGACCGACAATCCGCACCCAGGGCAGTTCAGGAACGGCAAAGAGCCGACCAAAGCCGCTCTCCGTTTTTGGGAGGCTGCTTGGGGAGACCTGGTGCTCTTCCATCGTCGACACGACATGAATCCGACGCCGGCAAAGTCGAGGATCAACATTGCCAGAGTGCGGGTGTGGGACGGCCCTCTCGAGGGTGAAATGATGTGATCTGTCCTGAAAAGCTCTTTCTAAGGAGATCGAAATAGCTGAATGACTTTATATCGAATGTCGTTAAGTCAGGAGGCGTCGTCGGAGTGAGAATCGAGCTAAGTGCCGTCGGATAGGCCATGCACGAAGAGATCGAATAGTGAGTTCGCCCCGAGCCAAGGTCGCAAGCTAACGCTGCGAAGAGAATGCCCCTGCTGCCTTCTTCAAAGGACACGAGCTAGCGGGCATCGAGGGTCGCTTTGTCGTTCTCGAGACTATTTCGTTGCCGATGCCCTGTCTTTCAGAGCTACGCAAACGACCCGGCCGAGGGTTTGCACACGCTGCGCACCTATCGGGGTATTTATCTCTGCCTTGATTGCCTCGGCGGCCTTGTTGCAAAGTTCTTCTGAGGCGAACGGTTGAATTTGCTGTGAGGTGGGTTGGGTGGGACTTCCAAGAACAATCCATTGCAACGAAACGAAAAGAACCCATTCCATACCGTGTCTCCTGCGCTGGGCCACTCCATTATGACCTGCCGTCAAAGCACTTAACGAGCGACTGCTCTTCTGAGCCAATAGCTAGATTTGTTGCTGGCGAAGCATCGAGCGTATGGTTCATCCCAGTCTTGTAGGCCGATCCTTCGAAAGTTGGTGCGCGGTCGCGTCGAGAAGGCAATCGGTCAATCGATGAATGGCTTCAATCGTTCGCCCAATTATCAGCGATCAATGATTAATCATTCCTGAGCCGACCGTCCATGCGTTAGTACATCGTGCGAAAGACAGCGCTAATTCCCTGGGAGACAGGCTTATTGGCTGCAAGCTTCTTGTTCACCAAATATGGAGAGACCCGAACGTATTGCGTATGTCCGCGAACAATGTAGCGATCTGGTAGCTGAAAAAGAAGGCGCCCATATAGAATAGGGCAGGCGACGATTGCGCCCACATCACCGCTCGCCTTCCCAATGACATGGGCCATGATGCTTGAGAGATCCAAACTACAATTGCAGCCAGCGCAGCGCCGCCAATGAGATCGGAGGGGTAATGCGCGCCTACATAGGCGCGAGAAATCTCGATAATCGCCGTCCAAACAATCGCTAAGAGGGCAAACCTCGAGCGGGCGATGTAGATCACGACTACGAGTCCCGCAAAAACCGCAACGTGGTCGCTAGGGAAGGAGTTCCAAGTGTTGTACGGCTGTTCGGAGCCCGAAGGGATGTGAAAATTTAACGTCGGATCATGAAAAGGACGGGTATGAGTCGATAACGCATGTTGCGAAAAACGACTGACCACACCCGCTCCGAATGACGCTAGCGTGCCAACTAGTATGCGAGCGCGGGTTTCAAGATCCTTGGTATCGAACCAGCAATACCAAATCAGAGCCATCAACAGCACCCCAGAATAAGTGAAATGAACGCTGGAAGCGGCTACCAATTTATCGAATAGTGCCGAGCGATTAGCGAAGCTATTGATAAATTCAGTCAGCGGTCGATCGAAACCGTCCGGGAATAGCGCCAGAGCCAATGCGGCGAGAAATACGGCGCCGGACGCGAGCACATTTCGCCGAATGCGATGCTTATCGATAGTTATTTCCAACATCATTACTATCGTTGACGATGATTATGACAGAGGCGGATCGCTGTGCGACTGTTTGCAATATGAAGGAACATTGAGGCCGCTCCGGCAACCCGAGCTGCGCCTTAAGCTAAATAGTAAAGGTTACCACGCCTCTGTGGGCTCGCGGGAAGCCAATTTTTAGCGTCGGCATTTTCTCCGGACTGTTGTAGCTTAACAAGCGTTGCCAGAGTACAAAAATAACATTCAGCCTCTGTTGGTAGATCAATCGTACGAGTGCTAATCTGCGGAATGCCCGATCAAGCCTCGGATGAGGTATCTAATCGGTTTCTTTGTCGTGGCGGTCGTGGCTGCCGCCGCCTTGCGCCATTTCCTTCACGTTCATGTCGGCTTCACCGGCGAAGAGATTCGCAAGGGGGTTTTGACAGCCCTCGGCATCGGTATATTTCTCGCAATAGCCGTCGTTCGATGGCGACGCCATCTGTGACCACCTTTCCACGCGAGTGTCGGGCTCCTCGTACTCCATCATTATCGAAACGCGGAGAACATGCTTACGCCGATACGCGTCAGCAGCGTCTGTGTCTCGCGCGTCACTCCATGAATTTTGATAACCCTAATAGATGGATTTCGTGATAGCCAAAAATCTCTTTGCGTTTCGGCATCTCTCTTATCGGAGCCTAAAATAGGATACTCTTTCACGAGGCACCCAGGCGTTGCATCGGATCGCACTTTAAGAGATGACCCAGGTGTTTCATTTCGTACACGCAAACGAGCAGAATTGGCACACGTAAGGGGCTCCCGGCTATCTTGCGACAGACTCTCAAAGACCATGCCAAGTGACATCGGCCCGATTCCACGGCGCGGCCGCAATCAGTTAACCACCGGGGCGGCTCTTCAACCAACTGATAGGCCGAGCTCAAAATCCAAAGACCCTTGTTCGCCCCAGCACCGTGAAGGAGGGGTTAGGAATTCATGTGTCGGCGGAGGCCGCCCTGAGGACGTGTAGCCACGAATGTGCGAAGCTACCTGGTACTCCGCGCGATTTAGAGTGGAAAGGCTTAAGACGAGATCCGTCTTCGGTCTTCTTGCTTTGTGGAATTCGCCTCCTGCGAACACATCAAGCTTAACGGACGAGTCTCGTTGCCGCGTCAAATGGACGGACTACAGTTTCTCCAGGCGGCCATTTTCCAGCTTATCCTGCCTCGTGGTGGCAAAGCAGCCGGGCGATCAGATTCCGCTTGGCGATGGCGTCTTTTTTTTCGTTTCGGGGCGGAAAAGGCATGATTGCAAGAAAGATTGTTATCTCAGGCTCCTGCGACGCGGCATACCTTCCGGCGGCCTGCTGCCAGATGAAGTCCGTGTGGGATCATTTGGGGGAGAGAGACCAGCTCCGGCTTTGCTTGGTGGTCTGCGATATCAGCGGCGACGATCTAAAACAGGCCGAACAGTTCTTCCGAGAACGCAGTGTGCCAGCCGAGATCATCGTCGCCGATGATATCGCTGCTCGTATTCGGCCAATCAAAACGCGATGGCCGCGTGCCGCATATCTACGGCTTCATTTCGACAGTATCTTTGACGCCAGCATAGATAGGCTGATCTACTTTGATGCTGACACGCGCGTTCGCACTTCACTCGATCCGCTTCTTAATATTCCGCTCAACGGTGAGCCGGTGGGAGCCGTGCACGACTTCATCTACTACTTAACTGGCAACATCCAACGGCGCCGCCGCGATCTTTTCTTAGCGGCGGATGCCCCATACCTACAATCGGGTGTGATGGTGTTTGATTGGCCAGCGACGCTACAGGATGGAGGCCTTACACGCGCTCGCACGTTCCTTGAGGTGCACGGCGCTCGCTGCTACGACGCGCCTGATCAAGATGCGTTGAATGCCGCCTTCGAGGGGAAGTGGACATCAATCGATCCGCGCTGGAATCTCCACGAGTGTTACCTAATGCTCGGTGGCAAGCTCGAGCCGTATGTCGAGCACTATACCTCGACCAAGCCGTGGTCGCGCCAGCGACCGCCAGCTTGGCGAGACGCCGCGGCTTGGTATGCACGGGAGCTCGCAGGCTCCCATTGGACCAATTTTGTCTCGCCGCAGTCTTATTTGGATGTTGTTCGGGCTCGGATCTCTCATATGAAATTTCGAAGCGCCCCTCATTTGCGTGCCGTGATTCAATACGTTCCTTTTATTTACGAGCGGCTGCGTAAATCCTCGCCGATAGGCACCGGTGAAATTCTTCCATGGTCGCCTAAGCGCCGAAAGGATGTCGAGGATATGGTTCAAGCGCTGATTGAAGAAGCCGCGATGCGACGTCCACGGCTGGTGCCGCCCGAGGCAGTCTTGACGTAGCTGGCATGGAATTTCTCGCGTTCGATTGCTTGAGCCCATTACGGGCAGATCGGAATTGGCCGAACTCATGGGCTCCCAACAATGTGAGGCTGCCACAGAAGCGGCTTTAAATAAGGTGGCTTAGGGCTGCTGTTGCCGCAACCGCGCTATCGCGCGTCTTGAACGATAGCTGCTTGTAGATCGTCGCCAAATGCCCGTCCTCAGCGCCCTCATTTGGCAATAGCACGGGTACCCAAACCGGTATTCGTACACGTGCGTCTTCGAGTTTTCGATCGACGAGCACTCTCCACGTCCATCCGTCCGAAAGGGGTGACGTTGGCCCGTTGAATTCGTAAGCAATTAACTTACGGAGGCGAAAACGCCGCTCAGGGTTTCTTTCAAACCAAAGTCGGTCGTCCTGTAAAGCATGTATGATCGCCTTGCGATGCAGCGCAACGGTTGAATGGTATCCGGTTTGATAAGGCGTATTCACACGCAACTCGTGCCCCTATAATGTCAAATAACATATACCAAATCAGAACACTGCAACAATCAGATTAGGTATCAAAATACCTCTGGCCGGCCAGTGCGCGATACGCGCGTGGTAGGAGTCTTAGTCACGCAGTGGATGAGATGTCCTGCTGTGGATAGTCGACCGCAAAACTAACGTGGAGACGGCGTGGACGATTCCTACGCTCGGCGCTGCTGCTTCGTTTGGCGTATTTTCGTGAAGCATAATCAACGGCCGAAGGTCATGCTTGTTTTGTTGCTGGTCAACATCAAGCGGATGGTTCACGCGTATCAAGCAGGGAAATCTCAATCGCGAATTCCGCGCTCGCGTTGACGGCCACCGATATGCCACCAGGTTTGTCTTTGAGATCACCCGCAAATCCCAACGGAGCCGCATAGCCCTGCCAGGGCTCGATGCAGAGAAAACCCGCGCCGGGCTTTGTCCACACGCCGAGATGCGGCATGTTTGGAAATCGGATCTGGATCGAGGGTTGTCCCGGGACACCGAAATTGACAGCGCGGCTTTTCAGCCGATCGAAGATCAGCGCGCCGGGCGCGAACATGGCGTCATCGAGCGGCATGGTGCGGCCTTCGAAAATCTCCGTGCTCAAGGTCCGGTCGAGAAGCCCATCGGTCGCCCGACGAATTGGCGCGGATTCCGAACTTTCGAATCCGATTTCATGGTCTTGTCGTGAGCCGCCATAGGGCAGTGGCCAGCGGAACGCCGGGTGAAAGCCGAACGAAACCGGCATCGCACGTGGAGATTTGTTGAAGACGGTCGCGCCGATCCGCAAAGCCGCATCTTCAATGGCGAAAGCGACCTGAAGAACAAAATCGAAGGGAAACTGTTGCCGGGTCTCATTGTCCGACGCGAGCTGAAGGATGCATTGGGATGCGGTCACGCCAACAATGGAAAATTGCTTGTTCCGCGCGAAACCATGCTGCCGCATCGGGAACGCCTTGCCGTCGCAGATGGCGATATCGTTTGGGAGTCTTCCAACGATCGGAAACAACAGCGGCGCGCGTCCCGTCCACCATTTTTCGCATCCGTCCCAGAGTAGGTCGTTGCCGTCGCGATCCCGCAGCCGGATCAGTTCTGCGCCGTGGCTGGAAATCTCCGCAGCCAGGCGGTCGCTCCGGATCACAACTGATTCGGATTCGACTTCGCTAGCCATGGTTTTGTCTTTCGGTTCGAGATATTCGAGGTTCAGGTGTTCAAGTCGCCCCCGCCAGCTTGCAGCCAAATCCATCATTGCTCAGTCGAGATAATTCGGTTCGGGGAACCCTCCGAGTACGACCCTTGGGAGTGCATTGCTGGGCATCCTGGCCTATTGTAAGAGTCGAAACGTTAGCGAGGGCATATGAGATTTACCTTGGCGATTTTTTGCATACTTGCGTGCGCTGGTTCAGCATGGGCCCAATACGGCGTATCGAACGCCAGGGACGGCAATGGCAATCTCATCCGCAATAACGGCGCGAATCCGGGGCGGGTCGTCAACCAGGGCCCGATCAACAATGGGCCGATCAGCACCGCGCCGGCCCAGCCGCCAACGGCCAATTCGCGCATGAATACGGGCACAAGCAAGTAGCAGCCGGCATCGATCGTCGATCGGGTGCGAGTTAACCGATCGCGGTCAGCTCCTCACCACCAGATCATCTGCCGCTCGGGTGCCCCGCAAACGATGGTGCGGCGGCTTTCAATGCCGTAGGGCGTTTCAACGCGGACCGACTTGATGCAGCCGGGGTAGACGGCGACGTTGTAGTGAAAGGGTGCCTGATCAAAATAGCCGTGGATCGGGCAGAGGAAGGCCAGGTCGGGCCCGCACCGCGTCACGGGATACAGGCGCCCACGCGCCGATGCTTCGCTCGAAATGCCGCCCAGCGCAGCAACAAATGCGGCAATGATAGCAATCTTGGTAGCGTGCGACATATCCTGATCCTTGAAATGTTCGGACGGTAACACCGTCGGCAAGCGAACCATAAACTGTAACGCGACCGTTAGCCAAGGCGGCTGTCACTCGATCTTTGCGAGAAAGCACCGCCCCCCGAATGACCTTGCCCAGCCGATCTGATAGGCTTCCAAGGTGGAGTGTAGCCACAACGCCAGCAGGTGCACCACCGCGATTCGTATCCAAGGGCTGGCGGCGAGCTCTTGTTGACGTAAAAAGACCTGTTTTGTCAGTCGATTACCTTGATATGCTGCGAGAGTCAGAATTTTGTCGGTCAACCTAACACAGTCATGAATCCTGAGTTTCCAAGGATAGAGCAGGATAAGGCAGTCTCGCCCCATGCGCAGGAGGTCGAATACGCCCTGATTCTTTCTCGGATGATCAATACGGTGAAGGAAGATCCTTCGCAGCTGCGCATGACGATCTACGAGTTCGCGCGCGCCAGGCTAAAGATCGATACCGAGTGGATCGAGGAGCCTGAACGCGAGCGCCTTACGGCTGCGCTCGAAACGGCGATCCAGGGAGTCGAAGCGTTTTCGGGGCGCCGCGACGAGAGGGAGCGCCTTCCGCCGCCGGCGCCATCCCCGCAGATTGGATATGGCGCCTCGCCGGCCGAGCCGCCGACGTGGATGGTGGCCGATCATCA
>Ga0137377_10002052_pt1 | contig 14739 bp, 16 predicted proteins | sample SagtaG_22_FD_104815 | JGI IMG/M metagenome (GOLD analysis project Ga0137377, IMG submission 104815) | Vadose zone soil microbial communities from Sagehorn Ranch, Mendocino, California, USA - Sage2_L_40_16 metaG | ecosystem: Environmental > Terrestrial > Soil > Vadose zone | place: USA... | reverse complement strand
TTACGGCTTTTCGAAGATCGGCCCCGCTTTCATCCTGCTTGCCCCCATTCTGGGATGGATCGGCGTGGCGCTTTCAGGCAGCAATACCTCCGCCAACAGTTTGTTTGGCCTGGTGCAGGTACAGGTAGGGAGATTGCTCGGCTTCCCTATACTGCTGCTGCCCTCGTTGGGCTCGGTCGGAGCCGAGGTCGGCAAGCCTGTCGCCCCCCAGACGGCCAGTGTTGGTGTCTCAACTTCCAAGTACGTGCGCAACGAGGGCCAGGTTATTCGCCATAATATGGGGTGGACGCTAGTTCTGCTAGCGTATCTCATCCTCATCAGCCTTCTCTATTACTTCCTGCTGCCGGGGCTGATGCGATAGGCCAGGTCTTGCCCTACTTATGGCTTTTAACAAATTAATCTGGATATCCGTAGGGGCCGATGTATCGCGCCCATGGCCGATGATGAAGTTTAACGACCAAGATCGGCCATGTTGTGTCACGCCTCCGCGCGAGCTTTGGGTCTCTCGCCAGGGGCACAGAGATGCGCAGGCTGCGCTCAGCATGACAGCACCGATTTTGATGGGTAAAAATCATTATCGGCCTTCGGTAGATAATAGGATGGCCACATTCATTTGTTAATGTTATACCAACTCCACCCAATTGGAATAACCCTATAGAGGAGCTCTAGATGAAATGTAGTATTGCGAGTTGTCCAGGTGAGTACGAGCAACGTGAGGTCCTGCGTGCGGTACGCCAGGGCAAGCATATCCCAGCAGAGGTAATGTAATGTGTGCGGTGACGTCCTTTTTACCCCCTGAGACAATTGAGCGTCTAGAAGCTCTGCGTCGGACTACAGCCCCACCAGCAGGCACCGTACCACTCTACAAATTTGCAGAATCTGCATAGGTGTCCTTTGAATTGGTAGTCCCGCTTAGGGGTGAGGATGCTTGCGTCGCGTAGCATACTGTCGCAAGTAATTCAGAAACCCAACCGTACATAGCGAAACTAAATACTTAACTAATGACGGGCTTCTTGGAGTTCTAATAGTTCGCGTGCAAAGGTCCTTGCCATAGCGGCTTGCCTTGGATCACCACTATTTTTAAAAGCATCTAGCCATGTGTGCCAGGTCTTTATTGCCTGTGCTAAGTTTCCTTCATCGATCGTGAACTGAGAAGCGAAATTTGCTAGTTCGCTACATGTAACTCGCCGTTGTGACGTAGCTGGTTCTTCCTCCTGGTTAGAATATTGAGAAAGAGTTCGCCATCCCACTACAAGATCAGCAAGAGTAACTTCATTTGGTATAAAAATGCTCAACTGTTGAAGTGTACTTGCTGTTGCCATTGCACGAGGTGGCGGTTGCATTTGCAATTTGACAGTTTCAATAAGTTGATTAAGATTTGCTATCAATATCCTTCTCTCCGCTATCGGATCAGATAAGCTATGGGCATTCCATTGCCTTATCACCTTACCAATACCATCTGCTATATTTTTAAATCCTTCATCTCGATTAGTCCACCTTGAGATAGGTTTAGCATGATCTGGTAGGACTTGAAGCTTATCAATCGGTGGTTCGTTCCAATGAACAGGGCGAAGGAGTATAGGAATAACACGTGCTTCTTTACGCTCATGCCGTCCAATGGCTCGCTGCATTTCCACTTTATAACAATATTTAGAAGCTAAAAACGAAGCACTGATTAAGAGTAGGATAATCTGAGCTTCGTCGAGATGTTTATCAATCTCTTGTTCCCACTCAGCGCCAGGACTGATATTACCATAATCCCATATCGCAATGAGTCCATTGTGTTCTAACAAACTTAGATGATTTTTAAGCTGACTTACCATACGCTCGTCTTGATGAGCATAACAAAAGAGAATTGTTACTGCCATAAAACTACCTTTTTCTCTTTTTATGAACGTTTCTCTAATAATAGAGAATTTGCCCATAGTTCTTGAATTATTATCTCTCAAATTAAATATGGGTGATCTCGTCCTTGTTCGACCCTCCTAAGGGCAGATCGGTGACGTCCCGCCAGGCACGCACGCCCCGCACGTTGAGTTGCTGCTGTAGATATTTGACTTCTTCTGCATCCTCACGAGCATAGCTTAAAAACGTGGTGGCGGGACGCTCCAACCCTGGGTTACTCTGACTGTTCGAGTTCGATGATAAATGTTGAGGTGGCTGCATGGTTTATATATATCCTTTTCCTGTATAAACAGGATGCTGCTTATCAACACTATGGCACATTCTTTGTATCGGCGATGCGTTTCCCTTTACTCACATCCTTATTGAACCAGTCGCGTTTACTTGGGTAATAGTAATTGACCCCAGGTTCAGGTGGCCAGAGCCAGATACGACGCAGGTCTTCTATCTGGTAGTTCTTTATATTTGAAAGAAAAGTGCATACACCTATTCTTGCTATCCTTTTGCGGGCAACACTGGAACTTTGAACAACACAAACTTTGTATATGGCCCGTTACCTTCGTATTCGCGCAGGAAGAGGCGATTATTGCGATGCGGTTCGTTGATTGGAGATCGCAAGTCTTCTATCTCGGTTTCCTGTTCGACCTGATCGCTTAATTGCTTATCGGTGATGAGCGTATGATAGACGTAGCGAATACCTTTACGCTGTGCAACAAACATAGCCAGGGCGGCCATGCCTTTGCGTCCACCGGAAAGGGCCAGTTCAATATGGTAATTCTTGCGGACAGCATCAATTGCGTCTTCTAGTGCTTTTTCATAGGCTATACACGCATCCTTAGAGTCGATATCTTTATATCCCTGCACCTTTACCGGGAGACAACTAACCTCTTTCCCTTCATCTTCGAATGCCTTCTGTATCAAATCGACACCGTTGTTGATTTCCTGGGAATTAGCAGGGTAGACCAGGACGACTTTACGGATATTACTCCCCTGGTAGGTAAGCAAAGTGTAAAGCTGTGTAGCGACCATGGGCCTGTTGCCGAGCGGGACAATAAGCGCGCTTTCTTCCATAGATACTGACTCGGCAGAGGCCCCTGCAGGAAGAATTGCCTCCAACGGCACGGTAGGCTCTGCTGGATCGAATTTACGCAATAATACTTCACCAGGAGGTTCATAGGAACCATTATCTCGCTCTATAGCTAAACCGGAGACAATTACAGTTTCTACCTTTGCTTTTGGGAAAAAATGAATGCCTTGCGGCTCTGTATGGAAAAACGGGCGCTCTGCTGTATCGTTTCTTCTATAGAAATGAAAGGAAAGTGAGCCTCGATTAAAGCCACTGCCGTGAAGCTTGTCTCTTAGCCGGTATGGGTTTTTCATTTGCTCAAAACAGGTCGTGAAGCGCCTTGATCTGAAATGATCTCGATGTCGCATTTTTTCATACTCATCTCGAACGCTCTCCGTTAACCTGATCTGGAGTACAGGTGTTACAGCTTGCTCCTGGGTGACACGCCGATATAGTTCAATCCTTTCAGCTTGTTGCGGGTCTCGATCCCATAGCTCATCAAGTTCCTCTTCAGAAATCGTAAAGAGGAGCACCCGCAGTTCCGTACTTACCTGCTGGCGCTCACCGTAAGGTATCTCGACGAGACGCAGGCGGTCTGGAGCGGGATTTAGATAGGCAAGACGCTCATCTTCAGGACGGCGCACAATATCTTCGATTGTTTTGAAGTGGTAACGATGCGGCGAGTTTTCATCCCGATCGATGAGGTGATATAGGTTCTTCACGCATGGGAAAAGTGGCACGAGGATCGCCATCAACGCTGACATGTTCTTGCGCCCTCCCGCGAGCGATAAATACACGCTATCGCCATCTTTCTGCGCATTATCAAGCAGCCGGTAAAGCGTATGTAAAAAGGCGTAAGAGGCTTTTTCAGTATCGGCATCTTTAGCGATTGTACCTTCGGCATCTTCAAGTAAAAGTAATTCAGAATCTACTCGGCACTCGTTCGGAAGCGATTCTCGAATCAGGTCGAGAGCTAATGGGATGAGTTCATCTTGCCCCTGCGTATGCAGTACCACCAGGCGGGTTATCGGAAGCTGTTGCTGTTCCGTTAGTAGGTTATACATAGCCGTGACGACAACTGGGGATTCACCCAGCGAGGCGATCAGTATATGTTCCATCAGATGCTCCTTCCCTTATCTTTATCTTTCTCCCGGCACATCCCATGTATCGGCTATGCGTTTGCCCCGGCCGTCCGGCGTATCGAACCAGTCGCGCTTACTCGGATAGTAGTATTCGGCGTCAGGATCGGGGGGCCAGAGCCAGATGCGACGCAGGTCTTCCATTGCTTTGTGCGTTAGATGCTGCTCTATGAATGTATCTATATGCTCGTAGAGGACTTCGGTCCACATGGAGTCACCCTGATAGCTGGTTTTGCCACCCTTTGCGCCGGGCTGCCCGTAGCTTGTGTAGCGTGTGGAGTAATCCACTAGAGTCAGGCTCACAGGGCGCAGTTCTACAGAGCCAAGCCCCATTGGCTTGCCGTAGCCGACCTTGTGCCGCATGTTTTCTTCCAAGGCGATAGCGAGCAGCAGCACACCGAATTCTTCGGGTTCGAGGTTGGTGAAATCGACGCGGAAGTGCAAGCTGGACTCGCGGTCAAGTGGCTGGATATAGCGATTCGCAAGTACCTGATTTCTGCCAAAGCGGATCAGACGAGTTTCGGTAAGCAGCTGGTCTGGCTCATGATGGAAGTAGAATTTACGCCCGGAGATATACTGTCGCCTCTCGTCCAGGTAGAACGCCGCGTGACGCGGTTTCGGCTCCACCAGCACGGCGGTATAGAGCGGGTCGGACAGATAGGCTTTGCCCGGATACGAGACGGCATCCCCGATATTGACTTTGCCGAGAAAGATATTGCCGCCTTTGAGCATTCCGAAGATGCGGCACGCAATACACAGTTCCCTTGTATTACGGCAGTGCTGGAAAGGTCCAGGCACACGATCCTCATAATGAACCCTGCGTCCCTCGTAATCGCTATCGTAGAGCGTCAGACAGCCATTGCCGAGCGTCTCGACGACGCTGCGCAACATCCCTTTGAGCGAACTGCCAGGGATAATATAGTCGCCCTGCGAGTTTTGCATCGACAGCGCGGGTCGCTCTGGATTGGACGGCGTGGCGCCTGAGTTGGCGATGAAGAGAGGCGTTTCGGCATAGATATCTACCTCTAGCGAGCCGGAATACAGCCGCGTGTCGATTTTGAACAGTTGATTATGCCAGGTCGGTTTGTGACGCTCTGGTGGCTTGCTCCAGTCGATACGCGCAAAGTCATAGGGATTCATTCTTCCTTCTCCTCCTCCCTCGCCTTTACCAGGTTTACAAAACGATAGGTGCGCCCTTCCTCGCGCTTTTGCTGCGTTTTCGGGTCAGTGACAATGAGGCGATACTCGCGCACACTCACCTGCAGGCGTTTGGGCAACTTCCCATCCTTATCCTTAATCTCTGGATAGAGCAGCAGGCGCGGAACGCGCGTCTCGGCGTAGTACGCGTATCCTTCCTCTGGCTCGATGCTCATCCTACTCAGTTTGTCTTCTTCAAGTCGATCGCCAAACAGGTAGTACCGCCATTCGTTCTCCTCGTCCTCGTGCTTCTCTTCATTCTCCGGCTGCAATGTATACTCGCTTTTTGTCAGGCCAGGCAAATTACGAACTCCGCCAATATAGACTACGTTGGTTTCTCCCTCCGTCACTCCATCTTGCTCCCAGCGCAGTTCAAAATCGCGGTTGAACACACGGCCTGACGTGTAGGAAACTGTATCAATGCCATCACTGAGGTGGGCGAGGCGCAGCAAATCGCGCCACTCTTGCAAGTCGTCTATGACTACACGCGGCACTCGCTCCATTAGCACAAACGCCTCCGGCGGGAAGTCGCAGGCCCCGATCAGATCGGCAATGTTTGTGACGGTGCCGGTATAAAGCGTCTCTTCAGAAGTCATACCATCCCTCGCTCTCTTGCCATTATGAACGGCTGCCTGCGCGTGCCAGCACCTTTTCCGGCTCTATCGACCATGCCTTGATACGCTTGACGAACTGTGAAATGGCAGCCTCGCGCAGACCTGCCAGGTCGTCGCCGCCAAAGACGCGCAAGGCGCGTATGCCGTGAGGTGTCTTCCCGACAGAGGGTTTCAGGTCAAGGTAATCGTCCTGAAAAGTGCCATAGCTGCCATTGTTGAGCCAACGGCCAAGACCCCAGAGTTGTTCAGGTGGTTCCTCCATGTCTCGCAGCGTGCTCACCACAAATCCGCCTGGAAGCCCTCCTGTGCTCCTGTCGCTAATTTCGGCTTTGACCTGACCCAGGCCACGCGAGCGCCCAGAACCAACGCGAATCAGTTCATCCTCCATATCTTGCAGCACAGCGAACAGCATCCCAAGCTGCCATATTTCAAAGTTGCGCAGGTGAATATTCGTCTCGAAAGAGACGCCTGAACTGACTACCTCCAGCTCGAACTTTGCGCCGTGACTTGCGCCGCCGGTCAGCCGGTCAATGCCAATGCCGTCGCGCCGCTCCTTGACCTCTTTAGAAGCAAGATAGGCGTCGCTGATAGCAATACGCCCAATGAAGCCGGTCGAGCCAAACAAACGGCAGGTGGGACACGATGCGGCGTATACGAGGTCGCTGTGTTCTTCAAGCCACTTTCGGGCCTCGTTACTTCGCTTCCCTATCTGAGTGAACATGCCGCCGCAGGAGTCGCGGTAGTCGTTCCTGCGCTGTTCGAGATCGGCCTGTTTCGCCTCAGAGCTCTCAAAGGGGTAACAGACGACGCGCGGTTTCAGACTGCACGCGATCTTTTCAAGGTGGCTGCGAAAGACCCCTTTGAGCGAACTGCCCGGCATAAAGACCTCATGCCCCTTCTCGTGCCAAGTCAGCACCGGCGTCATATCCGGCCCGCTGACACTGGCGTAGCCTGACTTAATCAGCAGCGGCCCGGTGGTGGTGATGCGCAGCGTGCAAAACGCCTCGTTCTTCAATTGCTTCAACATCGCGTTGCTCCCTCCCTACGCAAAAATGCTATCAATATAGTCTGTAAGAAATGTCTTGCCGTCAACCTGGCTTGAGAAGGCTTTCTTGACGAGAAAATCACGCATTCGCTGCCTGCGCTTTTCCTGGCTGACCTCGCGCTCCTCCACGCCTTCCTCGAAAAGCTCCAGCGTGGAAACCTGTAAGCTTTCCAACTGCGCAACGCCCAGGCCGCGCGAACGCTTGCCCCCGACGACACCGAAGCGATTTGCATACTCGCTCAAACCCACGCACAGCAGTTGGAGGTCGCGCTTCGTGGCGTTTTCCAGTAGGATCTCCAGTTTGAACTTCGCACTGGCAGGCACTACCTCGAAATCGTACTTGAGGCCGTCTCGTGCCTTCTCGGTATCGCGGTCAATAGCGACACCATCGCGTATCTGTACCATTCCGCTCCATTCCTCGTCCGGCATATAGAGATCGCTCACGTTCAGGCGCGCGGCAGTGAAAGGCGAGCCGAACAGCAGGCAGGTATCGCATAGATCAGCGATAGCCTCGTAGAGAACATCCTTCGCGGTTTTCCCCTTTGGAGGGTTGCGCCTCAGTTGCGCAATTTCGCGCTGCCGCGCGGTTGGGCAGATCGTCTCGTTGCGTGCATGCCGCTCCTCGATCTCTTTGTCACTCAATTCAATCAAGGCGCAGGTCGAGAAGCCCGGCAGACCTGGCACGATTTTCTCGACCGCGCTTCGCAGAGCGCCCTTGAAGCTCGAGCCGGGGATGAATGGTTTTTGTTCGGGTGTCAGCACCACCGGGCTATCGCTGCTGCTGAGCGTGATTTTGCCGCCCCCAATGTGCAGCGCCGTCTGCATCTCCAATGTGCCCTCGAACAAATAGCGATTACGCAGTTCGTATCGATTTGTCAGTTCCCGGCGATCAACCTGTCCGCTTATTGCCATTACGACCTCCTGTTATTCTGCTGTTGCCTGTTTTGCTGCCTGTCTGTACTGCCGCCGCGCGGCCCTTGCTGCCTGTTTCGCTCACCTCCCTGTCCTCCTCCCCACTCCTGCCTTCCGCAAGAGGATGCCGTTCTCCGCCAGCACATGCTGGATAAACTCGCGGGCCAGCAGTGCCATGAGTGCATCTATCTCCTGTCGCATGTCGTCGGTACTGCGCCCCGATACATCTTGCAGCAAATGAAACTCACTTCTCAGCCGTTCCTGCTGCATCTTTCCCAGCACTACTTCGAGGGAGGTATAAAACCGCTTGATATTCATCTTAGGAAAGGGCCAGTTACGATCGCGCTGGTGAAGCACAAAGCGGAGCAATTCGGCATAGTTGTTGGACGCGGTAATGTTCAATAGACCATTTACCTGCGCCATTGGTAATGGATCACCTTGCTTGACCAGCCTCTGCATAAAGTCCACCGCTTCGGGATAGAGCACCGTATCGCTCAGCAACCATATCTTTTGCAGTTGCGCTGGTTGAAGTTGCTTTTGAGCAGGCATAGCGGCTATGACTCCTTCTCTGGACTATTCCTATCCGTGTTGGCGCGATACTCGTACTGCACTACTACCTGGCGAATGAACTGGCGCATCAGCATCAGGTAAATCTCCTTACTCTGCTGATCTTTATCGGTGGCATCACCCATTCCCACTGAGTTGCATATAATAGTGATCTTTGGAGGAAGTTCCTTTTCAAGATAGGTTTTCAATCGCTCGCCAAAGCCCTGATTTCCATCTTTGTGACCCTTGAACGCCTTACTCCAGTCGTCATGGCGCGCGATCTGCTTTTTGATGAAATCGAAGACATCGCTTGACTTCATAGCGCTTTCGGCGATATTTTCCAGGCTGGTCATCTGAGCGCGGCGTGCTTTTCCCAGCGCATCCGCCGCGTGATCTCCCAGCCCGACAGCATCCCTGTAGAAGTCTTCCGCCTGGTTATTGACCTCGCGGATGATTTTCATGGTACGGTTCATTTCAACTCCACCTCCTGATGAAACTGGTCGGATATGCATATGCGTCCGAAGCCCTCTGCCTTCCTACGGCCAATACCTGCCTGCTCAAGCTCGAACAAGGCCTTCAATAATTCCTCTAACGCCTTTTCCTCTTCTATGGTTGTGGCGAACAGGAAGACCGAGCCTGTGTCAATAGCGACCTCCTTTGTTCTTGGCATTCCCCACAATTCGTTCCAGCCCAGTATCTGCCGCGTGTCGGCATTCTGGCAGATTAGAGCAAAGGAGTCGGCGGATATGTTCAACAGTTCTTGCAGCAACTTTTCGTTGATTACTCCGCGATAACGCAGCAGGTTATCGCGCAAAATCAGTGGCGAATGCAGCGTCAGGGCAAAGTAAAACGGCGCAAGTTTCAGCGAATCGGAGGCGGACTGGATCTGCTCGCGCAGTTTTGTGTTGAACGCCGTTGCTCGCTGCTTAAAGCTGGTAAACCTGTCCTGCTCGCTTTCTCGAATGGCTTCCAGCGCCAGACTTACCTTGCCCATACCCCTGCTTCTCCCGGTACCGATGCGCACAAACCCCGTCGATGCAATCTCTTTGATAAACTGCTCTAAGACGGGCGCGAGGTCATCTTCGACAAGCAGTTCGCCCTGGAAGCGCGCGTGTTCCTGGAATACCCGGCGGCTGTACAGGATGTTCTCCTGCACAGTGCCGGTGTCGCGGTTGATACCTGTGCGCGTTTGCAGGCGCGTCTCTGCTCCGGCTTCCGCCATATGCCCATTGATAATGCTGCGGCGATAATAACCGCTAAAATGATCCATTGGCATTGGCTTTTCGAAGACATGGCAAACTGCACGGTCTTGCAGCGGTTTGAGCAAGAATTCCCAATTGACGGCCTGCCCGTTGCGCTCCGCCCCCTCGGCCAGCGAGAATATGGCCATATCCACCAGGCTATCGCGCACGCCGTGGCCGTCGTCGTCATCCTTTTCCTGGTCCTCCTGCGGCTTGAATCCAGGATAGCGCTTGCAGCTCTGCGCTGTCTTAGGCAGCGGATAGATGGGCAGAGTGGTTGAACCCTGCAAGGCATCTTGCTTGAATGAAGCCGGGTAAAGGTCGGGATAGCGTATCTGCCCGCTCAGAAACAGCTGCTCGAACGCTGCCGCGTCTCCCGGATGCGAGAGCCGGTGCAGCGCCGCCAGGCTGCCCAGCAGGGTCGTACCTGGGATATTACCAGCGTTCTCCACGCCGCCTGGTGCGTGGTCGGCCCGGATGGCCAGTGGCGACAATGTTTCGAGATTGAGGGAAAAATGTTTCATCTACGCTCCCTCCTTGCCATAGTTCGCCAGCGCATCAAGCTGCCCCAACCAGTTTTCTAATGTTGCTATCCCCACTTCGCCCTCATTGACCTTCGCACCGGTAATATGGCAGGCGCAGCGTCCCTTGCCCGATGATTTGTTGCCGCCAAGCTGTTCAACCATGTGCAGTCCCGCCAGCAGCAGCAGCAGCGAGTAGGTGGGCACCATCTCTTGCGTGTCAGGCTGATCGGTTTTGATAGGAGTGCATTCGAGCCAGCCCTGGATTATGCCTTTGAAAACCAGGTCGTTCGTGCCGTATTCGCTGGTATACAATGCTCCTGGCACTGCTGTGCGCGTAGGGCGATCCATGCGCACCTGCGTAGAAACGTCAACCTGCAGCGTCTTGTATTTGCCATGACCACCGCGTTCTCTTGGGTTCTGGCTATCGTACTCCGCTGTTTGCAAATTATCCTGCTGGGCATCATCGAAGAACAGTTGTCCCGGCCTGTTCTGTGAACCAAATATGCGCGTAACCATGGGTGGGTTGTTGTTCCCCAACCCCAGCAGGGCAACTTCAGGAATGTGGGGACTTCGCCCGCGCGCGGAGGCACCCTCGTAAAAACAGGCAAGCTGCTCGCATCTTTCACGCAGCACGCCCTTCAAGGTCGAACCCGGCACGTAGAGGTAACCGCCGTCATCACGTATAACAGTGCGGTCGATCAATCCTTCGCGAATGCCAGTCCCAAAGTGGAATGGAGTCGCAAAGGTGAGATCATAAGCAATCAAGAGGCGATCAGTTTGCATCTTCAACCCTCCTCCTGTGCTACAAAGTCATAGAGTTCCGTAAAATCGTTAAGCGATGTCCGGTACGTTCTAGGGCCATCTCCGAACCAGGGGAAGGTGACACGGGGGAAGGCTGTCCCCGGCTTCCCGGCCTCGCGATGTGCTTGCTGGTAGTGGTTGCCAAGCGTATAGACGTGCCGGGTCACGAAATCTTGCTGCTCCTCCCGCCAGCTATTCAACAGGGCCATACCTTCGTGGACGGAGGCGGTCAAGTTCATCTTCAGCACAGCCTCGCGCACCTGGTGCAGTTTGGTTCGTCCAAGCCCCAGGCGCTTTCCCTCGCGAATGGCTGTCAGCAGCATCTCCAACTCCTCAACCGTATAGGGCCGCAGCGTGGCATACAGGGCAACATCTCGCGCTTCGTCATTCACATGCTTATCATGGAGCGATTTGTAAATCTTCTCGAAACTCAGGCTCGTGCTGCCGGTGACGCTCATGAAATTGATGAAAGTTCCATCACCATATTTTGAATCGGGATGCTGCCTTTTTATCCCTTCTTTCTTGGCATAACGCAATGTCTCAGTCGCCAGATCGTATAACAGCCCGAAGGGATATTTGACAGGCGCGAAGACCACGCCGATCGAGAGAGTACGAGCTTTCTTCTCAGGATCATGCTTTTGAGTTTCATCGTGGAACTTTTTTGCCAGCGTGCAGGCCACATCCAGGGCCTGAGGCGCAGGTGTGACTATCATGGCATCGTCCCCTCCCATGAGCAGCATATCGAATGGGAAACGTGGAGGAGTGCTGCCTTCGCGGGTAACAATTTCCAGATGCTCGCTTACAGCGGCGGACATGGCTGTGAATATGGCATTATCAATGTTCTCTGCGGTGTCGCGCACCAGCGTCAGTGTTTCCAGTTTGTCCAGTAGTTGTCCCATACCGTTGCCGTCTGCGTAGATCAGCGCGAGATAGTCCTTCCCGCCTGTAATACCGCGCAGTTCATTGAAATCAGGTGGGCGCTCCGTATCTTCAGGGATGCGGTTTTTATATTCATCAGTCAACCCACCTATCACGCGCTCCCAGGCAAAAGGCTTTTCTACGTCCTCACTTTTCTTAATAACGTGATAAATACCGGATTTAATCCTGTCGTCTTCGAATCTCTTCTCCCGACAGACACCACAATAACGATTGCTCTGGCTAACCGGGTCGCCTGCCTCCGACGGATCATGATATTCGGCGTAGCGCGTACCGCAGGCACTGCATGGGCGCAGAAAGGGATGTGAAGGAAGGGAAACGATGGCGGGTGCTTCGCTTTTCTTTTGCGCCAGTTTGTAACGGAGCAGGTTTCGCTCCAGCCTGGTATCATCATTCCAGGCATCCTTCCCATCGGGCAGCTCTTGAAAGGCATAGGCGATTGATGCGCCTCCATAAGAGTTCTTGCGAAACTCCCTCTGAATGTGCTCGCCGTATTCTTTCGCGCGGGTCTCGTCTCCTTCGATTAGGAACAACCCTGCACCACCATTGGCAAACACTTGCCTGCCGCCATACTCCTTCCTGGCGATATATTCCATGGTCCTTCGATTGAGCCTGTCAAGAATAGCACTGGCTCCGCGAATTTCCTGCAGCCTGTCGGTTTCGTATACATAGCCATGAATGTGTTGCGTGTCAATTGCGATAAGTGATTGCTTTCCCACGAGTGACTCACCTCCAACCTCTATCAATTTAAACTTTAACTAAAGCAAACATCAACACTAAAAAATATCTTGTAAATCAAATTGCATAAATTCATATAAAATACCCATCTCTCTTTTCCAGTACCACATTTACACACACCTTGCCCTCCCCATCCCCATAGCCGTCTTATACCCCGCCCCACAAAAGAACAATAATTGAGCCAGAAGCAGAATCTGCTGCCGCACAGTCAATGGAGCCTCATCTGTTGTTGCTTCGTCAGGGCCACGCAAGTGATACGTACACTTCCCCACAAAACCCGGTTGCCAGTGCGTCGTAAATTTTACGGTGTGAGGTTTAAGGTTATAATCGGCAATAATGATGCCGTCATCCATGGCATATTGCTCTATACGATCTCCCTGCACCATGCCTGCCAATTCTGGCGGAGCTAATTCTTGCCAGCGCTTTGCTAAGCCAGGGAAGACGTATTGTGGCAATGGCAACAGTGCAGGATGAGGGCCATATATTCTATTTCGCGTATTACTCCGGTTAAATGTCGTGAGCGATGCGAACTCAAGTGTCAACGGTTCCATACGGCCTAACTTGAGCGTCCTGGCCTTTTCAGCCAGTTTATCAAACGATGTGAAGCCTGTCCATCCTGACGCATCATCATTATCCGCAACCACCTCTTCAAGCAAGAATTGTTGTTTACCAAGTTGCATAAATGGCGGCTTCCTGCTACTTGAGCCTTTCGTATTGAAGTCCGTCAAAGCGCTGTGAAACAGTGGGAACAATTCGCCAAGTAACAGGGTAATACGTATGGTATAAGTTTTCTCGGGAGTCAGAGGCATATGAACGTTTCCACGTTCTGCCTCACACATTCTCGATGCCGGAAATGGAAATTGCAGACTGGAACAGGTAAAGAGTCGGCGTTTGTTGCCCTCATGTAGCCATGACCCTACCTCTGGAGCCGCCGATCCTAACCAACTCAGCCATGCAGCATGGACCAGTTCACCCGAAAAAGGCATCAACGTCCCCTCCTGGAGAGGGCGTAATTTTAATTGGAAAGCATAAAGTTTAGCGGGAGATATAGGCGACAACGGCACATCCATGTAAACAACATCCTTTCTCACCTATAGTATCAAATAATGCTATAATTTTCATAGTCTAATAGTATTAATTACCTATATTAACCGAACCTTTTCCCAATACACCTGCTACACAAGAAATGTAGTTTCTTGTAGAGAGCTATCTCACATGCTATAGTAACATCGAGGTCAACTGTTCATTTTCTTGTGTCAATGAACTAAACATCATTTCGTAACTTTTATGATCAGTTTACCTGGGAAATCTGGGAATGCCATAAAAATTTCGGGAAAAACCAATCGATGCAACAATTTGGAGACTATCTTTCTAACCTGCGCAGTAATAAAGGACTCACATTAGAAAAACTGGCAACGCTTGTTGGCAGTAGCAAAAGTACCTTATCACGCCTGGAAAATAACGATATTCCTCGACCATTCAAAGGCGCAATACGAAGACTGGTTATTCAGTTAGCGCAAGCGCTTTGTACCTCACAGCAAGAAACCGAACGCTATCTTACCCTCGCAGGTATCGACATTACATTCTTGACTGAGAATGAAAAGAAATTGGTAGGCCTTCTTCCTCACATATCAATCAATACTCCGGCAGAGCCTCGCACAAATGACATACTTGTATTGAACTTTGCTCACCCTCTAACGGCGCAACAACAAGCACAAATTGAAGAGCTATCCAACACCACAATTGAAAACACAATCTCCATACCAACGCTTATTAATGAAGAGGAACCACTGGAGCCACAAATTACCAACCTCATTGATGCCGTCGACCAATCCACCCACGATTGGCACAAACGAGATATTCTCATTAACCCACCAGGGTATGCACCCGTCGCGATTTTACTACTCGCAACAATACATGGACGTATCGGCCACTTCCCCACCCTCATCCGCATGCGCCCAAAACACACTTCAGTCACCACCTACGAAGTCATAGAACTCCTCAACCTGCAAACAATCCGAGACGCCGCACGCAAATCCAGCGAGACTCCATCACACAATCCTCCTGAATCACCCTGA
>Ga0137377_10002049_pt1 | contig 14743 bp, 16 predicted proteins | sample SagtaG_22_FD_104815 | JGI IMG/M metagenome (GOLD analysis project Ga0137377, IMG submission 104815) | Vadose zone soil microbial communities from Sagehorn Ranch, Mendocino, California, USA - Sage2_L_40_16 metaG | ecosystem: Environmental > Terrestrial > Soil > Vadose zone | place: USA... | reverse complement strand
TGCCGGCGGCGGTCGCGGTCAGCGGCGCGGCGGTGTCTCCGGTCATGGGGCGGATGACCCGCGCGCCGCTGCGGCTGCTGCTCGGCATCGCGAACGTCCGGCTGGGTCTGTGGCTGCCCAACCCGCAGCGCCACGACCTGCCGGCGGCCCCCGAGCCGGACGCCCCCTATCGGCGCACGGTGGCCTGGCAGTGGCGCCAGCCCGGCATCCCGTACCTGCTCCGGGAGATCCTCGGCTCCATCAGCCTCGGCGGCAGGTGGATCTACGTCACCGACGGCGGCCACTACGAGAACCTCGGCCTGGTCGCGGCACTGCGCCGTGGCGCCACCGAGATCGTCGTCTTCGATGCGAGCGGGGATCCGCCGGACAGCTGGGTGACCTTCGGCGACGCGGTGGAGACGGCGAGGGCGGACCTCGGGGTGGAGATCGACCTCGACCCGTCCACGATGCGACCGGCCACCGGCAGCGACCGCGCCCCCACGCTGGTCGTCCGGGGCGAGTGCACGTATCCGAACGGTGTGCGGGCCACCCTCTGGCTGTGCAAGCTCGCGCTGCCGGAGAAGTCGCCCGGGTCCTGGGACGTGTACGCCTGGAAGGCAGGCCACCGGGACTTCCCGCACGACTCGACCGCGCAACAGCTCTACGGGGACCGCGAGTTCGAGGCGTATCGCCGGCTCGGCGAGGTGGCCGCGCAGATGGCCATCGGACTGATGGGCGAGCCGCCGGCCGCACCGGTTCCGAGTGCGGACCGCTTCGACATCGACCTGACCGTGCCGCTGCCCGCGGCGGGCAACGGGTCCGGCCCACTGCACCTGCAGGGCGTGATCACGCACCGCCACTGACGCCGAGTGTCCGAGAGGGCTTGAACCGACGCGGGCGGGTTCCTCGTCGGCGCTTACGACTCGCGAACGGCCCGGTCTGCACCGCGGTCGCGCGGCCGGCACGGCTTACGCTCCGAGGCGTGACCGAGGGGCGCGTGCTGGTCGTGGACGACGACGAGACGGTCAGCGACGTCGTCCGGCGCTACCTGGAACGAGACGGCCTCACGGTGGAGTCGATCGGCGACGGGGTGACCGCGCTGGAGCGGGCGCTGGCCGACCCGCCCGAGCTGGTCGTACTCGACCTGATGTTGCCCGGGGTGTCCGGCCTGGACGTCTGCCGGCGGCTGCGTGCGGTCAGCTCGGTGCCGATCGTCATGCTCACCGCGCTCGGCGAGGAGTCCGACCGGGTGCTCGGCCTCGAGCTCGGCGCAGACGACTACGTGACGAAGCCGTTCTCTCCGCGGGAGCTCAGCCTGCGGGTGCAGTCTGTGTTGCGCCGCAGCCGGGAGGCCGCGGCCCGCCCCGACCCGCCGGCGCCGGTGCTCCGCGACGGCGACCTCGTCGTCGACGCCGGTGCCCGGGTGGCCACGGTCGGCGGCGTGCCGCTGCTGCTGACCGTGCGCGAGTTCGACCTGCTCGCCTTCCTGCTGGCCAACCCGCGGCGCGCGTTCACCCGGGCCCAGCTGCTCGACCGTGTCTGGGGCTGGACCTTCGGTGACCAGTCCACCGTGACCGTCCACGTGCGACGGTTGCGGGACAAGCTCGAGCCCGGCGCAACCGGGCCGCGCCGGGTGGTCACCGTGTGGGGCGTCGGCTACCGCTACGACCCGGTGGAGCCGAGGTGATTCCCGACCCGGTCGCGGTGGTGCTGATCGCGCTCGGCTGCGCCCTGCCGGTCGGGGTCGCCGGCTGGCTGGCCATGCGCTGGCTCGGCCGCCGCTCCATCGTCGCCAGCGTCTCCGTGGTGGTGCTGTGCGGCGTGCTCGCCGTGGTCGTCGGCGTGGTCGGCACCTCGTACGCGATGTTCCTGTCCGCCCACGACCTCGGCGTCGTGCTCACCGTGGCGGCCACGGCGGGCACCGTCGCGCTGGTCTGCGCGCTGGCGCTCGGCCGCAGGCTGGCCCGGCAGAGCGTGTGGGAGCGGGAGGCGGCGGAGCGGGAGCGGGCGCTGGAGTCGAGCCGGCGGGAGCTGGTTGCCTGGGTCTCGCACGACCTGCGTACGCCGCTGGCCGGGCTGCGGGCGGTGGCCGAGGCGCTCGAGGACGGCGTCGTCACCGAGCCGGAGCAGGTGGCCCGCTACCACGCGACGATGACCGCGCAGGTCGACCGGCTGGCCGCGATGGTGGACGACCTGTTCGTGCTGTCCCGCATCCACGCGGGGGCGCTTCGGCTGCAACTGGACGCGATCCCGCTCGGCGACGTGGTCTCCGACGCGGTGGCGACCGTGTCACCGACGGCGGCCGCGAAGCGGGTACGGATCCTCGCCGAGCACGCCGGGTCCTGGCCGGTGGTGCACGGCAGCGACCCCGAGCTGAGCAGGGTCGTACGCAACCTGCTCGTCAACGCGGTCCGGCACACCCCCGCCGACGGCACGGTGGTGCTGGCCGCCGGCGCCGACGGCGAGGGCGCCTGGCTGGCCGTGCAGGACGCGTGCGGCGGGATCCCGGACGCGGACCTGCCGCGGGTCTTCGACGTCGCGTTCCGCGGCGAGGCGGCACGGTCCCCGGCGGGCGCGGCGGACGGTCAGACCGGGAGCGCCGGGCTCGGGCTGGCGATCGCCCGCGGTCTGGTCGAGGCGCACCGCGGCCGGATCCGGGTGGAGAACGCGGGGCCTGGCTGCCGGTTCGTCCTCCGGCTGCCGGTCCCCGGCTGACCCGCTGCCGCCCGGTCCCCGGCTGACCCACTGCCGCCCGGTCCTTGGCGGACCCGCTGCCGCCGGAGGGCGGCAGCGGGCACCGCGGTCACACCGCTACCGTGGCTCCGGTCCGGCGAGCCGGTCACGGTCGGCCCCCGCGGTCACTTCTTCGGCAGCGGGATCGCCGGGCATTCGAACTGCTTGACGACACCGCCGTCGACCGCGCTGCCCGCCGCCAAGGCAGACTCCACCTCCTGGACGGAGTCGATCACACCGTCGTGGTCCAGGTCGCCGCTGGCAAGCGCGGCGGCGTAGCCCTCGGGGAACAGCAGCGCATGGACCTGCCACCGGCCGCCGTTGTAGCCGGGCTCGCCCGGTGCCGCCTCGGCGACGTTGGGCTGTGCCCCGCCGAAGTCGTAGATCAGATCCCACGCCTGTGCAGGCGCACCCGTCCCGGAGAGGTCCGTCGGCGTGCCGACGGTCCGATAGAAGCTTCCGTCCACGTAGAACGCGGGGCCGCCGACTCCGGCCGACGCCGGCACCGCCAGCCCGAGGCTCGCCGCGGCGACGGCCGCCGCCGCAACTGCGAGCATGCGCCCTCGCCGCAGATCCCGTCTGTGCATCTGTGCTCCTCCTGGTCCACCGCCGACACCGAGTGCGCCGGTCCGACCCAGAAGACACCGAGGCACAGCCGAACGACCCTTACAGAATGCTGACCTGTTGGTCAGGGGGGACCTTCGGGAGCCGACGTCGGCGAGCGTCTCGCGCGGCCGGGAAGGTCGAGCATTGCGACCGACGCACCCTCGGCGGGCGCGGGCTGGCGCAGGCGCGGCCGACGCCGCGTGCGGCACCGGTCACGACCGCGACGGGCCCTCGCCTAGCGTTCGCTCACCCCGGCACCTCGAGCTTCTGCCCGGCCAGCCGGCGCATCGCGCCGAGGGTGGCCTCGACCGCCTTGAGGTAGTCGCCGGTCATGGAGTCGGCGTACTCCTGCTCGCCGGACGACCCTGCCTCGACGCCGCGGACGACGAGGGCGAAGCTGAACCGGAGCCGCAGGTCGTCGTCCTCGCCTTCGATCTCGTTGGCGATGGTGCCCAGCACCGGGCCGGCGATGCGGGTGAACACGACCCGGTGCGGCGGTTCCAGCGTGATGCGCTCGGTGAAGCGCTGACCCCGGAAGTCGATGTCGCGGTCGAAGACCCCGTCGTCGTAGCGCGCGACGACCTCGCAGAAGGTCATGCTGGGCACGAAGGGCAGCGCGTTGTTGGCCTTGAGCACGAGTCCGTCCCACACCGCGGCGCGGTCGAGTCGCGGCTCGCCGGGAGCGTTGACGGGCAGCTGGTGCGATACGTAGATCATGGGGTCCTTCCCGACGGGTCGATGACGGGGTTCTCCAAGGTGCCGAGGCCGTCGATGGTGGTGCGGACGACATCGCCGTCGACCAGGTACAGCCCGCGGCCGGCACCTACCCCGGACGGGGTGCCGGTCGAGATGACGTCGCCTGGTTCGAGCGTGACGAGCGTGCTCGCGGCCGAGATGAGTTCGGCGACGGTGCAGATCATGTCCGACGTCGACTCGTCCTGCTGAAGCTCGTCGTTGACCCACAGGCGCAGGCGCAGGTCCTGCGGGTCGGGTATCTGGAAGGCCGGCGTGATGCCCGGTCCCAGCGGCAGCGAGCCGTCGATGGACTTGGACGCGAACCAGTCGTAGACGAACGCGTCGGCCGGAACGGCGTCCCGCTTGTGGTGGCCGCGGGCGGTGACGTCGTTGGCGACGCAGTAGCCGGCGACGTGTCCCAGCGCGTCCTCGCACGAGATCTCCCGGCCGCCGATGCCGATGACGACGGCGAGCTCGGCCTCCCAGTCGTAGCGGGCGGTCTCGGGTGAGTGGACGGTGATGGCGTCGGTCGGTCCGATGACGGTGGTGGTGGGAGGCTTCAGGAAGAAGAACGGCTTCCACCCGTTGGTGGGGATCTCGCCGCCCATCTCACGGATGTGCCGGCGGTAGTTGACCCCGGCGCAGATGACCTTTCGGGGCCACCGCAGCGGCGCCAGGAGGATGTCGTAGTCGACGACGGGCGCGTCCTGGACGTCGATGGTCCGAAGGATGGGCTCGGCGTGCGCCCAGTCCTCGAGCACCTCGAGCGTCGTTGTCCACCGCTTGAGGTCCGGTGGCGCGACGAGGGTGCCGTCCTCCCGCAGTCCCGCCACGCCGACGGCGTCGCCGAGCTGGTAGGTGGCCATCGACCAGGTCATCAGGTCGCCCGGTCGAGGACGGACTCACCGGCGATCTGGTCGTGGACGCAGGCGATGTCCAGCTGCCCCCACCCGTCCGCGACCGCCTTGTCGAAGACGGACTTGGCGGAGCTGAAGACCGGAGTCTGCAGGCCGACTCCCGCGGTGCGGTCCATGACCTGCTCGAGGATGGCGTGCAAGGTGTCGACCGGGCCCGGAGCGGGCAACCACGTGGGCTGCCGCATCGTCGGACCGCGCTGCCGCCAGATCGCCGAGGACGCGATCGAGGTGTCGAGGGTGTGCTGGACGAGTTCCAGGTCGAGGCCGCTGCGCCTGGCCAGCACCATCGCTTCGGCCGCCGCGACGGTGTGCACGGCGACGAGCATGCTCGCGATGCACTTCATGGCCGCGCCGGTTCCGAACGGGCCGGTGAGTACGCAGGAGCCCGAGATGGCGTCGAGCACCGGCCGGACGGCGTCGATGCTGGCCGGCTCGCCGGAGACGAACGTCGTCGCCAACCGCGGGCCGACCATGCCCGGGCTCCCGCTGATCGGGCAGTCCAGCAGGTCGCCGCCGCGAGCCCGGACCGCCGCGCGGATCCGATCCTTGTGACCGATGTCGATGGTGCTCATCTCGATGTGGACGGTGCCGGGCTTCAACGTGGTGAGGGTGCCCCGCTCGCCACAGACGACCTCCTCCACGGCGCGACCGTCAGGAAGGATCGACAGCAGCACGTCGGCCCACTCGGCGACCTCGGCCGGCGAGGTGGCGACGATGCCGCCGGCCGCGGCAAGCTCGGGTGAGCCGTGCCGTCGATAGCCGGCGATCTCGAAGCCGCGCTCGGCCAGGTTGAGGGCGATCGGCAGGCCCATCTTGCCGAGGCCGATGACACCGACTCGCTGCATCGCTGCCTCCCTGACGTCGCGTACCCGATCAGCGCCACTCGTACGTTCCGGTGCCCAGCGACATCCGGACGCCGATGCTGCCTTCGTTCAGCCGCCATCGGTGCACCTGGAACGTCCGCAGCCCGGCTTGCCGGAACGGGTCACCGGCGGCGATCAGGCGGGCCGCGTCCTCGTCCGCAGCGCGCAGCACGGTCACCCCGGAGCCGGGCCCCACGCCGGGCCCGGACAGCAGCGGACCGGAGGCGAACAGCACGTCCGCCCGCTCCAGCTCCAGCAGCCAGCCGACGTGCTCCTCGACGTGCGCATCGATGGAAGCCTGGTCGGTATCCGCCGCCGGGGTGGACAGGATCAGCCAGTAGTCGCGCGCGAGGAGCCGGGAGAGGTCAACGGGTGCCTCCTGGCCGCTCATTCTGTAAACTGTATGCAGTTTTCGGGTTACGTCAAGAGCAGTGCCGGCCTGGACTGTATGCAGGGTCAGCCGGGATCAGGGAGGATGCACGCCATGGCCCGCACCGCACTCATCCCCGACATCCGCAAGGTTCCGCTGCCGGAGGCCCGGCAGGCCATTCCGCGTCTGCACGCCTATCTCCGCGAGTGCATCCTCGACGGCACGCTCACGCCCGGGACGAAGCTGTCGCAGGTGACCCTGGCGCAGCAGTTGGGTGTCAGCCGGACCCCGTTGCGCGAAGTGCTGCGGATGCTGCAGGAGGAGGGCCTGGTCGAGATCGAGCCGAACCAGCGCACCCGGGTCGCGGGCCTGGACCCGCAGGAGCTGGACGACATCTACGCGAGCCGGATCCTGCTGGAGACGCTCGCGCTGTCGATGACGCTGCAGGGCTTCGGCACGAGTTCCCGCAAGGACGCCAAGCGCCTGCTGGTCGCGATGCGGCGCGCGGCCAAGACAGGGGACTTCGACGCCTGGTTCGCCGCGCACACCGGATACCACCGGCTGATCACCGCGGGCGCGGGTGAGGCACTGCAGCGGCAGTTGCGCGTCTTCGCCGACCGGACGATCCGTTACATCCGGATCTACCAACTGTCGGATCCGCAGAGCTGGCAGGCCGCCGGCGATGCCGAGCACGCCCAGATCCTGGAGGCGCTGGTCGCCGGCGACGAGCGGGGCGCGCTGACCGGCATGGCGCATCACCTGGCGCGTACGGCACTGCGGGTGCTCACCGACTGCGCCCCGGACTACGTGCCGGTGGCGGTCCCGCACGCGGTCGCCCTGGTCGACCGCCGTCCGCCCGCGGCCTTGCGGCTGACCGGAGCCAGCTGAGGCGCGAGGCGTCACGCCGCCGAGAAACGGAGAGGCGACGGCGGGGGAGCACGGCGTTCGGCCGTCCCGCCGCGCATCGATCGCCGCTACCGGTCGGGCCGCAGTTGGGGCTGGGTGGAGACGCGGGTGACCGGGCCGAGCCACATGTCGATGGAGCCGGGCTCCTGCGGGTCGAAGGTCCGCGGCCGCCACGCCACGTCGTCGGCGATGCGGCGCACGCCGTACGAGTACTCGTAGGTGAACCCCTCCGGACCGAGGAAGTAGAGGAAGATCGCGGTCGACTGTGGATGCCGGCCCGGTCCCATCTCGATCTCCACGCCGTGGTCGAGCAGGAAGTGCCAGTTACGGAACACGTCGTCGATTGAGGCGACCTGAAAGTTGAGGTGGCACAGACCGGGCTCGTCACCCTTGAACACGGCTAGCTTGTGGTGGACAGGATCGATGCGCATGAGGCAGGCCCCGTCGCCGATCCAGTCCGACACCCGGGCGTTGAAGCGGGTGCTCCAGAACCGGTATGCCTCGTGAACGTCGGGCGCGTCCAGGCACAGATGACCGAACTCGGTGATGCCCGCGGGGCGGGTGAACCCGACCGGCCGGGTGATCGACTCCTGCTGGCTCACCAGCTCGAGGCGGTTGCCGAACGGGTCGTCGAACGCGATGAACTCCCGGACCCGGCGGGAGCGTGCCTCGGCGGCCGAGCCGCGGCGGACGGCGACACCGGACCGTTCGAGCTCGGTCTCGGCGGCGGCGAGCGCGTCGGAATCGGCGACGCTGAACCCGGAGGAGATGACTCCGGACGGTCCCTCCACGAGCGCGAGGCAGTGGTGCCGGTGGTCGGCACGCAGCTGGGCGACGCCGATCTCGGTCTGGGCTGCCAGCTCGAGGCCGACGACGTCGGTGGCGAACCGGACGGCCTTGTCGAGATCGGCGACGCCGGAGCGGACATAGGCGATGTCGGTGAGCGTGATCATCGAACCGGCTCAGGCGTAGACCGGCGTGAGGTCGATGTAGATCTGCCAGTCGCGGGTCAGGTCGCCGTCGAAGATCAGGATGTCGGCGTTGGGCACCGTCACGGTCTTGCCGTCCTTGCGCCGGTAGTCGACGTCGACCTGCACGATGGCGGTGTCACCGAATTCCCAGCCGTTGCGGATGTGGTGGGTGAGACCCGCGATCGTCGAGAAGAACCCGGCGACGGCCTCTCGCACCGCTTCGCGTCCGGTGACCGGGTCCGCGTTGGCGAAGCGGAACACCGCGTCCGGCGTGAGGTGCGCGACGAACCTGTCCGGATCGAAGGCGTCGATGTCGGCGAAGATCTTGGCGAGGTCTCGGCTCACGGACCGCTCCCGTCGTCGAAAGGCTGCGGAAACTGTATGCAGTTCGTGGGGGATGCGCAATGGGCGGTAGCCGGGCTGGACGACCTGCCGGCCCGCGTGGCGGGCCTACGGCTGGCGGAGTGGCGTGATGTTGTAGTTCATCCGGAAGAGGTTGCCCGGGTCGTACATCGCCTTGATCCGGCCGAGCTGCGCGTACTTCTCCGCCCCGCCGAAGGCCTCGACGACCCGGTCCATCTCGTCGAAGTTGAGCATGTTGACGTAGACGCCGCTGCCGAGCCAAGGATCGAGATCCTTGACGATCTTCCTGGTCCGGTCGATGTAGTCGCGGTCGTGGGCGGGGTCGTCCCAGCGCATCGCGAAGTTCAGCCAGAGCAGGTACTGACGGTTCGCGAAGGCGGTCGCGTCCTCGGGCACGTCGCCGATCGCCCCGCCCAGGCCGATGATCTCGACCTCGCCCTCCATCGGCATGTCCTGCCAGAAGTCGACCAGGGTGTCGATCGCCTCGGCGGTCAACTCCGTGACGTGGCCCTCCTTGGTGTAGTAGCGGTGGCCGTCCTCGAACTCCTCGTCGATGATCTTCTGCAACCGCGCCGCGAACGGCATGACCGTCATGGCGCTGGTGGCCGGGCGGCCCACCGCTCCCAGCCGTTCGACGTACTCGGCGCCGGCCGGATCGTCGGCGTCGTCGAGCCACATGGCGAACATCATCAGCAGCCGCTTGCCCACCAGCTCCGGCGGTACGAACGGCAGCGCGGGCATGTCGTGCTTGAGCGCCGCGTGCCAGCCGACGGTGCGGGGCAGGGTGGGGACGACGGCGGCGTAGCCGCGGAGCGCTTCGGCGGCATCCTCGGGCTCGTACAGGGACACCCCGATGCGGATCATCGGGCCGAACTCGTAGGCCTTGAAGGTGAACCGGGTGACCACCCCGAAGTTGCCGCCGCCGCCTCTGAGCGCCCAGAACAGGTCGGGGTGGGATGCGGTGGAGACGTCGACCACCTCCCCGCTGGCCAGCACGACCTCGAGCGAGACGAACTGGTCGCAGGTCAGGCCGTGCTTGCGGGAGAACCAACCGATCCCGCCGCCGAGAGCGAGACCGGCGACGCCGGTCTCGGACATGATTCCGGCGGGAACGATCAGCCCGTGCGGCGCGGTGGCCGCGTCGACGTCTCCCAGCAGGCAGCCCCCGCCGACATGGACGAGTCCGTTCTCGGTGTCGACCGTCACCTCCCGCATCCCGCTCAGGTCGATGGTCAGGCCACCGTCGGACAGCGCCTTGCCGGAGACCGAATGCCCGCCGCCGCGCACGGAGGGCAGCAGTCCGTTGGTCCGGGCGACGTTGACGGCGGCGACCACGTCCTCGGTGCGGGTGCAGCGCAGGACCAGGCCGGGACGCTTGTCGACCATGGCGTTCCACACCGAGCGCGCGGCGGGGTAGTCGGCGTGCTCCGGCCCGATCAGATCGCCCTTGAAGCGGGCGTCCAGCTGATCGGCAACGCGCAGCCGCATCTGCTCGTCGAGGTCAGGACCAGTGAGGTCGGCGGTGCCAGCAGATGAGGTGAGTGACATTCGACTTCGCCTTCCCGGGTGGTGGACGGTGATCGTCTACATCGGACGGCCACGTCGGCGAGGTGCTCTCAGTGTCTCCAAAGTGTATGTAGTTTGCCGGCGCGGTCAAGCCCCGCTCGGTGCCGGCGGGCGCCGTCGCAGGTGCTGCCACAGCCGGGGCAGCAGCTCGTCCCGGATAGAGCGCCAGGAAGCGATCTCCGCCGCGTCGAGCGGCCGCGGCTGGCCGCTCGACCGAGCGGCGAGCCAGACCTCGCACGCCGCGGACAGCAGCCACATCCGGGCGACCGCGACGCCCGGTGTGGCGCCGAGCGTGAGCGCCCCGTTCCCGCGCAGCAGCAGCGCCTCCCCGACGGGCAGACTGCGGGCCGCGCGGTCGGCGAGCTCAGGGGAGCGGAGCAGGTGGGCGCTGTCGTGCACCGGCACCAGTTCGCCGAGCCACGCAGCCTGCCCATGCAGCGGCACGAGCGCATCCGTCGTCGCGGCGACCGCGAAAGCGCTGCGCGGCTGGGCGCGAGCGATCGACCCGGCGTCCTGGCGGGCGCGGTAGACGGCGAGGTGCGCCCAGCTCTCGGCGGGAGCGCCCGCCGGCAACGACGAGGCGTCCAGGGGCACGTCCAGCACGGTGGACTCGGTGACGGTGGCCAGGTCGGCGGCGGGCGTGATCAGCATCGACGTGTCGAGACGTACCGATACGTGCCCGTATGCGGTGACCAGCCCCAGCCGGGACAGCACCCGCGCGGCCTCGACCAGCCCGCTCCGGGCCGCTGAGCGGGACATCATCCTGCCCTCTCCCCTCTATCCAGGCGACCCAGCCTCCGCTAAACTGTATGCAGTTTCTCTTGGAAGGGGAAGCGCGTGATCTCTGGTCTGCACCACTACGCGCTGGAAGTGCCGGACCTCGAGGTGGCCGAGGGGTTCCTGCAGGACTTCGGTCTGGAGACGGGGGAGAAGGACGGGTCGCTGGTCGCCCAGTGCCCCGGTCGTGACCAGGAGCAGGTCCGGCTGGTCCGCGCGCCGGCCAAGCGCCTGCACCACGTCTCGTTCACCGTGCGCCGAGGCCTGCTGGACTCGGTACGGGAAGCCTTGGAGCGTGCGGGCGCGCCCGCCATCGAGCCTCCGGCGGGAGCCACCGAGGACGGGCTCTGGGTGCGCGACCCGGACGGCACCGCCGTGCAACTGCTCGACGAGACCCCCGCGCCCGCCCGCCCGGTCGCCGACGTCCTGGTCAACATCGGCGCCAGCCGGCAACGCATCGGCATAGCCGGCTGGCTTCAGGCCGATTCGGACGTGATGCCGCGACGGCTGGGGCATACGCTGCTGTTCACGCCGCAGCCGCAACGGATGACAGAGTTCTACACGCAGGTGCTCGGACTTCGGGTGAGCGACCGGATCCACGGCCTCGTGACGTTCCTGAACGCCGGACCCGGCGACCACCACATCTTCGGCTTCATCCGCAGCAGCCACCCGGGCTTCCATCACGGCAGCTTCGAGGTTCCGTCCATCGACGCGATCGCGCTCGGCGCCGACCGGATGCGCAGCAAGGGACGCGACGCGGGATGGGGACTCGGCCGGCACACGATCGGCTCGAATTTCTTCCACTACAACCCGGATCCGTGGGGTTCCTGGATCGAGTGGTTCTCCGATATCGATCAGGTCGACGACAGCTGGGTCGCCAGAGAGTGGGACGTACCCCCGCACCTGTGGGGGTCGCCGCCCCCGGAGACCTTCCTGAGGAACCTCGAGCCGCGAGGCTGAGCGGCGCGACACGGGCCGAGCCGGCGGCTGTGGTGGCGCGCGGTCTCCTGGCGCTCGGACCTGACGCCTACCGGCCCCCTCCTACTCGACGAGAGCGCCGCAAACGCCCTCCTTCGCCTCATCGCTACCCCAGCCGGCAAGGTCGGCAAGAGCGAAGGGAGTGCTCCGGTCGCCGGTTCACAGCGGGGAACGAGCTGCGACCCGTGCGCGCCAGGAGCGGCCGGACGCCATGGCGGGCTGGGTCTGTTGTCGCTCGACGAGGTCACCCGCTCGGCGAGGAAGTCCTCCCAGGTCCGGTGACGCACGGCTCGTTCGGGAGACAGGTTCGCGCCGGCGCGGACCGCGCGGTCGGCCTTTCCCGGGAGCCGGACCGGCACCATCAGCCGGCGCTTGTGGCGAGCCCGCAGGTATCCGCGGACCAGATCGGCCATCCCGTACACCCGCGGCCCGGCCATGTCGGGCACCAGGCCGGCCGGCGTGCCGAGCGTGAGCTCCACGAGCCGGGCCGCCACCTCGTCGGCGTCGACCGGCTGGAGCCGGAAGCCGGCGGGGATTGGGATCATGATGTCGTGTCCGAGGGGGGACTTGAACCCCCACGCCCGTTGAAGGGCACTAGCACCTCAAGCTAGCGCGTCTGCCATTCCGCCACCCGGACCGGTGTCCGACCACTCTACCGGGGGCGCGGGAGGCTCCCCAAACGTCCCCGGTGGTAGGAAGGAGCGATGACGACAGGGCTGCCATCGGCCGAGGACGAGGTGGTCGAGCTCTGCTCGGACCTCATCCGCATCGACAGCTCCAACCCGACCAGCGACGAGCGGGCCGCGGCCGAGTACGTCGCCGCCAAGCTCGCCGAGGTGGGGATCGAGCCCGCGATGCTGGAGTCGGAGCCCGGCCGGGCCAGTGTGGTCGCGCGGATGGAGGGCGCCGACCCGTCCCGGCCGGCCTTGCTGGTGCACGGCCACCTGGACGTCGTGCCGGCGGACCCCACGGAGTGGACCGTGCACCCGTTCTCGGGTGAGCGACGCGACGGCTACGTCTGGGGCCGCGGCGCCATCGACATGAAGGACATGGACGCGATGACCCTCGCGCTGGTGCGCGAGTGGGCGCGCACCGGCCGGAAGCCGCCCCGGGACGTGGTGCTGGCGTTCGTCGCGGACGAGGAGGCCGGCGGCGGCATGGGTGCCCGCTGGCTGGTGGACAACCACCCCGAGCTGTTCGACGGCTGCACCGAGGCGATCAGCGAGGTCGGCGGGTTCAGCGTCACCGTCCGCGACGACCTGCGGCTCTACCTGATCCAGACCGCGGAGAAGGGCATGGCCTGGATGCGGCTGGTCGCCCGCGGCAGGCCGGGGCACGGCTCGATGCGGCACGACGACAACGCCGTGACCCGGCTGGCCGAGGCGGTGGCCCGGATCGGCCGGTACGAGTTCCCGGTGGTGCTCACCAAGACGGTGCGGCAGTTCCTGGACAGGCTGTCCGAGGTGCTCGGCGTCGACATCGACCCGGGCGCCGCCGGCCGGGACGAGATCGACGCGCTGCTCGGCCGGTTCGGCGGGATGGCCAGGATGATCGGCGCGACGCTGAGCAACACCGCCAACCCGACGATGCTCAAGGCCGGCTACAAGTCCAACGTCATCCCCGGTACGGCGACCGCAACCGTGGACGGGCGGTTCCTGCCCGGGCAGGAGGAGGAGTTCGAGCGGCAGGTCGACGCGCTGCTCGGCTCCGGCGTGGTGCGGGAGTGGATCCACCGCGACCAGGCGGTGGAGACCGACTTCGACGGGCCGCTGGTCGACGCTATGGCGGCGGCGCTGAGGGCGGAGGACCGGGCCGCGCTGCCGGTGCCGTACACGATGCCCGGCGGGACGGACGCGAAGTCCTTCGAGCGGCTCGGGATGCGCTGCTTCGGCTTCTCACCGCTGCTGCTGCCGCCCGACCTGGACTTCGCCGCACTGTTCCACGGCATCGACGAGAGGGTGCCGGAGGAGGGCCTACGCTTCGGTGTCCGTGTCCTCGGCCGGTTCCTCGGCAGCAGCTGAGACCGCCGTCCCCCGGGAGGTACCCGTGACCGACGGCACCGATCTGGAGCAGGCGCTGGACCGGGTCTGCGAGGCCGCCCGCGAGCACCTGGCCGCGGTCCTCGCCGCCGACGGGGACCCGGACGACGACGACGTCTGGGCCGGCTACGTCGCGCTGAACAACGCGTCGCTGGCGTACGACCGGCTGCTGGAGGACCGCACCGGCGAGGTCACCCCCTGGGACGTCAGCGAGACGCTGTCGGTGGACGCCGCGGCCGACGAGGGCGCCGACGCCGGCCCGGCCCCCGACGGTCCCGAGGACGTCGGCGACGACCTGCGGATCAGCGTGCGGCAGCGGCGCGACTACGTGGTGCCCAGCATCGAGGGGCTGCTCTCGGCGGGCGCGTCGGCGCGGGCGGCGATGTGGGACCGGGTGGACGCCCGGCGCAGCGCCGCGCCGGTCCGCTCGGTCGGCGAGGCGGTGTACGAGCTGCTGCACGCCGGCGGCGGCTCGCTGTCCGGCCTGGACGTGCCGGAGCTCGTGCCGCAGAGCGGGCTGGTCCTGGTCAACGTCCTGGACGACACCCTCGGCCCGGATGACCTGGACACGCCGCCGCATGAGGCGGACGAGCTGTTCGCGCTGCCGGACTCGCCGCTGATCTTCTCCCTCTACGAGCCGGTGTACGACTCGGTCGAGGAGGCGGAGCGGGACATGCAGCCGCGAGCGGAACGCCCGAAGGCGAACGGCGGGTGAGCGGGCAGGCGCCACCGGTCGCGCCGGTCACGGCGGGGCCGGCCCGGCGGTCCCCGGACGGAGCGGCGGCCGGAGCGGCGGCCCGGCGGGCGGCCCGCCCGGCTGGCCCGGGACGAGCCGCGCCGGAGGCTGCCCGGTGAGAGCCTGGCGGGTCCGCGAGCTCGGCGCCCCGGCGGACGTGCTGGAGCTCACCGACGTACCCGAGCCGACGCCGGGTCCTGGCGA
>Ga0137377_10002048_pt1 | contig 14744 bp, 10 predicted proteins | sample SagtaG_22_FD_104815 | JGI IMG/M metagenome (GOLD analysis project Ga0137377, IMG submission 104815) | Vadose zone soil microbial communities from Sagehorn Ranch, Mendocino, California, USA - Sage2_L_40_16 metaG | ecosystem: Environmental > Terrestrial > Soil > Vadose zone | place: USA... | reverse complement strand
GGATCTCTGGCCCGATCCCGATTCGTTCGATCCGACGCGCTTTACCGAAGACGCCCAGCGTAACCGTCATCGCTTCGCCTGGGTGCCGTTCGGCGGTGGCGCGCATATGTGCATCGGATTGCATTTCGCCTATATGCAGGCGAAATGCTTCGCGCGGCATTTCCTGCAGAATCTCTCGTTATCGCTCGAGCCCGGCTACAAGCCCGAGTGGCAGATGTGGCCGATTCCGAAGCCGCGCGACGGCCTGCGCGTGACCGTCAAGCCGGTGGCCTGAACCGATCAGGCGATTGCCGGCGCGTCGATGCCGACCACGTCGATCCCGTCGGCACGTCCGCGAATCGGCAGCCGCCCGAGATCGCGAATCGTAAATGGCGGGTCCGACTTGAAGCGCTCCATCGCCGCGCGGGACGCGAGGAATCCACCATCTACCTTCCGGCTGAGTTCTTCGAGCCTTGCTGCGGTGTTCATGACATCACCATTGAAGACGATGGCGCGTTTGACGTCGCCGATCTCGCCGACGATCACGGGCCCGAAATGCAGGCTGCCGCGAATTCGCGGCACCACGCCAAATTCCTGCTCAAATTGGCTCGACGCGCGTTGCAGCTCATCCCGCATCGCCCCGAAACAGCGCAGCGGGCGGCAATCGATCGCGCCGCCGCGCTCCGGCCAGGTCACGATCACCTCGTCGCCGACATAATCGAGCACTTCGCCACGATAATCGACGACCGCAAGGGTGAGCACACGAAACGTGCGATCGAGAAACCGGTGGATGCCGACGCCGCCGAGCCGCTCGGCAAGTCCGGTCGACCCCGCGATATCGACGAACAGCACGAAGCGGTTTTCCTCGACCGGGGAATGATACCGTCCGGTGACGAAGTTCAGAAAGGCACGATGACCGATGATATTGGCAATGCCGAAGCCGAGGTTCATCGCGACCGAAACCAGCGCAGAATAGATGAAGCCGAACCAGAAAGTCTGACTGCTATTGTCGAGCGGCAGACCCACGATGAGTTCACCCGACTGAAATATCTGGATCAACATGATGAGTGCCGCATAGATCGCACTTCGCACGAAGAGATTGGCCGTGAACGAGAGATCGCCGAGCCAGTCCCGCAACGGCCCATCCAGGACGAATAGCTCGACGCCTCCGATCGAAATACACATCAGCAGACCATAAAGGGCCCCGACCATCATCGAGGCTTGCGAGGTGCGGCCCTGCGCCAGATTGATCGCAAGCCCGGCGATGGTGCCGATCACGATGACGGCCGCAAACGTTCGCAGCTTTCTTTCGAGCCTGGCGTTCACGCGATGCTATTCGACAAACGTCGTGAGTTGCGCGCCCTCGTCGGCGACGAACACCGCGATCAGCTCCGCAGGCTCGGTATTGCTCGCATTGGCCGAGACCAGATGCGTCGCGCCCGGCGGCTCGAAGAACGACTGCCCGACCTTGTAGGTCTCGACCCGACCGCCCGCCAACTGCGAGCGAATCGTGCCCTTGGTGATATAGGCGGTGACCGAGCCCGCATGCCGGTGCGCACGGGTAAATCCGCCGGGGCCATAGAACACGCGCACGATGGTGACGCGCTTGCCGGGCACGTTCGGCAGCGCGTAGGAACCGATCGGCTCGACGGTATCGAGCGGCGAGCCCGCCGCTTCGCTCGATGCACATAGCGGCTCGACCGCCGCTGAGATCGCATCCATCGTCAGCGGCAGCGCCTTGCCGAGCGCAAACGCGCAGGCAAGACCGCCGATGGCGGCCATCAGCATCGGCCGGGCTCCGGTCCCGGTCTTCGCGATATCGAACGTTACGGCCATCGCTGTTACCCCGCACTCTGATCAAACGCCTTGCGCAGCGCGGCATAGCCCTGCTGCTGCTGGCTCCAATTGCGGCCGCCGGTGATCGCGCCGTCGACCACCAGATCGTGGCCGTTGACGAAACTGGACTCGTCGCTGGCCAGAAACACGGCGGCGTAAGCGATGTCATCGGGCAGACCGGCGCGCGGGATCGGCTGCGCGGTCTTGTAGACTTCGCGCATCACGGCCGGCGTCTTTTCCGCGGCATCGACCGAAAGGCCAAGCGCCTTGCCGAAAATCCCGGTGGCAATCGCGCCCGGCGAAATCGAATTGACGCGAACGCCGGATTCGCCGAGCTCCATGGCGACGCATTTGGTGAGGTGAATCACCGCGGCTTTCGCCGCGCCATAGACCACCGACGAGGAAAACCCGGCAAGCCTTCCGGCGATGCTGCCATTGTTGATGATGCTGCCGGACCCCTGTTTCTTCATATGGGGCGCCGCGTGCTTCATGCCGAGCATGACGCTGCGGACCAGCGTGGCCATCGCAGCATCGAACCGCTCCACCTCAAGTCCCTCGATGCCGCCGGTCTGCGCCGGGCCGCCGGCGTTGTTGAACAGGCAATCGATCCCGCCGAATTTGTCGACCGCGAGCGCAATCAACGCGCGCATTTGCTCCTCGATCGTGACATCAGTCTGGCGGAAGATGCAATTTGCGCCGAGCTGTTTCGCTAGCGCCTCGCCTTCCGGCGCGCGACGGCCGGCAATGACGATTTTGGCGCCCTCCGTGACGAAGATTTCCGCCGTGCGCAATCCGATGCCGCTGGTGGCGCCCGTGATCACTGCGACCTTGCCGTCGAGCCGTCCCATGTCGTTCTCCTTCTTGCTTGGATAACCGGAATCATTTGACGCTGGCCGGCCGCATCAACGGCCTCGCGGGCCATCGGAACCGGGGCATTGGAACCAATATTCACCATGGCTGCAAGACGATGCAAGCTAGGCTTGCAAAACGGAAGCGGGTATTTTCCCACAGCCCGGCCTTATTTTGGATTGGCTGATCGGGCTGATGTAAGTCCATGAGGCATTTGATGCATGAATTTCGCCGCGGATGGCACGGAATATCCGACGTCACGCCGCTCGCCGGCATTGGTTTTGCGGCATCCTGCCTCGCGCTTGCAACCGCGGCGCGATGGGGCCTTGCCCAGGTCCGGCCCGATGTGTTTTTCACGCCGTATATACCGGCCGTGTTCTTTGCCACCGCGCTCGGCGGCTTGTGGATCGGAGTCCTGACCGCGATCGCAAGCGGCATGCTCGGGGTCTTGGTCAATTTCAGCGACGCCACCGCCGATTTCGCACGCATTGTTCTGCTGATTATTTTTTGGGCGGTGTGCGGCCTCACCATATGGGGCGTGGAGCACTATCGATCGATCGTCGCGCAGCAACGGCAGATTGCAAAACGTCTGCTGGAGGAAGAGGCCTACCGCAAGCTCCTGGTCGAAGAGCTTCAGCACCGGCTGAAGAACAAGTCGTCTACGATTCACGCGGTGCTGCACCAGGTGCTGGAGAACCAGCCACAGGTCTGGGCAAGCATCGACAGTCGTATCCGCGCGCTATCGGCGACCGACGATCTGATCGCCCAGGTCGACGGCAGCGGCTGCGACATCAAGGATCTGCTGCTTTCCGAACTCGGGCCTTACGGCCATGTCCGGTTCAACCTGAACGGTGAACCGCTGTTTCTTCCGGCCAAACTCGCGGTGAGCCTTGCACTGATCTTCCATGAGCTTGCCACCAATGCTGGTAAATACGGCGCCTTCGCTTCTGCGCGTGGGCTGTTGCAGGTCTCGTGGACGCTCTCGGAGGATCGCCTCAACCTCACTTGGGACGAGACCGAGGGCCCGACGGTGGAGAATGTCGGCGCGCCCGGCTTCGGCACCAAGCTGTTGAAATCGGCACTGTCGTCATTCGACGGCAAGACCGAAATCGCCTTTTTGAAGAGCGGCATTCATTGCATCATGCAGTGCCGCGTCCCCCAGTGCTAAGCGGTCCTTGCTCGAGCTACTTGCTTACCATCACATTCAGAACCGCCGTTGATGGGCTGTTAACCTGCTGCGCAAACGAGATCGATCGGCTCGCCGCTCGGCATGATGCTGAAACGCGGGCGCGGTTTTTCGAAGAAGATCGCGCTCAAGCAACGGGGTGGCGCGCGATCGGGATGATCGTGCGCCGATCGCGCGCTCACAAAAAGCCCGTATTTCTCCGCACGGCTTAACTAAAACTAAGCGGGGACCCGTCAGTATCCGCGGCCATGCCGAGCCATGTCATCCATGACCTTTGGACCGCCGCCACCGATGCCGACGCGCGGCACGCGGCCGAATTCGAACTGAGCCTTCTGCGGGATGTGCTTAAGATGCTGCCCGCAGGCGTTACGGTCCAGGACCAGCACGGCGACTTCCTGCTTATCAATGACGCCGCCGCGTCGCAGCTTGGCATCGGCGGCAACAGCCGGGCCTCAGCACGGTCGCCGCAATTGAGCCAGCGCGGCGAAAGCGGCCTCGCATCGCTGCGCAGCGGAAGGCCGGCGATCCTCGAGGAATGCATCAACGAAGGGCAGGACAGACAAGTGCTGCTCACGGCCCACCGGCCGGTCAGCATCGCCAACCACAACCTCCTGCTCTCGAGTTCCGCCGACATCAGCGAGCAGAAGGCCTTCGAAGACCAGCTCTTCCGCTCCGCCTATTACGACGAATTGACCGACCTGCCGACGCGGCGGGTGATCGAACATCGCGCCAGCAGTCTCTTGAGGCGCGACGAGGGCGACGTGAAGTTCGCGCTGGCGTTTCTCGACATCGATAATTTCAAGCACATCAACGACTATTACGGCCATGGCGTCGGGGATACGCTTCTGGTCGAGGTTTCGAAGCGGCTGGCCCGCGACCTGCGCTGCTCCGACATGCTGGCGCGGATCAGCGGCGATGAATTCCTGCTGCTGTTGAGCCCGATCCAAGGCGCGCATGAGGTGGAGGAATTTCTCCAGTCGACATTGAGCCGGCTTAGCGCGCCGTTCTTCATCGACGGATCGGAAATCTTCGCCTCCACCTCGATAGGCGTGAGCCTCTATCCCGACCACGGCACGAGTTACAACGTGCTGTGCCAGAATGCCGACCTTGCCATGTACCGCGTCAAGAACGACGGCAAGGGCGCGGTCGCGTTCTTCGATGCGGTCATGGAGCACGAGGCGCTGGCTCGGATGAAGATCGAGCAATCGCTGCGGCTCGCCATTTTGGAAAAGCGATTCTGCTGCGCCTTCCAGGCCAAGGTCGACATCCGCACGCAGGAGATCAAGGGGATCGAGGCGCTGGTCCGGTTGCGCGACGACGAAGGTGTCATCCAGGCGCCGGGCACCTTCATCAATCTGGCCGTGGAACTCGGTCTCATCGACGAGCTGACGCATCTCGTGCTGGCGGAGATCGTCAAATCGATCGACCGCATCAACGAGACTTTCGGCGCCAACGCCACAATCAGCATCAATGTCGCCGCCAAGCAGGCCGTCAATCCCGAGTTCATGCGCTCGTTCGCGCTGGCGCTGGAGGCGACGGGCTTCCCCAGGCGCTTCATGATCGAGGTGACGGAAGACGCGTTCGTCACCAAGACATATTTCCAGGAGGAAATCCTGCCAATCTTCCGGAAGCTTGGCGTCGGCGTCTCGATCGACGATTTCGGCATCGGCTATTCGTCGCTGTCGGCGCTTGCCGATATCACCGCCGACGAGATCAAGATCGATCGCTCGTTCATCACCGACATTCATAAGCGCCCGCGCAGCCAGGGTATCCTGCGGGCGATCGAATCCCTGAGCGACGCGCTCGGCATGACCGTGATCGCCGAGGGAATCGAGTCCTTCGAGGAGCTGGCTTATCTGCAGGCGGCGACGAAGATCCGCTATGCCCAGGGTTACTATTTCTCCCGGCCGATCTTCCTCGAAGAACTGAAGCCGGCGGCGCCGCTGGCGAGCGAAGCGCGCAGCAGCCTCGCAAACCGCCCGGTGCAGCAAAATCGCATCGCCTATTCGCGCGGCAGTCGCTATCGGCGCTAGAGCGTGATGACTTTTCTTCGAATCGTCATCGCGCTCTAGCGCTTGTTGTTTGAGCATGATCTTTTTCGGAAAACCGGTATCCACTTTTCCGGATCATGCTCTAGCGCGGCGCCGGCCGTCTCGGCACCCCTTCGTAAACAACAGTGCCGGGCACCGCGGCCTGCCGGATAGCGTTAAGCTCACGTTAACGCTCTGATCGGTTGCGAAAAAATGCGGGTTAAATCTAAAGTAACCTGATTTCCTAACCGCTTATGCCATTGCGGCATCGTATGCATGTTTCCCCTTGGGAGTGGGGGAAATGCGCGAGTTGATTTCCAGCCTCCGGAGCAGGACGTCCCGCGTCGCGACAGCCGCGGCGCGACGGATTGCGGCTGCACGAGGCCGCGACCCGATCGTCTGGCTGATCGCGTGCGGCTGCGCGCTGGTCGCCTTCATCATCATCGGCACGTTCGCGATGGTCGGCGAATTCCGCGAGCGCGCGCTCAGCAACAGCGAGCGCGAGCTGGAAAATACCGTGCTGCTGCTCACGCGCCATTTCGACCAGCAGTTCGAGGATTGCGATGTCATCGCGACCAATCTGATCGCGCAGATGCAGATCTCCGCGATCCCGTCGGCCGAGCACTTCAAGGCGCAGATGTCGACGCCCGAAGCTCACGAGACGCTGCGCTCCAAGGCGAGCGTCTCGTCGTATATCGGCAGCGTCAACATTTTCGATTCCGACGGGCGGCTGATCAATTCATCCGACACCTGGCCGGTCCCACCCGTCAACATTTCGGACCGCGGCTATTTCAAGACCTTCAAATCCGAACCGCAAGCGGCGGCGACGCTGACCCAGCCCGTTCTCAGCGCCTTCACCGGCCGCTGGACCACAATCGTCGCTCACCGGCTCAGTGGACCGAACGGAGTCTTCCTTGGCGTGATGGCGAGGCGCATCGACCCTGCGAGTTATGAGAAATTCTTCGCTTCCGTCGTTCTCGGCAAAGGCGCGGCCATCGCGATGTTCCATTCCGACGGAACGCTGCTGGCGCGCTTCCCCCATGTCGATACGATGATCGGGCGGAACTTCAAGACCGCACCGGTCTTGCAACGCGTCCTTGCCGACGGACGCCAGCGAACGCTGCGCGTGCGCAGCCCAATCGATCAAAAGGACCGACTGGGCTCTGCCGCCATGCTCGGCCGTTTTCCGATTGCGATCGTCGTCACCAGGACGGTCTCGGCGGCGTTGGCCGACTGGGGCGCGCAAACGCGCCTGCTGGTCGCCGCCGCGATCCTGTGCGCCGTGGTGATCGCCTTCATTTTGTTCCTGATCATCCGGCAGATCGCCCGGCAAAACCGGGACGCGCAGCATCGGCTCGAACTGGAGAAACAACGGCTGGACACCGCGCTCAACAACATGACGCAGGGACTTGTGCTCTATGACGCGTCGGCGCGCGTCGTCACCACCAATCAGCGCTATCTCGACCTGCATTCATTGTCGGCCGACCTCGTCAAGCCGGGCCTGCCTTTCCGCGGGCTCATCCAGCTCCGCAAGGACACCGGAACCTTCAACGGCGACGTCGACGAATTCTGTTCAAGCGTCCTGCATGAGGTCGCGCGAGGACGCGTTCATCATCGCATCCTGGAATGCGACGACGGGCGCGCGTTCCTGATCGTCAACAAGCCTCTCACGCAAGGCGGATGGGTTGCGACCATCGAAGACATCACCGAGCGCCGGAACCTCGAGCACGAACGCGACCGCAGCTATGCATTTCTGCGCGAGATCATCGACCACATCCCTTCGCAGATTACGGTCAAGGATGCCCGCGACCGGCGCTATGTGCTCTCCAACCAGGTCGCCGAGACCCAGTTCGGCCTGTCGCGCGCCGAGATCGTCGGCAGGACGCCGTTCGAGCTGTTCGATCGGTCGGTGGCGGAGGGGATCGCCGCCGATGACGAGAGGGCGCTGGAATCCGGCGACAGCCTGTTCATCGACGAGCATCGCTGGGAGAGCAAGACCCAGGGCAGCCGTTTCATCACCTCGAAGCGCATCGTCATCCGCGATCAGGCCACGGCGCCCCGCTATATCATCAACGTCGTCGAGGATGTCACCGAACGGCGCCGGGCGGACGAGAAGATCGCGCATCTTGCGCATTACGATGCGCTGACCGACCTGCCGAACCGGGTGCTGTTCCGCGAGCGGATCGAACGCGAGCTGAAGCGTGCGGTACGGGGCAAGCCGTTCGCGCTGCTTTATATCGACATCGACGAGTTCAAGGGCATCAACGATTCGCTCGGTCATCATGTCGGCGACGAGTTGTTGAAGACCGTGGCGAGCCGTATCCGCGCCTGCGTCAAGGAGGGCGACCTTATCGCGCGGCTCGGCGGCGACGAATTCGCCGTCATCAAGACCGGGATCTCGAGCGCCGCCGAGGTCGAGGAATTCGTCACCCCGCTCTACGAGGCGATCCGCAGTCCCTGTTTCTGCCTCGGCCACCAGCTCTCGACCAACGCCAGCATCGGGATCGCGTTGGCGCCGCAGGACGGCACCGAACTCGATCAACTGATCAAGAACGCGGATCTTGCGATGTATGCTGCGAAATCCGGCGGGCGCCGGACCTATCGCTTCTTCGAGCCAGCGATGGGCGCGAGCGCCAAGGCCCGCCTGACCATGGAGCAGGATCTGCGGCAGGCGCTGGCAAGCGGCGGCTTCGAGATTTATTACCAGCCGCTGGTCAATTTCGGCAGCGATGAGGTGTGTGGTTGCGAAGCGTTGTTGCGCTGGCGCCATCCCGAACGTGGCATGATCTCGCCAGCTGAATTCATCCCCGTCGCGGAAGACGCCGGCCTGATCGACGAGCTCGGCGATTGGGTGCTGCGCACCGCCTGCACTGAAGCCGCCACCTGGCCCGACCACATCCACATTGCCGTCAACGTGTCGCCGATCCAGTTGAAATGCCCGACGCTGGCGATCAGGATCGCAAGCGCGCTCGCGACGTCCGGCCTCAAGCCGGAACGGCTGGAGCTCGAGATCACTGAGGCGGTGCTGATCCGCGACGACGAGGCCGCGCTTGCCATTCTGCACCAGCTCCGCGGCATCGGCGTACGCATCGCGCTCGACGATTTCGGCACTGGTTATTCCTCGCTCAGTTATCTGAGGCGCTTCCCGTTCGACAAGATCAAGATCGACCGCTGCTTCGTCAGCGATATCGACGCGGCCGATGGATCATCGTCGATCGTACAGGCGGTGGTGAACATCGCCACCGCGCTCAACATGACGACCGTGGCGGAAGGCGTCGAAACCGAGGCACAGCGGGCATTGCTGCGCGAGCTGGGCTGCACGGAAATGCAGGGCTATCTGTTTAGCGCCGCAAAGCCGGCCGCCGAGGTCAAGCGGCTGTTCGCCGCGCCTTCGGCGCAAGCGACAGCGGTGGCGTGATCCGCCTTCAAGCAGCCCTCATCCACACGCCCAGTCGAGCTGCATGTTCAGGACATCGAGCTGACAGTTTCCGGTGCCGAAATTGTAGCCGCCCAAATATTCGTTGAACTCGATGTAGAACGGCTGAAGTGCGGCGTCGCTTGGATCGGCTGCATCGTGCCGCCGATGTGGTCGCGCGCGTGGTCCGCGGTCCAGGCATGCATGCGGTAGTTGTCAGCCTTGGCGATGCCGCCTTCGTAATAACAAGGCTGCCGATAGCCGGACGCTTTTTTCATCGCAAAGGAATCTTCGGGCGCCTTGCCGGCATTCGGATCGTTGGCCCGCGGGCTCCATCGTAGCGCCCTGTTCCAGTCGAGCCGCGCGTCGGGGATGCCACTTGGATTTTTGCAGACAAAATGTTCCTCCGCTCTGCTGCGGAACGAGGTGTCGATCTGCCAATCGAAATAAGCCCGGCCGGGCAGACGGGAACAATGACCGTTGCGTGACGCACGCCATCACTTTCTCACGGCTCTTGCTATCGCCCGTGCCGCTAACAGGCTATAACTCGCCTCGCCACCATCCCGCGCAAACGGGCATCGCATGCAACCTGTGTCTATCCTTCTGAACGTCCTTTGGATCGTCGTCGGCGGCGCTTGGATGGCCTTCGGTTGGTTTGTCGCCGCGATCGTCATGGCGATCACGATTATCGGCCTGCCCTGGGCGCGCGCCGCCTTCAATATCGCTATCTACACCTTGCTGCCGTTCGGATCCAAGGCGGTACGCCGCGACGAGATCACGGGCGGGAGCGATATCGGCACCGGCCCGCTTGGCGTGATCGGCAACCTGATCTGGCTGGTGCTCGCGGGCTGGTGGCTTGCGCTGGGACACCTCGTGACGGCGGTGATCTTGGCCGTGACCATCATCGGCCTCCCCTTCGCCTGGGCGCATCTCAAGCTCGCCGGCATCGCGCTATGGCCAATCGGCAAGGCCATCGTGCCGGTGTAAGCCGATGCGGCTATCGACCGCCGTCGCATCCCGGCAAATCAAACAGGGCCTTGAGACCGCAGGGCGAGGTCAGCATCTTTTCGTCCTGGTGCCCGACGCCTGGCACATCCCAAACGCTGTGGTTCGGCGTTCCGTTGTCTCTAGCCTGCATGGCGGCAGCATAGGCGTGACCGCGCACGTACCGGTTCGCCCCTTCAGCTTCCGCCATGCAGGTCTTGTCGAGCGCGGGATGATTTGGATCATTGTCCAACGCTCCCAATAGATAGACAACCCGCCGCGCGACATAGGCCTGCTCCAACGCGGCGATCGTGGCATCGGCGAGATATGGCGGGCGATCTTCCATGCCGAACTTCCAGCGGTTATAGCCGGCACACGTTGCCGCGATCGACGGTTCGGGTCTCTCAGCGCTGAAATATGCATATGAAGACGGATCAGCGACCACGTACCGCACGGCAATGCCTTCACGTATCAGTGCCAGATCCCCCTTGGTTGCGATCGCGTAGCGCTGCACGACCTGTGCCCCGCCGGAGTGGCCAGCCACCACCACCTGCTTGAGGTTTGGAAATAGCCGGCGATCCGCGAGTTTCGCCAGGATCGCATCAAGCGCAGAAAAGGAACTCACCGGTTCCGGCCCGACGGCCGGATCGCCCCCTACCCAGCCCGAGAATGTCCATCGAAGCGTGTCGGGCGGTAGGCCGAACGTCTCGACATCCATTGCGGTGAGAAATTGCGGAGCGATCATGATCGTGGCCTTGCCAGCTTCGCCGGCCGCGGCCTGAGCTGTCTTGGCGGATCGAAAGTAGGCATCCGCATCCCGCCTTACCCCATGCAGAACGAGGACTGCACGCGTGATCTCCGGCAGCGGGTTGGACCAATCGGCGGAGACATAGAAAGGAAATGTTCCCCGCGCACCGACAGGAATTCGAAGGCTGGCAACCTCCCTGACCGGCCGCTGACGGGACCCAGCCTCGTCAGCCGCCGAGGCAGCAGCGTTCGTCAGCACTAATGCGAGAAGCGTTGCCGCCGTAAGCCGGCGCAGTGCGCGCATTCCTGAACTCCGTCGATGATGCGCGAGGACTTACGCCGCGAGCCGGCCGCGATTGTTCGCGGCGAGAATGGGCCGGATGAGCCGGCCGAAACGTTCGGCCTCCTCGTCATGCAGATAGCCGGACAGGCAGAACGAATGACAGCCGGCGTCGATGAATTGCTGCAGCGTCGCGGCGCATTGAGCGGGGTTGCCGACCACGGCGATGCCCGCGCCGGGCCGGACTTTGGTGATGCCGGTCCATAAATGCGGCAGCAGCAGATCGCCATGCTCGCGCGCGAGCTGCTGCACACGCTGGTTGGCGACCGAGTTGGCGTACAGGATCTTGATTTCCTGTTTCTGCCGCTCGCTCGCGTGGCGCACCAATTGATCGGCAGCCTCCCACGCCTCGCTTTCCTGCTCGCGACAGATCACCTGCAGCCGCATGCCGAAGCCGATGTCGTTGTCGCGGCCATGCGCGCGTGCCAGCGCCTTGATCTCGGCGATATTTTCGGCAATGCGGTCCGGCAGATCACCCCAGAACAGATGCACGTCGGAATGTTTCGCCGACATTTCCCACGCCTGCCGCGAGCCGCCGCCGAGATAGAATTTCGGAAACGGCTGCTGCAACGGCCGCGGCCGGATATGCGCGCCGGACAGCGTGTGGAACTTGCCGGCAAAATGCACCGGGCCGCGCGCGGTCCACAGCGCCTTCAGGATCGAGACCTCCTCCTCCATCAGCGCGTAGCGCTCTTCCTTGGCGTAGCGCACGCCCTCGGCTTCGACCTCGCTCTCGTTCTGGCCAGCGATAAGGTTGATGCAGATGCGTCCGCCCGACAGCTGGTCGAAGGTCGAGATCATCTTCGCCATCAACACCGGATTGATGTAGCCGGGCCTGGCCGCGACCAGCGGCTTGATCTTGGCCGAGCGCGCCGCCATGAAGGCGCCTGCAATCCAGGCCTCCCAGCAGGTCGAGCCGACCGGGATCAACAGATATTCGAAACCCGCCTGCTCCGCGGCCTTGACTACGCGCTCGCAAAGTTCCGGCGAGCCCGGCACCTGGGCCTCGGGCAGACCATAGGCCGTGGTGTCGCCATGGGTCGGCAGATACCAGCCGAATTCGAGCGGGCGCATGCGGTTTCTCCTGGGCTTCTCCTGAAGGCGGGGGCTTTGCGTTACGATCGCGGCCGCCAGCTTACAGCCCGCGCGGCCCCGGACAATCCACCGCCGGCGCATGCGGGCCTGACGCTTCATCTGCCCGCAGGGCCGTTGCTGTCGCCCGGCCAATCGGCTAAAGGATGCCCCTAACGCACCCGTAGCTCAGCTGGATAGAGCGTTGCCCTCCGAAGGCAAAGGTCACACGTTCGAATCGTGTCGGGTGCGCCAGTTTTCTGCATTCCCTGACCTCGTTGTCCGCAGAATGTCCGCGTAATCCGTTCTCACGACGTTCCGTCGTATTCCCGTTCGGAATAGGTAGGAACCGCTTCTCCATCGCTCGTGCGGAGCGATGAAGATGGCTCGGGCGACAAAAGAGGTGTGCCGGCGGACTACAATTCTCCAGCGGCCTGACCTCGAACCGTTGGAGCATTCGGTCTATCTCGGCCGCGAACGCTTGGGCCGATACTCGCGTATCGGTCAAGAGCTCTACGCCGCCTTCGACGCTAAAGACCGATTATTGGGAGAGTGCGCAAAGACGCGTATGCCGCGGTCTCAAACGGGAGCTGCGCTGCGACCAGCAGCGCTCCGTCTGCAAAGGACGCCCGCAAATGACCGGGCAAAGGGCAGATGAAAACTTGCTGCTGAATCCCGCATCGCGGGCATTGTATGACGGCATCAATGCTTGCCAAAGCGCGGACCAACTAGACGTTGCCGCGCGCCTCATTTGGGAGCGGTATGGCGTCGGCGCCGTCAACGATGATGAAGCGTTCTATCTAACGTCTTGCATAGAACGGCGCCGGCCGCTGAGAAGGCACACCTCGTCGAACAAGTTAGCCGCTGTCTCTAAATGAACGGCCGCATTAGTCGGTTCGTGCCGCGGCAGCGCCAACGGTCTCCCGACCGAAAAGCATCGCGAGACCGCCGTAGAATGCTAGGCGGATCTAGCGCACTCCCTGACAGTCTGCGCCAGTACTACACAGAAGGACAGCGCGCCGTCCTTTGCATTGTCGTCGGCGAGATAAAGCAACGCCATGGCGTATGCGACCTGCCGATCGACAAGATCGCGGCCCTCGCCGGTGTTTGCCGGACGACTGTGCAAACCACAATTCATGAAGCTCGTCGGCTCGGTCATCTCAAAATCACGGAACGGCCGATCCCCGGAAGGAAGCATCTTCCTAACGTAGTCGAGATCGTATCCGCAGAATGGCGGGCCTTGATCAGGCGCGCTCCCTCAGCCGCGCGCCGCATAGGGTCCAATTCAGTGAAAATGGTGAGTACCACGAAGAGCATAGATTCAAGAAAGGAAGGGGCTCGCAACGAAAGTGACCGAAGCTGCGCTTACGGCCCGAGCAAAGCGGCCCGGAAGGTGGTGTCGCCAGTTGTCCCCTTCGACAAGTCAAAGCAAAGGTTGTCGATCGATTGGCCCTAGCTGCCTGCAAGGGTTAATCCGTCAGCAGTGCCAGGGAGCGGGCGATGCGCCGCACTCTCGACCTCAGGATCATCCTCGGCGACCGATGACGTAACGCCAGGTTCGCCTGCGAGCGCGGCTCGCCAGCTCTCCGCTACCTTCGAACCCGATCTCCGACGTGCAGACCTTCGACCGAGATTAGCCTCCGCCAGCGGCGAGGGCTAATCCGGCTAAGCAGCGCGGCCAGGCGCCGCACACCTCACTTGCGGCGACCCTCCACACGGTTGCGGGTACGGATAATACCAGGATGAAAAACTTGTTCCTGATCAGAACGGGTTTGGATTCACGCTCGCGAGTTCGTCCGGACCAAGACGTTCTTTCACATGCTTTCGGCCCGAACACGCCAGCGATGAGAACAGATCGCAGTTACATGAGTAGCTGAACAGGCCGACCCCGGAGGGTGGTAAAACTTCAGAACGAACGGACACGGACCGGTGCCCTAGCGCATCATTTTTTGCCGCAAAATTCCAGAAACTATTTTTTGAATGGATCGGCCCGCCGGGAACGGGTCGTGTACGCGTAAATCGATGACCGGACAGATGTCCGCTTACACCTTAAGAGCGGCGCGAGAGCAGACATTACAGAGCTGCCGCTCAGGGCCAATTTCTGCCTCCCGCATGCCCTCCAGGCCACTCTCCTGAGGAGGTTAGTGCCCGCACCTCAGCGCTGCGCGACCCACTTCTTGTGACCCCGATGCTTGTGGCTCCTGGCGATCGAGCCGGTCGCGTCCCTGGCAGCCTCGATGCGCTCGATCTGCTGGCGGATCTGGCCCGTGGTCGCGCGGAGCGAGTCAACGCCGATCTCGCTGTTCG
>Ga0137377_10002047_pt1 | contig 14745 bp, 13 predicted proteins | sample SagtaG_22_FD_104815 | JGI IMG/M metagenome (GOLD analysis project Ga0137377, IMG submission 104815) | Vadose zone soil microbial communities from Sagehorn Ranch, Mendocino, California, USA - Sage2_L_40_16 metaG | ecosystem: Environmental > Terrestrial > Soil > Vadose zone | place: USA... | reverse complement strand
TCGCGGCCCTCTTCGGAATCGTACGGCAGCGCCATGGACATCAGCAGCGCGCCCAGGTTCGCGTAGCCCAGCCCGAGCGGCCGAAAATTGTGAGAATTCTCGGCAATCTTCGGCGTCGGGTAGCTGGCATTGTCCACCAGGATTTCTTGCGCCGTGATGGTCACATCCACCCCGTGCCGGAATGCCTCCACGTCGAACTGCCCGCTCGAATTCACGAACTTCATCAGGTTCAGCGAAGCCAGGTTGCACGCTGTGTCGTCCAGGAACATGTACTCGGAGCAGGGATTCGACGCGTTGATCCGCGCCGTGCTCTTGCACGTGTGCCAGCGGTTGATCGCCGTGTCGTACTGAATGCCCGGGTCGCCGCACTGCCATGCGGTCTCGGCGATTCGCCGCAACAGCTCACGTGCGCTGTACTTGTCCGCTTGAGATCCATCCGTGACGTTCCGCGTCCACCAATCGCGATCTTCGATTGCCGCCTGCATGAATTCGTCGGTCACACGCACCGAGTGGTTGGCGTTCTGGAAAAACACGGAACTGTACGCTTCGCCGTCAATCGAGGCATCGTAGCCCTGTGCGATCAGGACGTGCGCCTTCTGCTCTTCCTTTCGCTTGCAGTCAATGAACTTGGCGATGTCCGGGTGGTCCACGTTGAGGATCACCATCTTGGCTGCGCGGCGCGTCTTTCCACCGCTCTTGATGACACCTGCGAAAGCGTCAAAGCCCTTCATGAAGCTGACGGGGCCGGAAGCAATCCCGCCGCCCGAGAGTGGCTCCTTGCTCCCGCGGAGCGTTGAGAAGTTCGTGCCCGTCCCTGAGCCCCATTTGAATAGCATCCCTTCCGTCCTCGCGAGGTTCAGGATGGATTCCATGCTGTCCTGGACGGAATTAATGAAGCACGCCGAACACTGTGGCTTCGGCTGGATGCCCACGTTGAACCAGACAGGCGAGTTGAAGGCCATCTTCTGCTCGACCAGCAGGTGCGTCAACTCATCGCGGAACGCGCCCCTAGATTCCGCAGTCGTGAAGTAGCCGCCATCCTCGCCCCGGCGGACAATCCTATCAACAACCCGGCTGACCAATTGGCGCACTGAGGTCTCTCGCTCGGCCGACTTCAGCTTCCCGTGAAAATACTTCGACACAACGATGTTCGTCGCCGTTTGCGACCACGATTTGGGCACTTCGACGTTTTCCTGGCGGAAAATCGTGTCCCCCCTTTCGGTTGTGATGCGCGCCGTGCGCCGTTCCCATTCAACAGCATCAAGGGGGGAGACTCTCCCATCCGTGAACAGGCGCTGAAATTCAAGACCGCGTTGCACACAGGTGCTGCCTGGGCAGGCCTCCCCTTCGAGAGACGCAACGTGGGTTAAGTCTCCTTCAAGCATTTTTCCCTCCCGACACAATTCCCGGATTGCTCGGCCTCTCAGACACCAAGGCAGATGCGCCACCGGAGCATGTAGCCACTAGGTAATGTGCGTGGCAACATCCGATGCAAGTTACCCCCTTGGTTACTGCCAGCACTGCTGCCGCAAATACCGGTGGAATTTCGCGCTCCTCTCCGCTACGTGACCAGAACTGAGGCACGACCGGTCCGCGCAAGTCGCCGTCCTTACCCAACAGTTCCAAATTAACGAACCCATTCACCCCACGAAAAAGGACACTGTTCTGCAGCGAAGGCCGTCTGCCAGTTTCGACCTTTCCCGGTTGATGCTTCGTAATGAGCAGTTGGCAAGTGCGACCTGTTCGAAATAATTCAATTCGCACGAGCGCCGGAGCCACGACCACTGCATGAACTCCGTTTACTCCAATCGGGTCGATTGGATAGAGGTACGGCAATGCCTCACCATCCGGCGTGCAGAACGTAATGTACCGGCCGATCTCCTTTACGGCACCGCCGGATTCGATCCCTCGCACTACATACCTTCCCGCCAGATGTTGGTGTTCGAGACTCACGCTCGACTGAGCAAAGATTCCTACCTGATCCAAGCGGCGGAGCACGCGTCTTGGGAGAATCAAACCGCGACGCGCCAAAGAATCTTGCTTGTCCCGCACTCGGCACCTCCTCACGCGGACTGGCGAACGGGAATTGGACAACCCACGGCTCGACGAATCATCTCTTTCGTGCAACCCGCCCAACAGATGTACTTTCGTGGGTCGTCAATCGAGATCGCCAGGTTGTCGCCACTTCGATCCTGACCCGCCTCGGCACAAGAGGGACATTGCGTCACGTAGTTCCTGCCAACCTTTCGAACTCTGTCTACGTGCTCGAGAATTCGAAACTCACGACCCGAACTGTGAACGAAGGGAACGGCTTGGTCGGTCGAAGGGCGTTTTCTATCAAATTCCGGTGGCATGGTTTTGCCCGCAATGAAGGTCCGCAGCTGGTCCTCGCTCAGCTTTTGAACCCGGTTCAGGTATGCGATCTGTTTTTCCAGGTCGTAATCCGCCCCATAGAACCAATATCGCCGGTTTGCTCCGCGATGAATTCCAAGCGGTCCACGAATGGCGTTTCCAAATTCTCCCTTGCGCAGCTCATCGTGCTTCGGGAAGATTTCGATTCCCTCCGCCAAGCCAGCGCCTCTGATTCGTACTCCGAGTCTCAACGCCAAGTTGTAGATGTAGATTCGGCACTCGCGAGCCAAGGCCGGCCTCTCCATGAAAATCCAGAGGTGCCCACCCCGCTTGCTCATCTCCAAGGGGGCCTCCACCTTGTCCTCCTGGAGGAAGTACTGCAGCTTGAGCAGGTTCTCCATCGCGCCGGCATAATCGGCATCAATCGCGACCCACTTTGATCGTTGCGATGAGGGGTTAATCGCGTACAGCCCGATGGTGAGTTCGCCTTCGAGGTGACGGCGGATCGTGGCCGAAGTGAGGCTCAACTCCTCGCCCGTTCCCTTTGCCTTCGGTCGAAAGTAGTAGTGACGCCCGCTCTCAGGGTGAGGCCGTGAAGATTGAAGGGTATAAGCGCCGCGATTTACAAACAGGCGGCTGTAGTCCCGCACTATCTCGGGAGTTGCTTTAATCGCAGTCTCCACGGCTCCTCCTTTCCGAGCAGTTCCCAACGCAGAAAGCTCGTGCTCTACCTAAACCCACACCTAGCCTTTGTCAAATAAGTGGGACTAGGCGCCAAGTCTTTGCTCCGATTGGGATTACCGCGGATGAAATAGGGCAGAGGAGGGGCCGTTTTGCCTTAGGCGGGCTTCTTCATCCCTGCTTCCGCAACTCCACCGCTTCGCTGCGGTCGAAGACCGGCCTCCACGATCCATCGATTCTTGCCCGCAAGTAGATGCGGACGCTCCACGATGTCCAGGAATCGGCACTCGCGTACCAAACTGTCGAAATCGCCTACCGTGTAGCCCCCGAATTTTTCGTCGTCAAAATCCACCCAGAACCAAATCCTCGCACGGCGGTCGTAGACGTAGAAGGCGCCGGATTCGGGGTCCCCGGGAACGACAAGAAACACGAAGAGGGCCTTCGGGAACTGGACCCATTTCGCGATTGTGGGGTGCTCACTCACATCGAGCAGTCTGGCCACAGCTCCATCCGAGCATCTGCCGACATCATCTGGTGCGCTCCGAAGATCGACCACTGGGATCACATTCATCTTTCCAAACATAGATTTCCTCCTCTCAACTGCAAAGTAGAAGTAAAAGATACGGCGGTACGCATACCAATGGTACGAACGAAAGCTCCAACGCTGTAATCGGAGAGCCTAGAAATGACATTTCGTTTTGCTCAGGGGCTATGCTAGGGTGTAGAGTCCCCGACAATGGGAAGCTCTACAGAAAGCAAGGAGGGCAAACGTGCTTATTGGGGATCGCTTGCGGTCCATACGTGAAGAAAAGAAGCTCTCGCAAGGGGACATTGAAAAGCGCACAGGCTTGTTCCGCTGCTACGTCTCGCGAGTGGAGAACGGTCACACAGTTCCAACCGTGGAAACGATTGAGAAATTCGCGCGGGCTTTAGAGGTCCCTATCTACCAACTCTTTTATGACGGAGACAAACCTCCCGAGCTTCCCAACCTTCCCAAGAGAAAGAGCGCAGCAGACATCGCGTGGGGTACCACGGGCAAAGATGCTCGCTTTCTGACAAACTTGCGCCGTCTCTTAGCCAGGGCGGCGGACCGGGACAGAAAACTCCTGCTCTCAATAGCCCAAAAAATTGCAACCCACAAGGTCACGCGCGCTCGCAGCCTCGTTCAGTCCTAACTCATTGAGCCTCGACCATGGTTTGCTATTCGACCACTCTGCGTTCGAGCAGCGGCCAGAGCCAGGGCATCACACCGATTCTGGAGATCGTGATCACCGTGGCCAGCAACCCAAGCCCAGCGGATCACGTGTTTCGATGCCACTTCATCGAGCTCGCGCCACAGATCCTGGTTCTGTACCGACTTTCGATTTGAGGTTCGCCAGCCGTTTGTCTTCCACCGCGCCAAGTGCTGCGTGATGCCTTGTTTGACATACTGCGAGTCCGTCAGCAGTTCCACTTCGCAACTTTCCTGCAGCGCTCCCAGACCGTTGATCGCCGCCGTCAGTTCCATACGATTGTTGGTGGTCTCGGCTTGGCTTCCTGATAATTCACGCTCCTCGCTGTCGTATCTCAGAATGCAAGCCCAACCTCCTGGGCCTGGATTCCCGACGCAAGACCCGTCTGTGATTATTTGGACCTTCTTCATTTCCTCTGCGCTCCTTTCCAAAACAACCTATCACCCACATTTCTTTCACTCACGCAGACTACCTCCTTCACATCTCCCACTCACACCAAAGACACCCCAACGGGATGCGCAGCCACGCGCCTCGTTCCTGACTTCTACGCATCAAACTCGCTCACGTTCAACTTCTCGTAACATCTACAACCCTCGCCGTTAGAGCACCACTCAAACTACAAACCCACTTTGTCATCAGCACAACTACGACACCATAACGCATGAGCAGGCAGGCGTACCCTTCCTCGCCACTATGGCGCCAATACCCAGCTCCAAAACGTCATCTCCGAGCCGAAAACGCCACCACAATCCAGAATAGTAAATACGCAAGCTCCGCTCACTCAATCACTTGCGACGCATCGAGGAAGGGCAATGTCGATTTAATATCGCGTCAAAGAAAGGCCAACGGAAAGACAAACAAACGATTCACCCAGAAATCGCTGCCCCCTCGACACTTGTGGTGGCGGCATCGAGAGTTTCTCGAAATCGGAAGCAGCGTGTCGCCGAGCTACAAGAAACCGGCATATCCAGAAGGTGACTGTGCCAGTCCTTCACCAGACCGAAGAACACACGACACCGGCTGTCCCGGAAGAATCCAGAGATGAATTGCAGCAGGTCGTAATTGGAAACCAAGTAGAGGACGTGACTCACGTGTGCTTCTCGACCGAGCGCCGCCGCAATATCCCTGTAGAACCGCATTGACTTGGGCCTCCGTTCGTATTCCAGCGCGAAGCGCTGGTCTACTGCTTCCGTGCGGACCGTCACGACCGCGTCGTAGTCTTTCGCGAAACCAAAGCCGGTCAGTTCATTTTGCGAGCGGATCTCCATGGAACCGGTCCACCGCACAAGCAATCCGGCTCGAAGCACGCTGAGCTGAATCTCGTTGAGCCCGATGGCGTGAAGGACACTTCGCTCGGCTTCCTTGCCGTTGAACCTGTCAAGGCCAACCAGGCAGTACTCCCCCATGTCTTGCAGCAACATCGCGGCGCCGCCTGCAACCGAATACACAAACTCACCCGTACAGCCTTGCATTATCTGCCGCCTTATGAGTCCGCGATCCACCAATCTTCGCAGCCTCCAATCGAAAGACTTGCGACTACGCTCATAGTGGTTCAGTCGCATGAACTCGAATAACTGTGAGTGGGTTGTGTACTCAGAGTGTAAGATTTGACGCAACAGCGGGAGGTCTCGCGACCGGTTGAGCTGAACGGAGCCTTTCGGATACCGCATGGGTCATTGCGCCTTATGCAAACTCTAGCTGAAGTCGCGCACTCCAAGGCCAGGAGACGAACGGCCGAAGAACGAACCTGCCGACATCCGTGCGCAACCAACTGTCGGCTGGCATTAACAGCATGGCTTCTTGTTGGTTTCGGCATTCGCTGAAGGAAATCAGAAGCGTGCCTTCCGACCTCCATGCCGGCGAGCCCACGTCGAGGTGTCCGACCTCAGTTGACCGGACAACAACCAGGAAGTAGTCAGGCTGCTGGGGTGTTGGCAACATGCGCTTGAAGAGCACTTTGTTCTGCCCTTGCCAAACGCATGGCTCCGCGCACTCAAACACGCTGTTGATCATTGCAAGCGGGCGGTTCGGATCGAATCCTCCGACTCCGTTGAACCGGACATGACCGACGATCTTTGGCCGCGTCCGAATCTTTCCGTTGATGCGAACCCCAGTGGTGTTGAAGTACGCCGCTCGCGCAAACCGTCTCGGATCATTTTCATCCTTCCCAAAGCGGCGACGCCAAACACTCCCAAAACCTGTGATGGTAACTAGCATTCCTGTCATGCACCTTTCAAGCGCTTGTTCTTCTGCCGCTCGACATACAACTCTTCCTGCAGCCGATTAATCTGACCGACAAAGCGTGCGCCGTCCTCATTTGTGCTACGTGACGAGGGCTCGTCGGCGCCGGTGCCTCGAGGTCCGTTCACCTTCTTCGCTAGAGCATCGAGCCGCGTGGAAAGGTCAGCAACGACGAGTGATTTCTGCCGGAGCTCTTCCTGAAGTTTGTTACGCTCCTGTGTTGTGGCTTCGAGCTGGCTCGCCACGCGCTGCAACTCCGCCTTTAGGCTGTCGCGTTGTGTCTCGCCCCAGCCAGGTCGCGAGTCTCCACCTTCCGAGGCCTCGATGGCTCGATTGCACTGCTCAATGTGCTGGTTGTATCTCGCGATGGCTTCCTTCGCCGCTTGGCGGGAATAGAGGTCGTGGCTGTAAAGGTCCGCCATCATCTCCGCGGTGATGCACATTCGGCGTCGGTGGTCGAGGAGCAATTTCGCGTAGGCGGCCATCATGAACAGCAGCCCAGTCGTCACCGACAAGCGGTACCAGAAGCGGCGTTCCCTGACCGTCGCTTCGAGGAAAGCCTCGCGTCGCTTCTCAAGCCAAGCTCCGTAGTCAAAATTGCTCGGGTTACATTTCTTGAGCAGAAATTCGTACCATGTGTCGCGTTGCAGAGATGGCTGTCGCGGGGTCTGTGCACTCACAGATACAGGAGCTAGAGAAAGAGTGATCGTCAACAAGCCGCGGCAGATGACTCTCCTTGCCATGTACATTGTCAGCGCCCCCGCCTTGCGTAACGTGCCTCCGCGAACGCAGGACTTTTGAACCGAAGATTCGCGCCGACCGACGTTGCGCGGGATTGTTTGAGCCGCGGGTACAGTTCCGGCTTGAAATTGGGGATCGTGACGTCTGTGGGAGGACGGACATGGAGGTGGGTGTGGAGTGTGCCGAGGGTGTCATCGGTCATCAAGATTTCCATTTGACCTTTGGGTAGGTTCTTGATGTGCTCATCGAGGGATCTTGTCTCGCGCGTCTCGACATCAACCGCCCGGCCTGTTTCCTCGTAGCTCTCGAATCCAAAGAACTTCCTTTTCTCCATGGACAGATTGCGCCGTGTGACGCGGTGCTCGGCTGACGCCTTTAGAAAGTAGCTTGCTGTTTCCTCGTCGCGGGTTCGCATCGTCACGGTGGTGTTCGGAGCGGACGCGATGTCTTCTTTGAATCCCCGGCCAACATGCATGAGTTGCGAGAGGCTCTGCATGGAAAAGAGAAAAGCCGTGTTCGTTCCACGCGCTGTTTGGAGGATCTGCGGAAAATTCCGGTAGCCGAATGGTGCAAACTCGTCGAGGACGACGCTCAATAGCGGCCTGTTAGCGCGCCAGCGGTGCGCTTCGCTCTCGTATCTTTTGCCAATGATGAGCTGAAGGTGCTGTAACAACATTTTGCCCAACGCCGTTACCGCTTCCGTATTCTTGTTCACGTTCAACGTCACATAGAGGATGAGCTCCTGCTCGATCGCTTCGTCGAGTGAAACCAATTCTTCGTACGGACCGGTGATGACACTCAATTCATCGTCGAGAAACGTCATGCACTGGTTGAGCAGCCCCTGGATCTTCGGAACACGCTCCCGATCCTCGAACGACTGATACAAGCTCTTGACGGACATTTCAAAATTCAGCCTTTGCTGCATGCTGACGTTTTTGCTGTGCTCAAGTTGCCGGGCCGCCTTCGCTACCTGCTCTCGCAACACTTGCTGATCCATGGCCATAACTAGAACGTCGTAGAAGTTGAATTTCAGCCCGGTGTAGACGAGCACGCGCACGATGTTCGCCAAGTAGTGCAACTGGTGCTCCTTAAAGAACTCGCGGTGCAAGTTGAACGAACCGAAAACCATGTTCACTACTGGCATGTAGTCTTCATCGGTGCAATGGAGGGGGTTGTAGCGCACGGATATCTCCGGCCGACTGGGGCTGATCACGCGCAGATCGGCGAGGCGGCCAGCGCGGTGAATGTGGGGAAGAAGACTGTCGAGTAACTCCGTATCGCCCTTGCCATCGAGGATCAGCATGGGGATGCGATGTTGGTCATCGGGAGGCCCGATGACTCGATAGAGGTCCTGCGTAACGATGTTGGCCAGGAGTGTCGTTTTTCCTGTTCCGGTCATTCCCAAGACAATTCCTTGCATCACTCGAACCTGGTCGGGCCAGAGCCACGGCTTCCCATGGACGTCGTAGCCGAAGACAACCGCTCTCTGGCTCCAAGCTTGGCGCGTAAGCCGTTCGTCTTTTTTGGCAGACACAGCAAGGGGTGGATGCGGCCACTGCTTTTCGCGACGCGATCGCGCCGTCAGCAGCCGGTATACGGGCCAACAGACGGCAGCCAATGCGATTGCGAAATAGCCCGCAAATTCCACAAGCTGCCGGTCTGTGAAGTGGTACCGTTCTTGTGCAACGTACGAAGCGAACCAGGCGCATCCGACGATCAACAGGACAAGGATGGTCTCGTAGCTCTCGAAAGGGGGCCGCCGTTCGCGCGGCTGTGTATATCCGGGTCTCATCCTGAAAATCTCAGACCAGAGTCGCGCGTGTCAGGCTGTTTTTCGAAACGGCAGATATAAGACGCTTGCAATTCCAACGGCGGAGCCGCGTCGTTTGTTTGCCTGCGAATAGAGACCGTATTCTGAGAGCACTGCTGAGGCAATGGCGCAGTGGCAGCTCTTGGTGCTGACGGAGAGGACAAGAAACTTACAATGTTGAGAGTGACGATGATCGCAAAACCGAGGAACAGGGAGCGGAGGAAGCCCCAATCCACGCCCTTGGCCCAGAAGAACCCGAGCCAGCTGGCACAGCAATATAGGCTGAAGAACACAGAAGCGCTTAGGCTCAACACTTGAAAATCCGGAATAAGAACGGCGATTGCCTCCACTACCTGAGTAATGACTCCCATCGCGCCACGTCGTTCATCGCGCGAAGTTGAAATACGCAAACCAGCCGATTGCAAAGGCGAGGAGACCTGCGCCGAAGAGGAATCCAGGTCTCGGCAAACGCCGCGCCTCCGGCTGAAACGGCTTTGGGGGATAGAGCGCCATGTTCAGAACTGCCTTCCAGAAGCCGATGTCCGGCCGCTGCTTGAAGTAATCCTTGAGGTGCGTTCCATTGGGCGTAATGCGTCCCATCATTTCAGAGCACCAGAGTTGCGCTAATCGGTCCCTTGGGACCTGCGAGGAATACGAGCCGGAGCACGGTCGGTTCCGCATGCGTCCGAGGCAACTTGATCGCCACGATCCCCGTCGTTTCCTGTCCTGGCTCAACTCGTGAAGACCGTATCTTGGCTTTCGCTACCTCTATGGGGGTTTCACCACTCGACTTCAACCGTGCCGCCTCTTCCGGGCTCAGCTGAGAGTTCGCAAGGGTGTAAAGCGACTCGCGGTACCGCGGGGTATTGAGGGCCACTACCTGCGGAGCCCCAGTCACATACGCTTTTGGGGTCTGGTTCCGAATGGTGTAGCGGATAAAGACTTGCCCGTCGTGCTGAAGCAGGTCCGTCAAGTAAACCGCAACTCGATTTTTTTCAGGAACCGACCTATATGAACGAACCGGCTTTGCTTCGATGAGTACCTCCGCTGGCGAAGGATCACTCGGCTTGACAGCCCGATTCGCGGAAACATTAACCACGGGTGGATCGGCAACGGGCTGGTCAATCGCGAAATCCATTTGCGGAACGGCTCCCGCGGGGTCGAGCTCGTAATTGAAACGGGCCGAGGTCGTCCACACAAACAGATTGGTCGCGACGCTCTCTTCCGTTGGTTCGATGAAGACTTTGTTCTCGCGCCACTCCACCTTGAACACGGGGCTGCCCACGGCTACCGTGCTGACCGGCTCGCTCATTTCGAGAACCGTTAGGTGGTTCAACGCACTTCGGACATGGAGGATCTGTCCCCGATCTGGCTTCTGCACCTCCACCTTTTGTCCCCAGGCAGGCCATGAAACGGCTGCCACTGCCATCCAAACAATCCAAAACCTCTTCACGATTCCTCCTCCCTTTCATCCTTATATAAGGACTGTCCAGGAGGCTCGAACCCCAGGCCTCCTGGACAGCATTTGTTTCACGATGGAGTTTCCCCTTGTGCGCAGGCCGTGCTCGGATCACTCAGCGAAGAATCTTCGCCGCAAGTTCCGTCGCGCGGTTTGCTCAAGGTGGTCGTTGAGCGTTTTACGGTGGCACGCTGGCGAATATCGTTGAACACCAACTTGCCATCGCGGATCGTACCCGACCCGTATCGCATCGGGAATGGCTGCACGCGATCCACAACTTTGCCATCCACGAGCACTTCGCCCTTCTTCGAGATCTGAAGGAGGAAGATCTTGCGCTCGTGGGTGGACCCATCACCGTTGGGAAATTGTTCAACGAGGAAAACACGGCCATCCTCGTCAAACTCGATTTCCCCATCCACAAGATCGGGAACCGAGACTTGCACGGGTGTGCTGCCGGTCTCCTCCGCGATCTTGTCGATGATTTCCTGCGGGAAGGCATGAAACAGTAGCGAGCCGTTTCCTTTCCCCGCACAGATGACTGCATGCAGGGCCTGGCACCAGCCACGCCGATTCTGCTTCTTTCCGTCTCCCCACGCTCGAACGATCGACCGCAAGGCCTGAAACTCCTCGCGGGACCGCTCCTTGTAGGCGTGGACGGCACTCCGGGCGGCATTGCGCCGAGTGCGTCCTTCATTCCTGGTTGCCGGGTCGTTCCGTTTGACCTCGTACTCGGCCTCGGCTTTCGCCAAGGCTTCGTCCAAGGCCTGTTTTTCCTTGATGAGTTTTCCGACTTCCTCCGCGTAGATGCGGTTGACCAAGCGGCACTCCTGGGACATTTCCCGCGTGAAATGCTCGCTCGAGATCAGCCCGTGGAAGTCGGCGATTGGCAGCTTCGCGGAAAAGAAGTCCTCGACTTCCTTTCTCGCGAGGTTGTAGACGTACCCGGTCTTGTCGGTGGGCAAGATTTCGAGATGCACCGGCATATCGCTAACCCGCTCCTTGTCCTTGAGCGGCAGCCAAGGGGCGAGCGGTACTTTTTTGCGGATTTCGGCGATGAGTTCCTGGTTTACCTCGGTGCCCCACTTGAGGCTGTCCAAGGCGTGCTGGAGTTCATCGACGAGTTGGTAGGCTTCTCCCCGGAAACCGGCAGCGTAGCAGGAGGTCTTCAGATCGGTGATCGAGCCAATCTGATTGCCCTTGGCCTGATTCGCAACCAGCGCGAGATTCCACCAAGGACTCTGTTTCTTGTTGCGCTTGGATTTCGCCTTTTCGTGCCGATCCTGGTGAGCGAAGCGGCTTTCCACAAAACGGGGAAACCGGTCTCCTTCAACCACAGCCACGAGATCGAAGTCGAAGTCCCCGCCGTTCTTGGCCGCCGTTTCGCTGTGCAGGACGAACGTTCCTTCCAGCCTGATCTGCTTTTCCACCAAATCGACAGCCGCCTCGGTGTCCATCGAGCAGCCGTTTTGTTCCTCGGCGGCTTGAGTCACCAAGACGACGGCCTCGTCAGTGGACACGCGCGTGTAAGGAAGCAGGTCCTCGAACATGCGGATGGGGTAGCGGACGACCAGGCCCTTCGGACACGGAACCGAACTGATTGCCCGATCCTGAGGCAGCCAGTCCGATGCGGCAACGACTTGACCCTGGTAGAGAGCCAGGAAGCCGTCGTCGGCTAGGGCAAAGCCTGGGATTTTGAAACCGCCTGCCGTACAAAGCTTGAACGTCCACTTCGCTAGCAAGCGGTTCAGAGCGTTGTTGATGTAGGGATGTTTGATGAGGTAGCCGCTCGAATCCACCTTGAGCACGGCTTCCACAACCGTGTGCTCATATGAGGTGTACGCCGGGTCGTTTCCCTCTTCCCATGGACCTTGTGCGTGGGACGTGCCCAGAAGCTCGATCACTTCATCGTATCGTCCGTCCTGGCATGCCGCCCGCAGTTTGTGAGCCTGCTCCATGGCGAACGGTGCGATTTCGAGTTGGATGGACTCCCACGGCGCGTGTTCGATGAGCGTGTAGCTGCTGTGAAGATCGAGTCTCCTCGAAACCTCCCGGATTCCAAACACGACCGGTCCCCGGTAGGTCCTGACCTCGATCTTCGGCCGCCGCCAACGGAGGAAGTCGAGAAACCTCGACGATTGCTTGTATTCGGGCTTCACGCACGATTCCGGCAGGATGATGTCCGCGCCAAGTTTCTCGGCGATGTCATCCGCCATGACTTTGCATGCGCCCTTGGCCTGAGTGTTTTCGAATGCCAGCCGAAACTGGTAGAGCCGATGGCGAGGCAGATGAAATCGCTCGAACACCGACTGCGCGATCCAGCCACGGCAATCATTCGTGCCAAGCGTGCGGTCCTTCACAACCATCACCCTTGCGTCTGATAACTGGATTCGCTGCTTGCACGGCGAAACCAGAATTCCGAAATAGGTGATGGCCGCTTCTGGCCACTTGCGAAAACGCTCTGCGATTGCCGGCTCGTAGCGTTCGTCCACGGCGTAGAACTTCCCGCTCTTTGCCGAGGCGCTCGCGCCGATAAGCCGATATCGCATGCCATCGAGCTCGAAGGACCTCATGGATTTTTGAACTTCATTCTCCTGGTGATCCTCGAGCTTCCCGGGTGGAACATTAAGACGGGCGACGCGAATGCCGGGGTAGAGACCTTCGAGGAGCGTGTTGCGCAGCTGTTCCTCTTGGGTCAATCTCGGCAGTCGTTTCTTCATCTGCCCCATCTCATTGATGTCGAGCGTAACCACGGGCATCCCACTACTTATTTCAGTCGGCATTTCCTCCTCCTTCTTTCCGTCCGGCAAAGGACAGAGAAGGAGGCCGTTGCCGCCGGTCTCTTCGCTGTCCTAGGCCGAAAACGAGGTACGGTTTCCGGTCAGGGTCGCGAAGAACCGGACCAGCTCAGTTGTTTATGGGCATTCGAGCGCGATCACCTCCGCGTCGCTGCTCCTGTTTTCTCCTTTGTTTGCCCGGCAACAGCAAACCAGGAGTCTGCTGACCCTCTTCCGTGAGCCCGTTTGGGCACACGTCGAGTGAGCCAAGCACTCATCCACAATCATTGGAGCTTGTGGACGGCTCTCGACAGACCAACTTCAGTCTGTGAAGAAACTTTTGCTATCCCGCCTTCGGTGCGCCGCGCACGGCTTCCCGGCTGAGCTGCGGCTTTCTGCCTGAGAAATCCGCAACACCTCGCCATTCGGAAACCACGAAGTAGCTCAAGCCAGTTTTTAGCGATTCCACGATCGCTTCCGCTTCTCCGGGGAACTCTTTGCTGAATTCCGGAACGCCGTGACTTCCTCCTGGTTTGGCAAGAAAGAAGCGCTGCCCCTCCGCTCCGTTCGCTTGTCCAGTTCGCAGTTTGCGAGTTCCACGCGAAGAACGGCTCGCCTGCAAGTCTTTTCCTTCTCCGACCGCCTCTGTCACACCTGCCGCCACAATGAAGACCTCCTTTCCTCTGCCCCACCGCCTTTGAGGGTATGCCTCTCAGCTGCAAATCCTTCAGGGCCGATCTTTGTCGAGGGCGCTCTTTTGCAGCAGCCCCGGCTCTCGTTCGCCAACCATCTGTTGCTCGCCGTACTCGGCGACTAGAAGCCCGCTCGGATTCATTTCCGAGCGTCCCGTCTCGACCAGACGGATGTTGTATCGCCCGACGATTTGATCCGTTGCTTCAGTGGCGTTCTTGACCCGATGAACTTCCTTCACGCCGAAGACGGTGTACGTCCAGGGAGTCCCCTTCACGTGCTCCATCGAGCGGATCGCGAAATCGGAAATCATGTGCTCGCTCTTGATTTTTCCCACTGTGTCCTCATCACGAAGTCTGTTCATGGAATAGATGCGCAAGTTTGCGGTCATCATGTTCAAGGCCTCGGCAAGGTTTCTGTCCACCGAGTCCGGCGTATAGGAGAGATATCGAATGAGAAATTGGCGCACGACCGCCCTGCCTTCGAGGTCCGTAGGCGCAACGCCCGGAGAGGGGTCTTCGGGCGAGGCGTCGGCGGAGAGGCTAAAAGTCGCTAGCGTACCCGCACGGCGTCCGCCGACAACCGAAGCGTTGCCATCGCTGTCAACGCGGATCACTGTTGGTGGTTGCACGCGAAGGTATATGGCGAACCCCAGTGAAGCCATCGCGAGTACACCGAAGATCATCGCCAGCAGCATGGCGCGGTTCGCGTAAGCCCGGAGCATGCCGTCGTGCTCGTAATACTTGGTGTACCGAGTGACCTCGG
>Ga0137377_10002041_pt1 | contig 14761 bp, 12 predicted proteins | sample SagtaG_22_FD_104815 | JGI IMG/M metagenome (GOLD analysis project Ga0137377, IMG submission 104815) | Vadose zone soil microbial communities from Sagehorn Ranch, Mendocino, California, USA - Sage2_L_40_16 metaG | ecosystem: Environmental > Terrestrial > Soil > Vadose zone | place: USA... | reverse complement strand
TGAAGGAATTTTTTCTCAAGATGCGAACCGCTTCCCGGCCGTCGATGTCCGGCAGGCCGACATCCATGATCACAAGGTCGATTTGCCCGCCTTTCGCGGCCTGCACGCCCTTGGCGCCGGTATCGGCCGAAATGGCTTCAAATTCCTCATGGAGCGACAATTGCTCGACCAATGCTTCGCGCAGCTCGGTATCGTCGTCCACAATCAGAATTCTACGCGCCGTTGCCATAAGAGCCTCGGGAATCGGTCCTGGTTACCACGCTCCAAGCAAGTAGAGCAGTCGGCGAGCAAAGCGCAAGCATAACCCTCATCGCATTGCTATGGCGGTGTGGTCAAATTCCGCCTAATCGAGAATAATATGCATCGGACGACGCTGGCAAATTTGAGCTTACGGGCAAGGCCCGGAAATCGCCAACAGGGCTGGTTGTCGGCGGGGCGCCGGTACGCCAAAGTGGCGCTTGGGCGTTCCGGCATCAAGGCCAACAAGCGGGAAGGAGACGGCGCGACCCCCGTTGGGCGCTATCGGCTGGTCCGGTTGTGGTGGCGCCCGGACCGCCTTCCACGACCACGGACGCTGCTCCCGGTCAGGCCAATTACTGTTCTGGACGGATGGTGCGAAGACCCTTCCGACAGGCGCTATAACCGGGCGATCAGAGTTTCGCCTGGACAGCCGGGAGATCGATTGTGGCGCTCTGACGCCTTGTACGACCTGATCATCGAGATCGACCACAACACGCGACCCCGTGTTTCGGGCCGCGGTAGCGCCGTGTTTATCCACGTGGCCAGAGCGGCATTGGCGCCTACTGCCGGCTGCATTTCCTTGCCGGCCAACACTCTAAAGCAGCTCATCGCTCGCCTTGGACCCAGAACGACCATAACAATTCATTGCTAATCACTTCGGCCAATCTGAAAGGTCGGAGCATCGTGATGTAGGGGCGACCCTTGTGGTCGCCCTGGTTGCGCACCGCGTCCGCCAACAGGGCGACCACAAGGGTCGCCCCTACATCGTTACAGGACGGCTGCCGAAAATCGCTGTTCCCAGCCGCACATGGGTGGCGCCGAACCGGATCGCGACGGCGAAATCTGCGCTCATGCCCATCGACAGCAGTTTCAATCCATTGCGTCGCGCGATTTTGGCGGTCAGAGCGAAGTGGGGCGCCGGCGCCTCGTCGATCGGCGGAATGCACATGAGGCCGGAGATTTCAAGGTCGTATGACCGACGACAGGCAGCGATGAAAGTATCGGCATGCTCGGGCAGCACTCCGGCCTTCTGGGGCTCGGCTCCGCTGTTGACTTGCACGAACATTAACGGCGCGCGACCTTGCTTCTGGATTTCCTTCGCCAACGCGGCGCACAAGCTCGGCCGATCCACGGAATGGAGCGCGTCGAACAGCGCGATCGCCTCCCTGACTTTGTTCGACTGCAAAGCTCCAATGAGGTGCAGCTCCAGATCTTGATGCCGTTCTCGGAGCGCCCGCCATTTCGCGTTGGCCTCCTGAACGCGATTTTCCCCGAAGACCCTTTGTCCGGCCGCAATGACCGGCTCAATCGCCTCTGGACCATAAGTCTTGGAAACCGCCAGCAGAGCGACGCTTTGCGAGGGGCGCCCGGCATCCCGGCAGGCGACATCGATGTCGTGGCGCACGACTTCAAGGGCCGTAACAGGGTCATGACGCGGCGCAACCATGGCGGATCGTTCGATTCCCGATTTTGTTAAACCCATAGCTCACACTCATCGGTCTGTGCGCGTGGTTGACCTGTTCGCCGCAATCATGTCCTAGTCCGGTGATGTTTCAACGGCCGGACCATCATGACTATCGAGCGATACAACGCCCGCGCGGCTGAAATCCACTGGCAGCAGGTCTGGGACACGCAAGGTGTGTTCGCCACCCGCAACGAAGACCCGCGCCCCAAATATTACGTGCTGGAAATGTTCCCGTACCCGTCCGGGCGCATCCACATGGGCCACGTACGCAATTACACCATGGGGGATGTAGTCGCCCGGTACAAGCGGGCCCGCGGCTTCAATGTGCTGCATCCGATGGGGTGGGATGCCTTCGGATTGCCGGCCGAGAATGCCGCTGCGGCCAATCGCGTGCATCCGCGAACCTGGACCTACGAAAACATTGCCACCATGAAGGCGCAGCTCAAATCGATGGGACTGTCGCTCGATTGGAGCCGCGAGATCGCCACCTGCGACCCGAACTACTACAAGCATCAGCAGAAGATGTTCCTCGACTTTCTGGCCGCCGGCCTGGTCGAGCGCAAGCAATCCAAGGTGAATTGGGACCCGGTCGATCAGACCGTGCTCGCCAATGAACAGGTCATTGACGGACGGGGATGGCGCTCAGAAGCGCCCGTCGAACAGCGTGAGCTGACCCAGTGGTTCTTCAAGATCACGAAATTTTCCGAGGACCTGCTGGCCGCAATCGATCGGCTGGATCGTTGGCCCGAAAAGGTCCGCCTGATGCAACGCAATTGGATCGGACGGTCCGAAGGCCTCCACGTCCGGTTCGCCCTCGATCCCGCGACCACACCGGCGGGCGAGACTGAGCTTGAGGTCTTCACCACGCGCCCGGACACGATTTTCGGGGTGAAATTCATGGCGCTGTCGCCAGATCACCCGCTGGCGCTGTCGGCTGCCGCCAAGAACCCCTCGCTCGCTGCCTTCATCGCGGAATGCAAGCGCACCGGCACAGCCCAGGAATTGATCGACAAGGCCGAGAAGCTTGGCTTTGACACCGGGATCAAGGCGATCCATCCATTCGACCCGACCTGGAAGCTGCCGGTCTATGTGGCGAATTTTATCGTGATGGGATACGGCACCGGCGCCATTTATGGCACACCGGCCCATGACCAGCGCGACCTTGATTTTTCCAACAAGTATGGCCTCGGAAACACCCCGGTGGTCTGCCCCGAAGGACAGGACCCTCAAACCTTCGTCATCACCGACGCTGCCTATGACGGCGACGGTCGGATCATCAAATCGCGCTTTCTCGACGGGCTGACGATACCGGCTGCGAAGGAGGAGGTCGCCAAGCGACTGGAACGCGAGGTTCGCGGTAATCAGCCTGCAGCACAGCGTCAGGTCAATTACCGCCTGCGTGACTGGGGAATATCGCGCCAGCGCTATTGGGGCTGCCCGATACCAATCCTCCATTGCGCTTCCTGCGGAGCCGTCCCGGTGCCGGAAGGCGATCTGCCCGTGAAGCTGCCGGACGATGTGGAATTCGATCGGCCCGGCAACCCACTCGATCGCCATCCGACCTGGAAGCACGTCGTTTGCCCCCGCTGTGGCGGCAAGGCGACCCGGGAAACCGACACCATGGACACCTTCGTTGATTCGTCCTGGTATTTTGCTCGTTTCACCGATCCTTGGCTTGAATCGCGCCCAACCGAACGCAGCGTGGTCGATGCGTGGCTGCCGGTCGACCAGTATATCGGCGGCATCGAGCACGCGATTCTTCATCTCCTCTACAGCCGCTTCTTTAGCCGCGCCATGCATGCGACCGGCCATGCCGGGATTGATGAACCGTTCGCAGGCTTGTTCACCCAAGGCATGGTCGTGCACGAGACCTACCGCACTTCGAGCGGCGCCCTGGCAGCGCCCGCCGAGGTGAAAATCGAGGGGGCAGGCGATGCGCGTCGAGCGACCTTGGCGGCAACCGGCGAGCCCATCGAGATCGGTCCGATCGAGAAGATGTCGAAATCAAAACGCAATACCGTCGACCCGGACGACATCATCGGCACATTTGGGGCCGATACGGCGCGATGGTTCATGCTCTCCGATTCGCCGCCGGAACGCGATGTGATCTGGACCGAAGAAGGGGTTCAAGGCAGCTGGCGTTTTGTTCAGAGACTCTGGCGGCTCGTCAATGAGGCGGCTCAGTTTTCACATGGCGCACCAACGGCCCGGCCGCCGGCGTTTTCCCAGACTGCCCTGGAAGTCCGCAAAGCGGCCCATCGGGCGTTGGCGCGGGTGTCTGAGGATATCGAAAGATTGCGCTTCAACGTGTGCGTGGCTCACATTTATGAATTTGCGCGGTCGCTGCAGGCGGTTGTGACAGATTCCCCAAAACCGATCGCACCCGACCTCAAATTTGCCGTACGCGAGGCGGCAGAAATTATCGTGCAGCTCTTCCACCCCATGATGCCGCACCTGGCCGAGACTTGCTGGGCGGGGCTGAGTCATAAGACCCTGCTCGCCATTCAAGACTGGCCGATGCTTGAAGGTGATCTCCTCGTGGAGGACACCATTACGCTTCCGGTCCAGGTGAACGGCAAGAAACGAGCAGAGGTAGCCATTGCGCGCAATGCCCGAAACGAAGATATTGAGGCCCTCGTCCTGTCTCTCGATGCCGTCAAGCGGGCGCTGGACGGCAAGGCGCCGAAGAAAGTGATCATTGTTCCGCAAAGGATCATCAATGTGGTGGCTTGAACGAGCTCCGATTCGCCGCTTCGTGTGTCGACTGGCTGGGGTCGCTTGCCTCGGCGGCTTGACGGCTGGTTGTTTCCAGCCGCTTTACGGTGAGCACTCACTGACGAACGCGCCAGCCATCGGTCCCGCGCTTGCTGGGGTGGACGTCAACCAAATCGCCGCGCCGAACGGCTCGTCGGAAGCGCGGGTCGCTGTCGAGGTCCGAAATCAGCTGCTGTTCGACCTGACCGGCGGCGCAGCGCCGCCGCCTCCGACGCATCGGCTCGCAATGAGGATGACAACAACCCGCCTGTCGGTGATCGTGGACATTAACAGCGGCCGGCCGGACGTCGAGGATTATGGTCTCAACGTCTTCTACACTTTGACGGAAGTCAAGACCGGCAAGCCCGTGGTTACCGGCACCACTTTTGCCCGCGTGTCCTATGACATTCCCGGGCAGGCTCAACGGTTTGCCCGCGCGCGCGGGCTTCGCGACGCGGAAAATCGAGCCGCCAAGTTGATCGCCGACAACGTCAAGGCGCGACTTGCGTCCTATTTTGTCGCCGGGACCTGAGCGACCAGGCAACAAGCCATGGTCGCGTTCAAGGCCGCCGAAGTCGAAAGCTTTATGGCGCGGCTGGATCCCGACAAGCCTATCGTCTTAGTTTATGGACCCGACGCGGGCTTGGTGCGCGAGCGTGCAGCCGCACTTGTTCGCTCGTCCGTGGATGACCCGACCGATCCGTTCGGGCTTGCCATTCTGGAGGGCGACACTCTCGCGGAAATGCCCGAAAGGCTCGTGGAGGAAGCCCATACTGTTCCGCTGTTCGGCGGCCGGCGGGCGATCCTGGTCAAGGCCGGTGGACGGAATTTCTTCACGGCGGTAGAGCGCTTGGTGGCCGCGCCACCGGGGATCGATTGTCGAATCATCATCGAGGCCGGTGATCTCAAACGGGGCGCGCCGCTACGCACGCTGTGTGAGCGCGCACCGATTGTCGCGGCGTTGCCATGTTACCCGGATTCCGCTCGCGATCTCGTTCGCCTGGTCGATGAAGAGATGCGCAGCGCCGCAATGGCGATAACGCCCAATGCCCGGGCATTGTTGGCGTCCCTGATCGGGGGTGATCGTGGCGCCTCTCGTTCAGAGATCGCAAAGCTCACGCTTTATGCTCTGGGCGAGAACACCATTGACGTGTCGGATGTGATGGCGGTGGTGGCGGACGCAACCATTCCGGCTGTGGACGGCCTGATCGATGCGGCATTCGCCGGTTGGGCGAGCGACGTCGAGATCAATTTCGGCAAAGTCCAATCAAGTGGCGTTTCGGCTAGCACGATTGCCGCTGCCCTTGTTCGGCAAACAGTGGCGCTCCATTTGTTGCGGCTCGCTGCTGAGTCCGGAACGTCGATCGACGACCTCCTCAGACGCACGACGCCGGCGATACATTTCAGTCGCCTAAAGGCGGTGAGAGCGGCGTTGGGAATTTGGACCTCCGGCCGGCTCGACCGACTGATCGCACAACTCGGCGAAACATCGCTGGAGGTACGCAAGAATTCGAAGCTGGCCTACCCGATCATACAGCGGGCGCTCATATCGATTGCGATGGCGGCCCGGCGCAAGGAGTGAGCGGAGCGTCCGGCCGAACGTCCAGTAGGGCGGGCAAAGCGAAGCGTGCCCACCAACAGTCGTGGTGGGCACGCTTCGCTTTGCCCACCCTACGGCGCCCGCACCAGCCGTCGCACGAGATCGTGGAGCTGATCGAGATTGCGGTATTTGATGTGAATCGCCCCGCCGCTCTTGCGATGATCGACCGCGACGGCGAGGCCAAGCGCATCCGACACCTGCTTCTCCATCGCGATCGTGTCGGCTTCCTTCTTGCGCGGCTGGCGTTCCCGGTCCTTTCCGTGGGTGCGAGCCAGGGCCTCGACCTGGCGCACATTCAGCCCGCGCTCGATGATCTGGCGGGCGATCCGCTCCGGCTCCGGCTGTCCGATCAGCGCCCTCGCGTGGCCTGCGGAAAGCTCTCCTGAGCGGATCGCGGACTTGACGAACTCGGGAAGCTTCAACAGGCGCAACATATTGGCCACGTGGCTGCGGCTCTTGCCCACGACCTTCGCGATTTCGTCCTGATGGTATTTGAACTCATCGATGAGAGATTGATAGCCTGTGGCCTCCTCGAGCGGATTGAGGTCCTCGCGCTGCACGTTCTCCACAATGGCGAGCTCGAGCGCCTCGACGTCGCTGACATCGAGAACAACCACCGGAACATCATGCAGGCCGGCACGCTGCGCGGCCTGCCACCGCCGCTCGCCGGCGATGATTTCATAAGCATCGCCGGCGCCCCGCACCGGTCGAACGGCAATCGGCTGAATGATGCCGCGTTCCTTGATTGAACTGGCGAGCTCATCAAGCTGCGCGCCGGAAAAGTCACGGCGCGGATTGCGCGGATTAGGGCGAAGAAACTCGATCGGCACCCGTCGCTGGCCGCGCACGCGCTCGGAGGCTGCCGTGTTGGCTTCGGCCCCCATATCGCCGATCAGGGATGCCAGGCCGCGCCCCAGGCGCGACCGCGTTGACTCTTCCGCCATAGCGGATTCTCCTGCGAAATCGTTCACGTCGTTCGTCTCATCGCTTCACAATTGCTGCCCCCACCCTACCCTCCCCCGCGTGCTGGGGAGGGTGAGGAGGGGCGTCGAATCAGTTAGGTGAAGCGGCGGTCAGTTCCCGCTCGCGCTTGATGATCTCGGTAGCGAGGCGCAGATAGGCCTCGCTGCCCACGCATTTGAGGTCATAGACCAACACCGGCTTGCCGTAGGACGGCGCCTCCGATATCCGGACGTTGCGCGGGATGATCGTGTCGTAGACCTTCTTGCCCATGAACTCGCGTACGTCTGCCACGACCTGTCCTGACAGATTGTTGCGAGCATCATACATGGTCAGAACAATGCCGTGGATGGTCAGTCCCGGATTGAGCGTCTGCTTGACCTGCTCCACGGTTTTGAGGAGCTGCGACAATCCTTCAAGCGCGAAGAACTCGCATTGGAGCGGCACCAGAATGGCATTCGCGGCCGCCATGGCGTTGACGGTCAGCAGATTCAAGGACGGCGGGCAGTCGACCAGAATGTAGCTGAATCCCGCCTCGTCAGGGTTGGGTGACGCAAACACCGCCAACGCATTACGAAGCCGAAACGCGCGGTCTCGGCTATGCCCGACCTCCAATTCGAAGCCTGACAGGTCAAGCGTCGAGGACGCAATGGACAGGCGCGGAACCGAAGTCGGCATTACCGCCGACCGCAGCGGCGTCTCTCCGATCAACACGTCATAGGTCGAGCAGCGCCGGTTGGCGCGATCGATGCCTAGGCCAGTGGAAGCATTGCCTTGCGGATCGAGATCCACGATCAGCACGTTTTCTCCAACCGCCGCGAGAGCAGTTCCAAGATTGATCGCGGTAGTTGTCTTCCCAACCCCGCCCTTCTGATTAGCAATCGCCAAAACGCGCGGCGCACGGCGAACGTCATGCGAGGGTTCGGCGGAAGCAATGCTGGCTGGTTCGGACATAGCACTATCCCTCCTTGCGGTGCTGGCCCCCACCCTACCCTCCCCCGCGAGCGGGGGAGGGTAGGGTGGGGGTGCGCTTTGACAGGGCGTGGACGATCAAGATTCGCCCGGCTCTGCTTGTCCTGCTGGGTACGCTTTCAGCTTCAATATTCCAACGTTTAGTGGCCTCGGTCAATTCAATATCTAAATCTTGTCCCTTCGGCAAAAGGGCTTTTGCACCTTTTTTTAGGAACGGTGCGACGATTTCAAGTAACTCTGGCAGGGGCGCCAACGCCCGGGCCGTGACATAGTCTGCTACGGAGCCAAGCGTGGAGACCAACGTCTCAATTCGAGCGGCGTGCACAATTCCCGGGACTTTTGCTTCACGAACCGCCTCGCGCAAGAACGAAGCCTTCTTCATGTTGCTTTCGATCAGATGAATCTGGGCACCCGGAGCGTCTGCAAGCGCGCACGCTATCACAATTCCCGGAAATCCACCTCCGCAACCAAGATCAAGCCAAACGCCCCCTTCCCTACCCTCCCTTTCATCCGGGAGAGGGTGCGGAACGGGAGTCCGCACCAATTCGACAAGTTGCAACGAGTCTGCGACATGCCGTGTCCACAACGACGGAATTGTCGAAGGCGAGATGAGATTTGTTCGCCGCTGCCAAGCCAGCAGCAGTTCGACAAACCGGTCGAGGCGCGCGATCGTTTCACGTGAAACATCGAACATCGCGAGGGCCTTTTCGCGATCTCCGCCGAGGTCGATTGTCGTATCCAGCATCCGGCTCATTGCCAGAATTCCGTAACAGGCGAGAAATTTTGCGAGCCGTTTCCCATTTGGTATCGCCGAGCCTCTAGTAAAGCGATTCCATGAAACCGGTCATATGCGCGGCTGCGTCATTCCGGGGCGCCACCGAAGGTGGCGAGCCCGGAATCCATAGCCCTCGGCAGGTGGTTAGGGATTCCGGGCTCGCCGCGGAGCCTGTCATCGGGCCGGCCGAAGGCCGGACCCGTTGGCGGCGCCCCGGAATGACGCAGCATATGATTCGAACTTCGAAATCGCTCCACTAGATAGACGACGCGCTGTGTTCTGATCGAGATCGCCGGCACAAGCCCGGCGATGACGGGCTCACCTTTCGGAAGCCACCCTCGCAAAATGGCCCCGCCGCACGAACGCTGCCAGCAACACCAAGGCTGCCGGCGTAATCCCGTCGAGGCGGCTGGCCTGGCCGATGGTACGCGGGCGCACCGCCGACAGCTTTTGTCGCACTTCGTTGGAAAGCCCGGGCACAGCCGCGTAGTCGATCGCGTCGGGGATCTCGAAGGCCTCGTCGCGCTTGAACGCCGCGACTTCGGCGGCTTGCCGGTCCAGGTAAACTGCATATTTGGCGTCGATTTCAAGCTGAATGCCGACGCCAGCCGGAACATCGAGAATTTCTGGCCAGATCCGCGCAACATCGGCAAGACCGATATCCGGATATGACAGAAGCTCAAACGCCGTTCTTCGTTGCCCATCCCGGTTCAGCCCGAAGCCAAATCGTTCCGCCTCGCTTGGGGTCACGGTCAGGCTCCGCGCCATGTTTCGTGCGGCCGTGAGGGCAGCCATTTTCTCGCGATGGAGATCTCGGCGGACCTGACCAACGCAGCCGATCTCGATTCCAATGCCGGTCACGCGCTGGTCCGCGTTATCGGCTCGCAAGGACAGACGAAACTCCGCCCGCGATGTGAACATCCGGTACGGCTCGGTGACGCCGCGGCTGACGAGGTCATCGATCATCACTCCCAAATAGGAATCAGAGCGGTCGAATACGATTTCTGCCGAGCCGCGGACTTGAGCTGCCGCATTCAGGCCCGCGACCAATCCTTGTCCGGCTGCCTCTTCGTATCCGGTCGTGCCGTTGATCTGACCGGCAAGGAACAGGCCCCGAAGGCGCTTCGTTTCCAGCGTCGGATGCAATTCCCGTGGGTCTACATGATCGTATTCGATGGCGTAGCCGGGTCGTGTAATCCTGGCGCGTTCCAGCCCCGGAATGGTGGCGACGAAGGCCTGCTGTACGTCGACGGGCAGCGACGTGGAGATGCCGTTGGGATAAACGATCGGGTCATCAACCCCCTCGGGCTCGAGAAATATCTGATGTCCGTCGCGCTCTCCAAACCGCACGATCTTGTCCTCGATGGAGGGACAATACCGCGGTCCACGACTTTGGATTTGTCCCGAATACATCGGCGATCGGTGCACGTTGGCCCGGATAATTGCGTGCGTGGCTTCCGTCGTACGGGTGATGCCGCATTGGATCTGTGGATTATCGATTCGGCTCGTCAGTACTGAAAAAGGTTCGGGCGGATCGTCTCCGGGCTGCATTTCCAACTGCGCCCAGTCGATCGTGCCCCCGTCGAGCCGCGGCGGCGTGCCGGTCTTGAGCCGTCCCAGCCTCAAACCGATCCGCTCCAACGTGCCGGAAAGACCGATCGCCGGCGCCTCACCGACGCGCCCGGCGGGCGTGGATTGATCCCCGATGTGGATGAGTCCACGAAGGAATGTTCCGGTGGTCAGAATGACGGCCTCGGACGTATAAACTCGGCCGTCCCCGAGCGCGACGCAGGTGACCCTCCCCTCCCCCGCCAGCACATCTTCTGCCTCCCCGACGATCACTGTCAGATTGGGATGGTGGCGAATCGCGCGCTGCATCGCGGCCGCGTAAAGACGTCGGTCAGATTGCGCACGGGGACCGCGAACCGCTGGGCCCTTTCGGCGATTAAGCACGCGAAACTGGATCCCACCCAAATCGGCGACCCGGCCCATCAGGCCGTCCAGGGCGTCAATCTCGCGCACCAAATGTCCCTTGCCGAGGCCGCCGATAGCCGGATTGCACGACATCGCCCCGATCGTATCGAACCGATGGGTAATCAGCGCAGTGTTTGCCCCCATCCGGGCAGCAGCAGACGCAGCCTCACAGCCGGCATGGCCGCCTCCTATGACGATGACATCGTACCGCATGACCGTGTCCGTATATCCGCTCCCCGTGACGCTTGCCGTGGCGCTTGCTTGTAGCCCGGATGGAGCGCAGCGTAATCTGGGGTAGGCTGACCCGGATTACGCTGCGCTCCATCCGGGCTACTACTCAGGTTCCTACGAGCTTTGCCCTCTTACCTGTTTCACGTGAAACATTCTATTTCCCGATACAAAAATCACGGAAAATCACATCGAGGATATTCTCCACATCCACCCGCCCGATCAACCGACCCAACGCACGCGCAGCCAGGCGAAGCTCTTCTGCGATGATGTCCTCGCGTCCCGACGCCTCCTCCGCGCAGGCCCGCCTCAGCGCACCTGCACATTCTGCCAATGCGGCCCGGTGCCGTTGCCGTGTGACAAGCGCCGATTCGGTACCCCCTGAGAAGAACCGCCTCGCGTAGTCGGAGAGCCCTCCCACGAGGTCGTCAAACGACGCCCCCGTCAGTGCCGAGAGACGATAGCACCTCATGCTGTCATATCTCCCAGCATCTCCCTCCGAGGCCCTAGCCGGCTTTTTCCCATGGGCTAAATCGCTCTTGTTCGACAGTACCCAGACTGGCCGGCCGTCTAATTTCATCAGCTCTGCCGGCGGCGGAGACGGATCCCCAAACGTCGCATCGGTCACCCAGAGCACGAGATCCGAAGCTTCCGTTCGCGCGCGGGCGCGGCGCACCCCCTCCTCCTCGACCGGGTCCGCCGTTTCGCGCACCCCTGCGGTATCGACGACCGTGACCGGAAACCCTCCAAGATCGAGATGGACCTCAATGACATCCCGCGTGGTCCCTGCATGCGGAGATACAATGGCCGCCGGGCGTTTCGCCAAACGGTTCACAATGCTCGACTTTCCCACGTTTACCGGACCCGCGACCGCAACTGTCAGCCCCTCCCGCAACCGTTCGCCGCGATGCGAATCCGCTAGAAGATCACGAATCTCTCGGTCAAGCTCCTTTGCCATTGCTAATGCTGGCTGGATCACTTTCTCCGACACGACGTCTTCGTCCGGGAAATCGATCGATGCCTCGACGAGAGCGAGCGCCTCGGTCAATTGCTGCCGCCATCGCTCAGCCCGATCACCCAACAGCCCTTTGAGCTGCTGAAAGGCTTGGCGTCGCTGTGCTTCCGTTTCCGCCCCTATCAGATCCGCCAAGCCCTCCACGCGAGTGAGATCGAGTTTTCCATTCTCGAAAGCCCGTCGGGTGAATTCGCCCGGCTCGGCCGGCCGAAGTCCTTCGACTGTGCCGAGCGCCGAGAGCACCGCTGCAACTACGGCAAATCCCCCATGCAGCTGGAATTCAGCCGTGTCCTCGCCGGTTTCGCTTCGCGGGCCTGGAAACCACAAGACTACGGCATCATCGATCGGTTCGGATCCCGAACCCGAAGCTAGGCCCCTGCCCTCGCTGCTAGGATTTTTGAGCCGCAACAGCGTCGCGTGGCGCGGCTGCGGCACTCGTCCGGCCAACGCCATGATGGCGTCCTTCGCCGCCGGACCGCTGACGCGCACGACCGCGATCGCGGCAGGCGGCCGCCCGGATGACAGTGCAAAAATCGTGTCGCGCCGGTTGTACATTGCCGATTTTCTGTTTGCACTTAACCCATCGAGTGCCGACATTCCAATCGGCAGATTTTGCCAATCGGCAGATTTTGGCATCCGACGGAACCCATGACCGCCGCAGCTTCCCATTCGCATGAAAACCGCCTCGCCCATGAGACGAGTCCGTATCTGTTGCAGCACAAGACCAATCCAGTCGACTGGTGGCCCTGGGGTCCGGACGCGCTCCGAGAGGCCAAGCAAAGCAACAAGCCGATTCTGCTCTCGATAGGCTACGCGGCCTGCCACTGGTGCCATGTCATGGCGCACGAGAGCTTCGAAGACGAACAGGTCGCCGCCGTCATGAACGAGCTGTTCGTCAGTATCAAGGTCGACCGCGAGGAGCGGCCCGACATCGACCAGATTTACATGGCGGCTCTGCACCATCTTGGCGAGCACGGCGGCTGGCCGCTGACCATGTTTCTCAACTGCGACGGTGAGCCGATCTGGGGGGGCACTTACTTCCCCAAGACCGCGCGCTACGGTCGGCCGGGCTTTGTGGACGTGCTGAGAGAAGTCGCGCGCCTGTTTCGTGACGAACCCCAGCGCATCGAACATAATCGCGCTGCGCTGATGGCGGCCCTGGCGGCCAAATCCAGGCCAGCCGGCCAGGTTGCAGTCGGCCCCGCTGAATTGGATTCGGCGGCGGTGGCTATCGCACGCGCATTCGACCAAACCAACGGGGGACTCGGCCAGGCGCCGAAATTTCCGCAGTGTTCGATGCTGGAACTGCTGTGGCGCGCCGGTATGCGACAGCGCGAGCAGCGATTCTTCGAACTCGTTGAGCTCACGTTGGAGCACATGTCCGAGGGCGGCATCTATGACCACCTCGGGGGAGGTTTCTCACGGTATTCAGTGGATGAAAAATGGCTGGTCCCGCATTTTGAAAAAATGCTCTACGACAACGCCCAAATCCTGGAGCTCCTCGCCCTCGCCTATCGGCATAGTAGCAAGAAGATATTCTTACAACGTGCGCAAGAGACTTTCGATTGGCTGGGCCGCGAGATGTCCACTCCGGAGGGCGCATTTTGCGCCTCGCTCGATGCTGATTCCGAGGGCCAGGAAGGCAAATTCTACGTTTGGTCGCGTACCGAGATCGACGCCGTTCTTGGCTCGCAAGACGGCGAATATTTTTCCAATTGCTATGAAATAACCCCCAATGGAAATTTCGAAGGAAGTAATATTCTTAATAGACTCAATCGCATAGGACGTTCGTCCCAAGATCCCAACAGGCTCGGCGGCCCCCAGCACCATGGCGATCTCGCGGCCGATGAGGCCCGACTTGCTGCATTGCGGCATAAACTCCTAGCCGCGCGCGACCAGCGCATCCGGCCCGGTCTGGACAACAAGGTGCTTGCCGATTGGAACGGGTTGATGATCGCGGCCTTGGCAAATGCTGGCGCCATGCTCAATCAACCCTCGTGGCTTGCAAAAGCCCAAAAGGCGTTCGCATTTGTCGAAAGTCACATGACCCGAGGCGATCGCTTCGGCCATTCATGGCGGGACGGAAAGCTACTCTACCCGGGCCTTGCCTCCGATCACGCTGCGATGACGAAAGCCGCTCTGGCGCTACACGAGGCTACCGGCGCGCCGGAATATCTGGACCGCGCATCCCAATGGCAACAGGCTCTCGACTGCCACTACGCCCGCCAAGACACTGGCGGCTATTATTTGACTGCCGATGACGCCGAGGGCCTGATCGTACGCCCCGATTCGACAATTGACGAAGCAACGCCCAATCCAAACGGAGTTGCCGCCCAAAACCTTATCCGCCTCGCAATTCTGACCGGCGACGAAAATTGGCGCCGGAAAGCCGATGTGCTTTTCGATGGCCTGCTGCCGGCGGCCGCACAAAGCATGTATCTCCATGCCAGCTTGGCAAATGCCCTCGACCTGCGTCTGCGCGCCGTCGAAGTCGCCGCCGTTGGTCCACAAGCCGACCAATTCGCGGCCATCGCCTTGGAATTACCTTTCCTCGAACGGGTGGTGGTGCGGGCTGCAAGGCCGGAAGACTTGCCTCCCGCGCACCCGGGGCGAAGCCTTTCGCCGTCCGATGGCGAGACTGTCGCCTTGGTCTGCGCAGGACAGAAGTGCTCACTGCCGATCACCGACCCGCACCAACTTATGGCAGCAGCCGCTTCAGTCAGCGCCAGCCCGGTTCAGCCGTCGTCCGGCTGAGATTGAGCACGGCCCGCTGGCCAG
>Ga0137377_10002034_pt1 | contig 14777 bp, 10 predicted proteins | sample SagtaG_22_FD_104815 | JGI IMG/M metagenome (GOLD analysis project Ga0137377, IMG submission 104815) | Vadose zone soil microbial communities from Sagehorn Ranch, Mendocino, California, USA - Sage2_L_40_16 metaG | ecosystem: Environmental > Terrestrial > Soil > Vadose zone | place: USA... | reverse complement strand
TGACCGGCCAGAACGGCCGCCGCGTCGTCGACTCGCCGGTGCTGCACCTGGTCGCGGACCAGCAATACACGCTGCACATCGAGTACCGCGCGACCCGGCCGCTGACGAACCTGCAGCCCGGCACCCTGCTGCTGCAGTGGCGGACGCCCGCGGGCGTCCAGTCGCCGAGCATCGTGCAGGCCGTCACCGCGGCCAAGCACGCCGACACAGCGATCGTCTACGTGCGCGACTTCGAGACCGAGGAGCGTGACCGCGTCTCGCTGAAGGTGCCGCAGAGCGCCGATCTGCTCGTCAGCGCGGTAAACGCGGTCAACCCGCACACCGTCGTCGTGCTCGCCACCGGCGGCCCGGTCACCATGCCGTGGCTCGGCTCCGCCGCGGCCGTGGCGCAGACGTACTTCGGCGGGCAGCAGCAGGGCAGCGCACTCGCGGACCTGCTGTGGGGGGACGCCACCCCGCAGGGCAAGCTCACTGTCACCTACCCGAGGAGCGAGCAGGCGATGCCCCCCGGGCCGGCGAATCCCTGGGACGGAATCGCCAACCCAGACATCACCTACAGCGAGGGCGTGAACGTCGGCTACAAGGGCTACGACGTGGCCGGCATCACCCCGCTGTTCCCGTTCGGTTACGGGCTGTCGTACACCACGTTCGGCTACAGGCAACTCGGGGTCCACGCGCCGAACTGGCACGCCGCACGACTTGAGAAGGTGCAGATCGAGTTCCGTGTCACGAACACCGGCCATCGCGCCGGCACAGAGACCGCGCAGGTCTACGTCGGGTTGCCAGCCAGCACCGGTGAGCCGCCCAAGCGGCTCGTCGGGTACGCCCAGGTAACGCTTGCCCCCGGCCGGTCGGCCATCGTGCACCTCAAGATCGACCCCGCGGCGCCGAACCACCCGCTCAGCTACTTCGACGAGGCGACACACCAATGGCGCCTCGCCGCAGGCACGTACCGCGTCTACATCGGCAGCTCCGAGCGGGATACTCCATTGTCGGCGACGTTCCGGGTCAGCTGAGTTCCGTCGGGCACGTGACTGGCGGGTGCGCGCGCCGGAACGGGACAGATCGCGGGACGCGGGCCCACCTGCCGGACGGCCTCACACCTTCGGGACGACACCGCCGGATCTGTTGCATCGAGCGATCCCGCATGATCTTGACCGTAAGATCTTCGCTTGGTGGGTCCGTCAGATGCTCCTGGAGCTCCGCCAGCGGTCTCCCCGGAGCTTATAAGGGCCGCCAGGGAAGACGTCGTGAGCGCCGCAGGCAGGAGGATTTCCTATCAAGATCACTGGGGGATCGTCGCTGGATGCAACAGTGCCTTATCGGCACCCCACAAGGTGGATCGAGGGTGATATGAAGGCGTTTACGCAGTTCTTTGTTGCAGGGCCGCGACTTCGGGCTCACCTCGGGCCCACCTTAGACCACTGTGGGCAATCACGGCCACGGTAAACGATCTTCGGGAAAGGCGAAAGGCCAGGTCGACCGCGGTGTCAGCCAACACTCTGAGGGTGGGGCGCCAGGGGCTCGAACCCTGAACCCGCGGATTAAGATTGGCGACGATGGATTCTGAGGAACGCCGACCGATGCCGGCGAATGCCGTTCTTGCTGGTCGTCGGGGCGACTCGATGCCAGGTTCTCCCGCCTGCTGCCAACGGCATTCGGAACGCTCGGGCGCACCTCGGGCGCACACGCCAGGTCTGCGGCGCCGGTTGCAGTCCCTGCCGCAGGATCGGGATGACCCCCTGAAGTTGCTCTGCAGGTGGTCTCGCCGCGAGAGCCGGCGTGCGGGTTGGCCTTTGCATGAGGCGAGCGGCGGTGCGTGGTCGGTTATCCCGTCTCGAGATCGCTGTCGAAGGGGGTGTGGCCGGCGGCAACTCGTAGTGCTGCTGCGAGTTCGTGTGAGGTCGCAGGTGGCCCGATGCTCCGCCACGCGACGTATCCGTCGGGGCGGACGAGCACGATGCCGCCCCGTTCGACTCCGTAGAGGTCGTGCCAGGCAGGGTCATCGATGACGTGGACGACGTGGGGGATTCCCGTGGTGTGCGCAACATCGACGGCGGTATCGAGCGCTCGTCTCCCGGCTGGGTCGGTGAGCGCGACGAAGGCGTTGCCGAACAGGTCGAGGGTCGAGCGCCCGTGATCGAGCCAGAGGTGCGGGGCTCGATGGCCGGGTCTGCCCACCGGCAGGTATTCACCGACCGGGTCTCGGGTGCTCGGCTCGGCCGTGTGGTCGGGTGTGATGACAGCAGAATGATAGACCTGTCCCAGCACGAGCCCATCGATCGGATTCGGTGGACGCGCGGGGCCCAGGCTCGCGTCGGCGCAGGCGACCGCGTGCGGGCGACGCTCTCGTTCATAACTCTTGAGCAGTGCAGGGCTGGCCCAACCCGCGAGGTCGCCGTCGAGTTTCCACGCCAAGTTGTGGGCATCCGCGACGCCGCAATTCATACCCAGGCCGCCCTCAGGCATGGTGACATGCGCAGCATCCCCGACGAGGTAGACGCTGCCGACCTGGTACCGATCGGCGACGAGCGCAGTGGGTTCCCAGAACCGGTGGCCGATATACCGCAGCTCGACGCTATCGTCGCCGAGGCCACCGCGGACGAGCTCGACGCAACGGCGCTCGGTCAACGATTCGCCGGGCTCGGTCTCGGGATTGTAGGGGGCCGACATGAGCCAACGGCTCTTGTTGTCGACCGCGACGAACAGTGATCCCGACAGCGGTCGCCGTAGCCAGTACACAGCGCTCTGGCGTTGCTCCATCCTCATTTCGATGTCAGCCTCGACCAGGATGCTGACCCGCTGCCCGAACGCGCCCGGACCCGACCGAGACACTCCGAGAGCCTCGCGTGTGCCGCCGCGGACGCCGTCCGCGGCCACCATGTACGCGGCGCGTACCGAGACCTGCTCGCCGTGGGCGACGATTTCGGCCGTCACCCCGTCGTCGTCCTGCGTGAAGCCCACAACCTCAGTTGAGAACCGCAGGTCGGCGCCCCGGTCTTGGGCCTGCTTCCGCAGCACTGGTTCCAGTTGCTCCTGCGAACAGATCAGCTCGCGGGTCGGGCTCGAGCGGGTGACGTCATCGAACGGCATCCCTCGGCGCTGGAAGTCAGCGCCAAGGAGGGTATCCCCGTCGAAGACGAACAGGCTGTCGGGCCGGGGCAGCGACACGTTCGAGACTTCCTCTTCCAGGCCCCACTGTCGGAAGATCTCCACCGTGCGAGTCGTCACGCGACGGCCCTTAGGAAAGTCCAGCGTCGAGGCGTGCTTCTCGACCACCATGCAATCGACCCCGAAGTGCCGCAGCCCCACGGCCATCAACAGCCCGACCGGACCACCACCCACGATCAGCACCGGCACGTCGACCGACCTGCGCACCGCGTGAACGTAACACTTCCCGCATCCGCACATACCGCGCTGCGCGCGACGCTGACGTCTGCCGTCGAGCACTCGCCTGGCCCATGAGGCGGTCCTCGCTTCGTCGTGCCTGTTGGGCTGGCAGGGCGGGTCGTCACCCGTTTGTCTCGTCCTCGCCAGCGAGGGTGGTTCGGTCGGTTAGGGCTTGCCAGCGCAGCAGGGGGCGTCCGAGTTTGCTTCTGGCGAGATCCGCGAGGACCTCGAGGCGATGAGGATCGCGACGGACCCGGGGGATGCGACCGCGACCGTCCCCGCCTTGCGCACTCGGCGGGGCGCGAACCCACGCGGGTGACCTGCACCGATGAGTTCCCGACCCGAGTACGGTCTGTAGGATCATGGCAAACACGCTCAGCCTCGAGACGCCCGAGGCGACTCTGGTCTACGACGTTCGCGGTCCCCTGCCGCCGGCGGTTGGGCTTCCGCCGCTGATGCTGGTCGGTCATCCCATGGACGCCAGCGGCTTCGGCGCGCTCGCGTCGCACTTCCCGGACCGCACCGTCGTCACCTACGACCCCCGCGGCCTGGGTCGCAGCACCCGGCATGACGGCCGGACCGAGCGCACGCCCGAGCAGAACGCCGAGGACATCCACCTCATCGTCGAGGCGCTCGGCGTCGGGCCGGTGGAGCTGTTCGCCAGCAGCGGTGGAGCGGTGAACGCCCTCGCTCTGGTGGCCGCCCACCCCGGCGACGTGACCACGCTCGTCGCGCATGAGCCCCCACTGCTGGCGATGCTCCCGGACGCCGACCGCGCCTTCGCGGCCGAGCGTGGCGTGCAGGCCGCTTACCACGACAAGGGTTGGGGCTACGGCATGGCGGCCTTCATCGCCCTGACCTCCTGGCAGGGCGAGTTCACCGACGACTTCGCGGCCCACTCCGCACCGGACCCGGGGAACTTCGGCCTGCCGGTGGAGGATGACGGCTCCCGCGAGGACCCGCTCCTGTCCGGCGTCTCCAACGCGATCACCGCCTATCGCCCGGACTTTGAGGCGCTGGCGTCGGCGCCGACCCGGGTGGTGATCGCGGTCGGCACCGAGTCGCAGGAGCTCCTCACCGGACGCACGTCCGTCGCGACCGCCCGGGCTCTGGGCCAGGAGGCAACCGTCTTCCCCAGCCACCACGGCGGGTTCCTCGGCGGCGAGTTCGGCCAGTCCGGTGAGCCGGAGGCCTTCGCGGCGAGGTTGCGCGAGGTCCTCGACGGCAGCTGAGCGAGCCGATGGCTGAGCGTTCTACAGAGCGCCTGGGCGGCCTCGGCCGGGCCACCGCCGACTTGGCGTTCACCGACCCGGCCATCTCTCCACCTCTGCTCGTTTGAGCGGCAGGACCCCAGTCGCACACGGCATTGACGCCGTAGGAGGCCGCCAGCACACTCTCATCTGAGGTGCCAGGCGCTCTATCTGCAGCGATCCAGAAGCACGCCCCCAGGAGGCAGCAGTGGCTCGTAACGCAGCGACTTCCGGGCGGCTGCTTACGGCCGCCGTGGCACTCGCGCTGACGACCAGCGGCTGCGCCGGGTGGGGCGGTGGTGGCGGCGGAGGCGACAGCCTCAACGTGCTCATGGTGAACAACCCGCAGATGGTCGACCTGCAGAAGCTCACGGGGGAGCACTTCACGAAGGAGACCGGGATACGGGTCAACTTCACGGTGCTGCCGGAGAACGACGTGCGGGACAAGATCAGCCAGGAGTTCTCCAGCCAGGCGGGGCAGTACGACGTCGCCACCCTGAGCAACTTCGAGATCCCGATCTACGCCCGCAGCAAGTGGGTCGCGCCGCTCGACGACTACGTCAAGGCCGACACAACCTTCAACCAGAAGGACATCCTCGGCCCGATGACGCAGTCGCTCACGGCCGAGGACGGGAAGCTCTACGGCGAGCCGTTCTACGGCGAGTCCTCGTTCCTCATGTACCGCAAGGACGTCCTGGCCGCCAAGGGCATCGAGATGCCGGCGAAGCCGACCTGGCAGCAGGTCGCCGACATCGCGGCGCGGGTGGACGGAGCCCAGCCCGGGATGGCCGGCATCTGCCTGCGCGGACAGCCCGGCTGGGGGCAGGTCTTCGCCCCGCTGACGACCGTGGTCAACACCTTCGGCGGCACCTGGTTCACTAAGGACTGGCAGGCGCAGGTCGACGGCGAGCCATTCCGAAAGGCCGTCCAGTTCTACGTCGACCTGGTCCGCGCCCACGGGGAGAACGGCGCACCCCAGGCCGGCTTCACCGAATGCCTCAACAACCTCGTCCAGGGCAACGCCGCGATGTGGTACGACGCCACCTCCGCGGCCGGATCGCTCGAGGCCGCCGACTCACCGGTGAAGGGCAAGATCGGCTACGCCCCGGCGCCCGTGGTCGACACGGACCATTCCGGCTGGCTCTACGCGTGGGCTTGGGCGATCCAGCAGGCCAGCGGGAAGAAGGACAACGCCTGGAAGTTCATCTCCTGGGCGTCGGGCAGGCAGTACGAGGAGCTGGTCGGCTCGGAGCTCGGCTGGTCCAAGGTGCCGGCCGGCAAGCGTGCCTCCACCTACAAGAACCCCGAGTACCTGAAGGAAGCGGCGGCGTTCGCGGAGCCCACCCGCTCGGCCATCGAGGGTGCCGACCCCCGGAACCCGGGCGTCCAGCCGCGTCCCGCGATCGGCATCCAGTTCATCGACATCCCGGAGTTCCCCGACCTGGGCACTCAGGTGTCGCAGTACGTCAGCTCGGCCATCGCCGGCAAGATGAGCGTCGACGACGCGCTGAAACGGGGCCAGACCCTGGCCGACGACGTGGCCGAGCGCTACCGCTCCCGCAAGTCCTAGTCATGACGACGTCAGGAGGCGCCATGAGCGTCGCTGCCGAGGAGACCAGTCGCCGGCAGCATGCGGCGGAGGCGGCGCGACCGGACGGTGCGCTGCGGCGCTCCAGTGACTGGGCCCGCCGGGCGCCGCTGCTGCCGGCCCTGATCTTCATCATCATCGTGACGCAGCTGCCCTTCCTGGTCACGCTGGTCATCTCGTTCATGAACTGGAACGCGTACTATCCGGACGAGATCGGGTTCGCGGGCTTCGCCAACTTCCGCCGGGTGTTCACCGACGCGAACATGCGGGACTCGGTCGTCACGACCATCATCCTGACCGCGGCCGTCGTGCTGGTCAGCCTCTTCCTCGGTCTGATCATCGCGCTGCTGCTGGACCGGAAGTTCATGGGGCGAGGCGCGGTCCGCACCATGATGATCACGCCGTTCCTGGTCGTCCCGGTGGCGGCCGCGCTGCTGTGGAAGCACGCCCTCTACAACCCGGAGTACGGCCTGCTCAACGGCGCCATCACCGCGCTGTGGCGGCTGTTCGGCTCGGACAACCCGCCGCAGCCGGACTGGATCAGCCAGACGCCGCTCATCTCGATCGAGGTCGCCCTGATCTGGCAGTGGACCCCGTTCATGATGCTCATCCTGCTGGCCGGGCTGCAGAGCCGCCCGCTCGACGTGATCGAGGCGGCCCGCATCGACGGGGCGGGCACGTGGCAGATCTTCCGCTACCTGACCTTCCCGCACCTCCGGCAGTACCTCGAGCTGGGTGCCCTGCTCGGGTCGATCTACATCGTGCAGAACTTCGACGCGGTGTTCGTCATCACCTCGGGTGGGCTGGGCACCGCGAATCTGCCGTACACGATCTACCAGACCTTTTACAACGCGCACGACTACGGCCGCGCGTCCGCCGCCGGCGTCGTGGTCGTGCTCGGCACGATCATCATCGCCACCCTCGCGCTGCGTACGGTGTCGAGCCTGTTCCGTGAGGAGTCCCGATGACGATCACCGACACGGCGCCGGTACCGGCCACCCGCACCGCGGAAGGGAAGCCGCGCCGCACCCGGCCGGCCCGCGGTGGGATGCTCCTCGGAGTACTGGCCTGGCTGATCGGCATCCTGTTCGTGCTGCCGGTGCTGTGGATGGTGCTGACGTCGTTCCACAGCGAGGCGGACGCGGGCACCAACCCGCCGGCCATCGCCGCGCCCCTCACCCTGCAGGGCTACCGCGAGTTCTTCGGCGCGTCGACGGGGACGAGTCCCTGGCCGTCGCTGCTCAACTCGATCACGGCGAGCGTGCTGTCGACTGTGCTGGTGCTGCTGCTCGCGATCCCGGCCGCGTACGCGCTGTCCATCCGGCCGGTGCGGAAGTGGACCGACGTCCTGTTCTTCTTCCTCTCGACGAAGATGCTTCCGGTCGTCGCCGGCCTGCTGCCGATCTACCTCTTCGCCCAGAAGGTCCACCTGCTCGACAACATCTGGCTGCTCATCGTCTTCTACACGTCGATGAACCTGCCGATCGCCGTGTGGATGATGCGCTCGTTCCTCGCCGAGGTACCCGTCGAGATCCTGGAGGCTGCCGCGGTGGACGGCGCCGGCCTGATCCGAACACTTCGGCAGGTCGTCGCGCCGGTCGTGATGCCTGGCATCGCCGCCACGTCGCTGATCTGCTTCATCTTCAGCTGGAACGAGTTGCTCTTCGCCCGGGTGCTCACCGCGACCGTCGCGCAGACGGCCCCGGTCTTCCTGACCGGTTTCGTGACCAGCCAGGGGCTCTTCCTCGCGAAGGTGTGCGCGGCGGCCGTCGTCGTGTCCCTTCCGGTGATCATCGCCGGGTTCGCCGCCCAGGACAAGCTCGTCCAGGGCCTCTCCCTGGGCGCGGTTAAGTAGCCGGGCGAAGCATCGGCCGCGAGCGAGATCCAGGAGCCGCAAGTGAAGGCAGCTGTCATCACCGGGCCGGGCGAGGTGGAGGTCACGACCGTGGCCGACCCGTCCCCCGGGCCCCGGGACGTCGTGGTCGCCGTCGCGGGGTGCGGGATATGCGGGACCGACCTGCACATCCTGGACGGCGAGTTCGCGCCCACCCTGCCCGTGGTGCCCGGACACGAGTTCGCCGGCGAGGTCGTCGCCCTCGGTGACGCCGTCACCGAGCTTTCCGTCGGCGACCGGGTCGCCGTCGACCCGTCGCTGCACTGCGGCGAGTGCTACTACTGCCGGCGCGGCCGCGGCAACCTCTGCGAGCGCTGGGCGGCGATCGGCGTGACCACGGCGGGCGGCGCCGCCGACTACGCGGTGGCGCCGGTCGCCAACTGCTTCCGGCTCCCCGACGGGGTCGACACCGCGGACGCCGCGCTCATCGAGCCGCTGGCCTGCGCCGTGCGCGGGTTCGACGTGCTGCAGTCGCAGCTGGCCGACCACTTCCTCATCTACGGCGCCGGCACCATGGGCCTGATGATGATGGAGCTCGCCAATCGGGCGGGTGCGGCGACCGTCAGCATGGTCGACCTCAACCCCTCCAGGCTGGAGACGGCCCGGCTGCTCGGGTGCACGGCGACGGTGGCCAGCGCCGACGAGCTGGACCGCCCGCGCGGCTGGGACGTCGTAATCGACTGCACCGGCGTCGTCGCCGCGATCGAGGACGGGCTGAGCCGGGTCGCGCGCGGCGGCACCTTCCAGCAGTTCGGCGTCTCGGCCGAGAAGGCGGTGGCACGGTTCGAGCCGTACAAGATCTACAACCAGGAGATCCGCATCGTCGGCTCGATGGCGGTGCTGCACAGCTTCGAGCGCGCCGGCGAGCTGTTCGTCGCCGGCGTGCTCAGGCCTGAGGTCATGATCAGTCACCGGTTCCCCCTGGACGACTACCCGGCCGCCCTGGAGCAGTTCAAGGCCGGCGTCGGACGCAAGATCCAGGTGCAGCCCTCGTCGGGTGCGACATCCTGACCGGGTAGTAGTTCTGCCGACTTCCCGGTACCAATCGGCCGGAAGGAGCGAGACGATGCGGGCCGCCGTACTGCGCGCTCCCAAGGACGTCGTCATCGAGGAGCGCCCAGCACCGCGGCCAGGACCGGACCAGGTCCTGGTCCGAGTGCTCTCCGTCGGCGTCTGCGGGTCGGACACCCACTACTACGACCACGGGCGCATCGGCCGCTTCGTCGTCGAGAGCCCCCTGATCCTCGGCCACGAAGCCGCCGGCGAGGTCGCCGAGGTCGGGTCCGACGTAACCGGGCTGCGGGTCGGGCAGCGCGTGTCCATCGAGCCAGGCGTACCTGACCTGACCTGCGAGCAGTGCCTGTCCGGACGCTACAACCTCTGCCCGAACATGCGCTTCTTCGCGACCCCGCCGGTCGACGGCGCGTTCGCCGAGTACGTCGCCGTCCACGCCGCCTTCGCCCACCCGGTGCCAGACAGCATCGGCGACGACGCCGCCGCACTGCTCGAGCCGCTGTCGGTGGCCGTCTGGGCCTGCCGCAAGGGAAGGATCACCGCCGGCTCCCGGGTCCTAGTTACCGGTGCGGGGGCGATCGGGCTGGTTAGCCTGCAGACGGCGATCGCCTTCGGCGCGACGGAGGTGGTGGTGTCCGACGTGAACCCCAGCCGACTCGAACTCGCCCGGGAACTCGGCGCGACGACTGCCCTGGACGCGCGGGAAACGAGCGTCACCGCCCTCGACCGGCCACCGCAGGTGCTCCTCGAGTGCTCGGGCTACCCCCCGGCGATCGGCGAGGGGATCCGCGCGCTCGATCGCGCCGGGCGCGCGGTCCTGGTCGGCATGGGCGGCGAGGAGATCCCCCTGCCGCTGGCCGTCGTCCAGGAGCGCGAGCTCGAGCTAACCGGCACCTTCCGGTACGCCAACACCTGGCCCACCGCGATCGCCCTCGTCGCATCCGGCAGGGTCGACGTGGACAGGCTGGTCACCGGCGCCTACCGGCTCGACGAGGCGGGGCAGGCGCTGACCGCGGGCCGCCGCGATCAGCGTTCGGTGAAGGTCGTCGTCCACCCCACCACCTGACACCGTCCATGCGACGGCGCTACTCCGACGAGGTGCTCCCCGGCGGCGCAGGGAGGTTCATTGTGACCGGCGTGCGGGGTTGCTCGTGACCGCCATGCGCCGCGTAGTCCTGCCGGGCGACAGTCGTCAAGCCCCCAACGGAAGGCATCGCGATGACGAGACCTCGACTGCTACCCCTCCATCTGGAGGATCACCCGACCGAGTCGTTCCACGTCCAGCTGGCGCACCTGCGCAGGCTGACGGGAGCGCTCGTCGACTGGCTTGATCCCGGCCACATCGATGACCCGATTTCCGACGACGCCAGCGCCGTCGTTGTACCGGACCTCAGCGGCCGCGCATATCGCATGCTGGACTCCTTCCGCCGGATCGAGCGCCCAATACTGCTGATCACTTCGGAGTTCGGCACTGTCTCCATGTGGGACTGGGAGATCCGCGACTACCTCCGCCGCCGGGGCGTCGCCACGATCGCCCCCACGTCACCGCAGGAGTGCGAGGACATCTGCCGGGCGCTCGCCACGAAGGAGGCGCTGGCCCGTTCCTCGATGCTCGTCTATCAGGACGATCTCGGCGCCGGAATGCAGCCCGACATCTTCAAGCGCTTCTACTGGTGGGAGGACGAATGCGTCCAGGACATGCAGGAGGCGTTCGGCGTCACGATCGAACGGCGTAGCTTCAGGGAACTCGCCGCACGGGCCGTCGCTGTTCCCGACGAGCGCGTCGCCGCCGAGTCGGCCCGGATCGCCGGCAACGTTCCTATCGTCGGTCTGCGGCCGCGTGCGCGGGCGGACGCTCTGCGCCTCTACGTCGCCCTCTGGGACGAGCTCGACGAGGCCGGCGAGGTGATCGCCGCGGGGGTCAACTGCCTGAACGAGTCTGCGACCTCCACGACGACCCCCTGCCTAGCCTGGAATCTGCTCTTCGAGGAGCGCGGCCTGTTGTGGGGATGCGAGGCGGACCTCACGTCTATGCTGACCGAGACCCTCGTGCAGAAGTCGCTCCAGGTCCCGGTCATGATGACCAACCTCTATCCCTTCCTGATGGGTGAGGCGGCCCTCAAGCACGAGGGCATCCCCTCCTTTCCCGATGTCGACGAGCCGGAGAACCACATCCTGGCGGCACACTGCGGCTACCTCGGCGAGGTGCCCCAGTCCTGCGCGACCGAATGGTGCGTGCGGCCGCCGGTTCTCAAGATCATCGATGAGAACGCGCACGCGATCGACGCCCGGTTGCCAATCGGCCCCACCACCATTGTCAAGATCGCCAGCGACATGCGCACGCTGGCGGTCACGCCGTCCGTGCTGACGGACTACGTGCAGTACAAGAACTCCGACTGCCTCAACGGCGGCGTGCTTCGGGTGGAGGACGGTTACCGCTTCGTCGAAAGGCTACCCTCGCATCACGCCATCCTCGCCACCGGGAACCTGAGCCGCCGCATCGAAGTGATAGCCGGTGTCCTAAACCTCACCGTCGAGAAGCTGTAACGGCGATCCCAGCCGAGGTCTCTGACGGCTCAAGCGCACGTCAATGCTCGCTGGTGCCATAAGCGCCGCGGAGCCCCGCCTGGGCGAGGAGGCGGAAAGGCCTGGGCTCGGCGGAGGTTCCCTGATGCCGAAGTCCGCGGAGCCGCAGACCCCGGTCACGATCCCGCGCCGGTCGACCTGCCGGTCGGCGGCCGCCAGCAGGTCCCGCCCGGTGTCGGCGTACGGCGCCCGCCACCCGCGGGACGGCCGGAGGACGCCCCGACCGCCCGATTCGGTGCAAGGGCGGGGGCCCGCGCCGGTGCGCCGCTTCCTGCCCGACCTGATCGAGCTCATCTGGACCCGGCAGATCGACCCCGGCCAGGTGTTCGACCTGACCCTGCCGCTCGACCAGGTCGCCGAGGGCTACGCCGCCATGGACGAGCGCCCGCGCCATCAAGACCCTGCTGCAGCCGTGACCATGCCACGACGCATCCCGGCCCGACGCCGAGCCGTCCTGGCCCCGCTGACCATCCTGCTCGCCACCTCGTGCGGCGGGCCGGACGGCGGGACCAGCGGCGCGGCGTCGCCGGCACCCACGGACACGGCCCGTCGCAGCCTGACCCGGTCCGCTGGAGGGGAGTGATCGACTGGTCGGCGTGCGATTGGCAGCCGGGTCCCGCAGCCGGCGGGACAGCCTGATATCAAATCGGCAGGTGGACTGACAGGAGTGGCATTTTCTGGCATCGGTCGGCGGTCCTCAGAATCCATCTTCGTTACTTTTACAGTAATCCGCGCGGGTTCCGGGTTCGATCGCCGGGCGCCCCACCAGGTCAGGCGCGATGCCAGGTTGTGAGACGGCGTGGCGTGGCATCACCTGTGGTGCGAACCGCGTAGCCTCAGCTCCGTGGGTCATCCGTCGAAGGCCGCTCGGCTGCGGGGGACCTGGGCGACCAGACAGCGGACAGTTCATCCACGGTGACGATCCGGGACGCGCGTTCGTTGCGGCCTAACCACTGCCCCGTCGGGCGGGTGTGTGCTTTCGGGTGGATCGGCCGCTTGATCTCCGAGTCGGCACCGGGGTCAGGGTCGAGGCCGGGATCGGGATCGGCTAGCGGGAAGGTCAGCGTGAAGGTTGAGCCAGGGCCGGAGGAATCGACGGTGACGGTGCCGCCGTTGCTGTGGGCGACCTGGGCGACGATGGCAAGCCCCAGCCCCGAACCGGGCAGGCTGCGGGCGGCCGGGGACCGGTAGAACCGCTCGAACAGGTGGGGCAGGTCCTCGGGATTTATACCGGGGCCGTGGTCGCTCACCGAGCAGCGGCCCGCGGCGACCTCGACGCGGACGCGGGCGCCGTCCGGGCTCCATTTGGCGGCGTTGTCCAGCAGGTTGGCGATGGCCCGGTCGACGGCCGATGGATCGACGGTCACCAGGCAGGGCTGCGTATGGACCTGGAACCGGATGGCGTGGCTACGGGTCGCGGCGCGCTGCACCGCGGAGGCGGCCAGCAGATCCAGCCGGGTGTCATCCCGGTGCGGCTCGCCCTGCCCGAAGCGGGCGAGGTCGACCAGGTCGTCGATCAGGCGGGCGAGTTCGTGGGCCTCGGTCCGAGCCTCGTCCACCAGCCGGGGAGCCTGAGGATCGGCGACGCCCGCGCCATCCTGCAGCAGGTCAAGGTTCGTGGTCAGGCTCGTCAGCGGGGTGCGCAGTTCGTGGGACGCGTCGGCGACCAGTTGCCGCCGCGCCTCGATCGACTGCTGGAGCTCGGCCATCATGGTGTCGAACGCGGTCGCCAGCCGGCCCACCTCGTCGCCCGCAGCGGTCCGACGCGCGCCGTCTCCGGCGGAGCTCACAGACCGCAGCCTGGCGGCCAGGTCGCGGGTGCGGGTGACGTGTTCGGCCGCCGCGGTCAGCTCGGCGATTGGCCGCAGCACCCGTCCGGCGGTCAGCCTTCCAGCCAGCGCCGCGGCAGCCGTGCCGAGCAGGGTCACCGACCCGAGTAGGGCTGCGGCGCGCTGGAGTGTGCGGGTGTCCGCGGCCGCGGCCCGGGAGACCCGGATGATGGCGCCCGACGTCGTGCCGGCCAGCGGGGCCGTGTACGTCCGGTAGCCCTCGCCGCCGGTGCTGATCGTGGCGAAGTAGGGCGACCCCGTCCCCTCGGAGACGGCGACGTCCGCGCCGGTGACGGGGCCGAGCCAGCCGGGGTCACCCAGGTGAACCGGGCCGGGGAAGATCTGTAAGTCGGCGCCACCGACGGTGACCGGAGCATGGAAGTCCGCAGCAACACCCTTTTCCTGGGAGGCCCGCTTGATCGCGGCCGCGATCGTGGAGGCCTGCTCCGCCGCATGCACCAGTGAGCCGTCGGTCTGAGCGCGCAGCCCTGCGGCGAAGAACGCGAAGAGGACGCCGCTGACCACGGTGAGAACGGCGAAGACGCCCAGCGCGGCCGCCAGCGACAGGCGAGCGCGCAGGCCGTTCACGGCGTGTCCCGCAGCACGTAGCCGAGGCCACGAACGGTTTGCAGGATCCGCGGCTGTCCACCGGCCTCCAGCTTGCGGCGCAGGTAGCTGATGTAGACCCACAGATTGTTCGAGCGCGGCCCGAAGTCGTACCCCCATACGCCCATGAAGATGGTCGACTGGCTGAGAACGCGCCCCGGGTGGCGCAGGAACAGCTCGAGCAGCAGGTACTCGGTGCGGGTCAGCTGCAGATCGCGGCCCCCTCGACTGGCTCGCGCTCCTCCCAGGTCCAGGACGACGTCAGCGAACCTGAGCTGATCCGTGGTCCCCCCAGCGCGACGAAGCAGCGCCCGCAACCGTGCTCTCAACTCCGACAACGCGAACGGCTTCACCAGATAGTCGTCGGCTCCGGCGTCCAGGCCCGCGACCCGGTCGTCCACCAGGTCGCGGGCGGTGAGCATGAGGATCGGGGTGTTGTCCCCGCCGGCGCGCAACCGCCGGCACACCTCCAGGCCGTTCGGCTCCGGCATCGCGACGTCCAGCAGCATCACGTCGAACCCGCCGGCCGCTGCCAGGTCGAGCGCCTGCGCTCCGCCCGGAGCCTCCACCACCTGGTAGCCGTCCCGCGCCAGCGCGACGCCCAGCGAGCGCCGCACGGC
>Ga0137377_10002029_pt1 | contig 14786 bp, 16 predicted proteins | sample SagtaG_22_FD_104815 | JGI IMG/M metagenome (GOLD analysis project Ga0137377, IMG submission 104815) | Vadose zone soil microbial communities from Sagehorn Ranch, Mendocino, California, USA - Sage2_L_40_16 metaG | ecosystem: Environmental > Terrestrial > Soil > Vadose zone | place: USA... | reverse complement strand
TAGCCGGCCGCGCGTGCGATCGTCTCGCGGACGGTCAGGTACGGCTCGACCGCGATGTCCTGCAGGACCAGGCCGGTCCGCTCGCGAAGCTCACGGGCGCTGGACCGCTCGCCGGGGTCGTAGCCGAGGACCTCGGCTGTCCCGCCGTCGCGGGTGCGGAAGCCCTCCAGGATCTCCAGCGTCGTGGTCTTGCCGGCCCCGTTCGGCCCGAGCAGCGCGACGATCTCGCCGTGGCCGACGGTGAAGCCGACGTCTCGCACAGCGTGCACCCGGCCGTAGCTCTTGCGCAGGCCGGACACTTCGACGGCATTAGGCATGAGCCGTCCCTCCTCGTGCGCACCGGACCTCCACCGTCAGGTCGAGATGCCGCCCGGCCAGCCCCGGCATTGCCGTCACGCCGAACTCGGTCCGGTCGACGCGGACGGTGGCGCTGGCGGTGAACGACTGCCCGGCCACGGTCACCTGGCCGATCGACAGGCTGACCGGCCTGGAGACCTCGCGCACGGTGAGCGTCCCGCGGATGGTCCTGCCGTCGGCGGAGACAAGCCCGTCCCGGAATGAAATGACGGGGAACCGGGCCGCGTCCAGGAATCGGGCCGACAGCACGTTCCGGTCGCGCTGCCGGTTCCTGGTCCTGAAGCTCGCCGTGTCGATCTCGGCGTGAAAGGCCGAGTCGGCGAGTGGCTCGGCGATGTCCGCCGAGCCGGACCGGATCGCGAACGTGCCGCGGACGGGACCGAGCCCGAACATGTGCCGGGTGCGGAATTTCACCCTCGACCGGCTGACATCGATCTCATAGCGGCCGAGCCGGGGTGCTTGCGTGATCTGTGGTTCTGTGTGCATGTCCCCATTGCATGCCGCCGCGGGTGCCGCCCGGCAGGGCAGCCGGTAGGGTCCTGCCGCTACGAAGGGATGGCCTCAGACGGCGGCATGCAACTTTCGTATGGTCTGGCCGGGCCGTTGGTATTGCCAGCCGGGGTGGCCGGAGCGCGGTGGCATAGCCTGAACGACATGGGACTTCGAGTGTGTGCGCGGCCGAACCGCCTCGCGCTTGATGTGCTCCTCGCCGTCTTTTTCGTCCTGCTCGACACCGTCCTCACGCTCGCCGGGACGTCCTGGTGGCCCGCCCACCCCGGCACGCTGGCCTGGACCATGCTGGCCGTTCAGGCGCTGGCCGACGCCTCACTCCTTTTCCGCCGGCGGGCGCCCATGCTCGTCATCGCGATCCTCGGCGGGTTCAGCCTGGTCATTTCCCTGCTCATCTCGCCGGCCGGCCTGATCACACCGGAAAACGCCGGAAATGTGTGGGCGCCTCTCGGAACCGTTCTCGCTGCGTACGGGCCGTTCTACTACCGCCGGGACCGGCGCGCGGCGTTCGCGGCCGTCGGCACGCTGACGCTCATCGTTTGCAATGTCTGGGAGCCGTCTCTTTCCGTCATCACGATCGGCGTGCTGAGGACCGCGGTCGGGCCGCTGCTCGCGCTCTACTACACCGCGCGGCACGAGGTCCTGCAGGGGCTGCGCGACCGGGCCGAACGGGCCGAGCAGGAGCGCTACCTACTCGCCGAGCAGGCCAGGGCCGAGGAACGGGCCCGGCTCGCGGGTGAAATGCACGACATCGTGACGCACCGGGTCAGCCTGATGGTGCTGCAAGCAGGAGCGCTCGGCATCACCGCCAAGGACGAGGCGACCAGGCAGGCCGCGGAAGAACTGCGCGCCGCGGGCTGCCAGGCGCTGGACGAGCTGCGGGATCTGGTTGGCATCTTGCGGACCGAGCCCGATGGCGATCAGACGCCGTCAACCGCGGGACTGCCCGCGCTGATCGCCGAGTCCACGGCCGCCGGCACCCCGGCCGAGCTAGCCGAGGACGGCGACCCCGCGCTCGCCTCGCCGGTCGTGGGGCGCACGGTGTACCGGATCGTGCGTGAGGCGCTCACCAACACCCGCAAGCACGCGCCGGGCGCGCCTGTGCTCGTCCAGATCGGCTATCGCGAGTCGCAGGTCAGGGTCATCGTCAGCAACGGGCCGGCCGCGCGAAGCGGGGACAGCGAGCTGAGTGGCACCGGATCCGGCTTTGGCCTCGCCGGCCTGCGCCAGCGCATCGAGCTCATGCACGGCACGTTGCGGGCCGGGCCGGCGCCGGACGGCGGGTTCCGGCTCGAGGCCGTGCTGCCCGCGTACGTCCCGACCGCTGAGCCGGCCGAGAATACCGAACGGGCGGCGGAGCAGCCCGCCCCGGCCGCGCGACCCGCATGATCCGGGTAGTCGTCGTCGACGACGAGCCGATGGTCTGCGCGCACCTGCGCACGATCCTCGGCTCGTCCGGTGACATCGAGGTCGTGGACGAGGCTCACGACGGAGCGGCCGGGGTCGAGGCCGTCGTCCGCGGTCGGCCCGATCTGGTGCTCATGGACCTGCGCATGCCCGGCGTGGACGGCCTCACCGCGATCGGGCGGATCGGCAAGCTCGCCGACCCGCCCGTCGTGGTCGTGCTGACCACCTTCGACGCAGACCAGTATGTGCTCCGCGCGCTGCGCGCCGGAGCGGCCGGGTTCCTCGTCAAGTCGACGCCGCCGGCCGACCTGATCGGGCTGGTGCGGGTAGCGGCGGACGGGCATACCGTGCTGTCCCCAGCTGCGGCCCGGCGCCTGATCGCTGCGTCCACCGACAGCCAGCCGGCCCGCGAGCACGCCCGCAAGCTCGTCGGCACGCTGACCGAGCGGGAGGCCGAGGTGCTTGGCTGCCTCGGTGAGGGACTGTCGAATGCCCAGATAGCGAGCCGGCTGTACCTGTCGGAGGCGACGGTCAAGGGATACGTATCGCGCATGCTGGTCAAGCTCGGCTGCGCCAACCGGACCCAGGCCGGGCTGCTCGCGCACGACGCCGGGATCGTGAGGCAGTCGCCGCGGCCTTAAGGTGTTCCCATGGCGAAGAGGATTTCGCATGGCCGATGAGATTGCGCCTCGGGCGAGCACCGGCGAGGCGGTCTCGCGCGGGGAGTCGCGGACGTCGTATGAGGACCGGGACCGGGTGGTCGAGGTGCTGCGGGTGGCGGCGGGCGACGGGCGGCTGACTGCGGAAGAACTGGACGAGCGGGTCGAGGCGGCGCTGACCGCACGCACCTACAACGAGCTGGCCGCGCTGGTCGGGGATCTGCCTGACGTGCCCGGCGCGGCGGCGAGCGCGCCCGCCGCTAGGCCCCGGGAGCTTGTGCGCATCGACTGCCAGCACGGCAACGCCAACCGCCAGGGCCGCTGGACCGTGCCGCAGCGCATGGAGGTCCGAATCAGGAGCGGAAACGTGACGCTAGACTTCACCGACGCAGAAATCACGTCGCCCGCACTCCAGATCGACGCCGAGATCCACCACGGGAACATGAACCTGGTGACCAAGCCGGGCATCGTGGTGAACACGGACGACCTGGCCATCCACGGCAGCAACGTCAAGGTCGGCGCGGTCCCGGGCGCAGCCGTTCCGGTCATGCTCCGGATCGACGTGGCCGGACAGCTTCATCACAGCAACCTCCGGGTGCGTCCGCCCAGGACGCCGCGCCGGACGTTCTGGCAGTGGCTGACGCGGCAGCCCCGGCTAGCCGCGCTCCCGCCCGCCCGGACCTGACGGGCCGGCTCGTTCGGCACCAGCACCGCCGGACTCATCCGCTGGCTTCACCCGGCTGACGCGGAGCTTGACTTGAAGTGCTTCAAGTTACCGATACTGACCGTGTGGACGAGGACTGGATGACGATCGCCGAGGCTGCGGCCCGGTGCGGCCTGCCGGAGAGGCAGCTGCCGTCGCCGAGGAACTCGCCCCGATCATCCGCCGCATGAACCCAAAGGACAACCCATGATCACCGCCCGTGTCACCTCCCCGTTCGGCTTCGAGTCCACCGCGGCCGAGGTGATCGCCGGCATCGACCTGCACGGCCGCCGGGCCCTGGTCACCGGGGCAGCCAGCGGCATCGGCGTGGAAACGGCCCGTGCCCTGTCCTCGGCCGGCGCCGAGACGGTCATCGCCGCCCGCGACCTCGCCGCCGCGGAGCGGACCGCCGCCGACATCCAGGCCACGACTGGAAACCCGGCCGTCTCGGTGGCCCGGCTCGACCTGCTCGACCGCAGCTCCGTCGACCAGCTGGTCCGCGACCTCGCCGGCCCGCTGCACATCCTGGTCAACAACGCCGGGGTGATGGCCATCCCCGAGCTGCGCCGCAGCCCGGAAGGACATGAGCTGCAGTTCGCTACCAACCACCTCGGCCACTTCCGCCTCGCCGTAGGGCTGCTGCCCGCGCTGCGGGCCGCCGGCGGCGCCAGGGTGGTCTCGGTGAGCTCCCGGGCTCACCTGAACTCCCCGGTCATCTTCGACGACATCGACTTCCGCGACCGCCCGTACGACCCGGCGCTGGCCTACGCCCAGTCCAAGACCGCGAACGTGCTGTTCGCCGTGGCCGCTGCCCGGCACTGGGGCAGTGACGGGATCGAGGTCAATGCCCTGCACCCGGGGGCCATCGCCGACTCCAACCTCTCCCGCTACTACAACCCGGCGGAACTCGACGCGCTCCGCTCGTCCGGGCGGTACACCTTCAAGACGCTCGCCCAAGGCGCGGCCACCAGCGTCTACGTGGCAACCTCGTCCCGCCTCAACGGCGTGGTCGGCCGGTACTTCGAGAACTGCCAGGAAGACACCCCGGACGACCCGACCGCTGCCGGCACCGACGCCGCCGGGGTCGCCGCCTACGCGCTCGACCCCGAAGCCGCGGAACGGCTCTGGGCCGTGTCCGAGCAGATGAACCAGTAACCGAAGGCAACAGTCGGCGGATCAGTAAGGGTGACAGTCTCTTCCGCGTCGGCCGAGAACAAGACATAGTTCGCCGCGACCTGCTCACGCCGCCGTCCGATGTGAAATACCCCGTCAGCGGGGATTCCCAGGTGCGCGCCTGCTGTTATCCACGCCGCCTTCGGCGGGCCACGGCGCGCGGCCCGGGCCGGCCGCCCACAACCAGTCCGGGCGCCTCTGGTCTAGACGGGATGTACGACGGTGGCCATGGTGCTGATCAGTTGCCGAAATCGCCGGACTGGCCCGCTTTCGCCGGTGATGTCGATGCCGCGGTCCGACCCGGCAAAGATGAGAGCGGTCAGGGCTTGGGTGGTCCCGGCCAGAACCCACCAGTCTTCCCGGCGCGTTCACGCGGCTCATCCCCCAGGACGGCGCACTGCGGGAGCAGCCCGGAACATCTCCGTAGCGAGCCTGGGCTCCCGGCGGGGATCGATCCGGTGAGCGCGCTCAGGCAGCAGGGCCTGGGCCTCCCGGGCCCAGGAGGCCACCGCCTCGGCTACTCGCAGCCCGAACAAGACCGTCACCTGCGCATAAGCCGGGTCAGGGTTGCGGTTGCTCCTTGGAGCTAGCGGCGAACGTGCGGGCAGCGGCTTGAACCTGGGCCAGATACTCCCGCCAGGTTGATTCGTCGATGGAGTCCTGGTCCGGGCCGCCCTTCCCGTCGATAAGTTCCCGGACAATGTCCGCGTGCCCGGCGTGCTGGGCTGTTTCAGCGACCATCCGGATGAGCAGTACGCCCAAGGTCGTATCCCGCCGGTCTGCGGGCCAGTGTGCTACTGACCCCGGTGCCTCCAGGTCGAGTGCCGCTATGACGCCGTCGGCGTGGGCGCAGGCGCGCCGGTACAGACCGATGATGTACTCGCTGGACTCCCCGGGCGTGGCCCACATGTCGGCGCCCTGCCATATCGAGCCGTCCTCGATCCAGGACATGCTCTCCGGGGCCGGGCGGCCGAACGGCTCGCCCAGGTAGCCATACTCCAGCCCGGCCAGGTGCTTCACCAGGCCGAGCAGGTTCGTGCCGGTCGGGGTCATCGGGCGGCGCCGGTCGTACTCGCTCAGGTCGTCGAGCCTGGACAACAGCACGGCCCGGCTGGCCTGGAGCTTACGGTGCAATTCCTCTTTCAGGTCCGTCACGGCACTCCCTCATCTCTCACCTGAGAACTTCCGGATCAGGTACAGCCAAGCACCGGGCACCGACACTCCGGTTCCTATGCGGTGAGTGAGGCACCGCTGGTGGGTCTGTATTCATGTCGGCCAAACTATGGGCCCACGGGCCTGCGCTCCGAGGAGGCTTCCATGCGGAAGTTGATGCTGCTGGACAACGCCACGCTTGACGGGTATCTGGCCCGCCGAGCTGATGTGAACGCCGCGGCGTTGATGCCGATCGTCGCCGAGCAATTCGACTGGCAGGCTGACTTGCTGGCTGATTACGATACGCTGCTCACCGGCCGGGTGTCGTACGTCACGGGGGCCGAGTTCTGGCCGAAGCAGCCGAACCGGCTCGGCGAGAAACTCACAGCCATGACCAAGGTGGTGTTCTCGCGGACACTCGATACCCTTAACTGGGCGAATTCACGCCTGGCTACCGGGGATCCGGCTGCCGAACTGGCCCGGCTGCGCACCGAGCCGGGAACCGGGATTTGCGTCAAAGGCGCTCCGACGCTCGCCCGTGCGCTGTCACGCGAACAGCTCATCGACGAGTACGTGATCATCCTGCATCCGATCATCGCCGGCCCGGACGGCGACCCGATCCCGCATTTTCACGAGCCGGCCGACCTGCCACGGCTGACCCTGACCGAGGCGACCCCGCTTGCGGGAGACGCGGTGGCGCTCAGGTACGTCCGACGCTGATCATGAACGCTCACCCAGAAAACGGAACCAGTATGGCCGGCACCTCGCCACACGGCACTGTTCCCCCGGACGAGTTCGTCGAGCTCACCAGCCCGTTCCGCGCCGAACTGCTCGCGCACTGCTACCGGATGACAGGTTCAGTGCACGACAGCGAAGACCTGCTGCAAGAGACGATGCTGCGCGCGTGGCGGGCACTCGACAGTTTCGAGCAGCGTGCCGGGATCCGGACGTGGCTCTACCGTATCGCCACCAACGTCTGCCTCAACGCGCTCACCCGGGGACCGCAACGCCGCGTGCTACCCGCCGGACTAGGCGCGGCTGCGATCGATTCCAGCGGGCCGCTGCAACTGGCCGGCCCCGAGGTCGCATGGCTGGAACCGATCCCGGATCGTATGGTCGCCGGACGCAGCGACCCCGCCGAGGTCCTCGTTGCGCGAGAGAGCATCCGCCTGGCATTCATCGCCTCATTGCAGTACTTGTCGCCGAGACAACGCGCCATCCTGCTACTACGGGACGTACTCGATTGGCCCGCACGAGAGGTCGCCGAATTGCTTGGGACAAGCGTGCCCGCGGTCAACGCCGCCTTGCTTCGTGCCCGACGCGCCATCGCGGCCGTGCGAGGCGACGAATCCGATCTCGATGATCCCGACGATCCGGCCACCCTGGCACTGCTCGACCGCTACGTCGCGGCATTCGAACACGCTGACATGACGACCCTGGCCGAATTGCTTCGTTCCGACGCCCAGGTGCAGATGCCACCTCATTCGACCTGGTTCCGCGGTCGCGAACCGATCGTCAGGTTCTTCGCGGCACGTGTCAGCGCACCAGGGCAGGTGCGCATAGTACGGACGCGAGCCAATGGCCAGCCGGCCCTCGCCACCTACCAGCGTGCCGCATCCGGTGGCTACACCCCCAACTCCGTCCACCTGATCTCATCTGCTTCCGGAGAAATCACGACCATCGTCGCATTCGTTCACCCGGCATTCCTCGACCCATTCCTCTCGCTAGAACTCCGGGATTGAGTACTGGTTATTCGCGGGGGCGGCCGGTGCGGTGCTGGCCGTTGTTGAGGTTCGCCTCGAGGACGTTCAGGGCATCGGGCATGTTGGCCCGGCCGAAGCCGATGCGGACATGGCCCGGCTGGTCGTAGACCGATCCCGGAAGGAGCAGGACACCGGCCTCGGCGAGCTGTTCGCAGTACCGGGTGAGGTCACCGATCCCGGTGACGCGGGGGAAGCCGATCGGGCTGGCTGTCGGGCGGATCCACGCGAAGGTTCCGGCGTGCCGCTCGAAGAAGCCGTCCAGGAGCGGCAGGTTGCGCCGCACGATCGCAAGGTTGCGGTCGAGGAGGACCTGGCGGTGGCGCAGCGCCAGCGCGGTCAGGAACTCGCTCGGCGCGCTCGCGCAGATGGTCGTGTAGTCCTTCAGCGCCGCGACGGCGTCCCGCAGGCCAGCATCGCGGGTGGCGATCCAGCCGGTCCGCAGCCCCGGCAGGCCGTAGCTCTTGGAGATGCTGCCGAGTGAAACGGCCCGCTCATACTCATCGCACGCGGCCGGCAGCCGGGCGGCCGGATCGTGCTCGAGTTCCCGGTAGACCTCGTCGCTGAACACCACCAGCCCGTGCGCGCGGGCGAGCCCGATGACATGGTCGAACGCCGGCCGCGCCATCAGCGTGCCGGTGGGATTGTGCGGCTGGTTGAGGTAGAGAAGGCGTGTCGCCGGGCGGATCAGGCCCGCAAGCGCGTCGAGATCATGCGCCCAGCCGTCTTCGTACCGGCGCCTCCACTGGCTCACCTCAGCGCCGGTGCTGCGCGCGACCTGGAGGGCCGACTCATAGCAGGGCGTCTCGACGATCACGTGATCGCCGGGCCGGAGCAGAGCGTGGTAGAGCAGGAAGATGCCCTCCTCGGCACATGAGGTGACGAGCACCTCCTCCGCGCCGGACCGCTCATACAGCGAGGCGATCGCCTGCCGAAGGGCTGACCCGCCTGGCGACTCCGTATACCCGCACCAGGTCTCCAGCAGCCGCCCGTGCGCGTCGGGCTCAAGCTCGAGCAGCGCACCGATCGTGCGCGACTCGCAGTCGCTGCTCGACAGCATGAACCGCGTGCTGTGCTCATACCGCGCGTAGAAACGCTCAATCCGGAACGGGCTCAACTCCACGACGTCCAGTATCGCGCTCAGATGGGCGGCAGGAAGCCCTGGATGCGCGCGGGAGGTCAAGGGCGGCGGAGTATACACATCCATGGCCCGGTACTCATTGACGCATGAACATCTGCTCTTTATGGTGGCGGCAAATCGGGGGTTCCCTGCACCGCAGGCCGCGACCCTAAGGAGCAGCACGTGAACGGAGTACACGACCTCGGCGGGACGGATGGCCTCGGCCCCGTCGTGGTCCCGGACCGCGAGCCGGTCTTCACGGCCGAATGGGAGAAGGCGGCCTTCGCCATGTTCTCCATGTGCTTCCGGGCGGGATTCTTCGGCGTCGACGAGTTCCGGCACGGCATCGAGCAGATGCACCCGGCGGTCTACCTGCTCTCCCCGTACTACGAGCACTGGATCCACACCGTGGAGCACTACGGAAAGGCCAAGGGCCTGCTGGACCTGGACGAGGTCGACCGCCGGACGCAGTACTACCTCGAGCACCCCGACGCCCCGCTCCCGCAGCGGGAGGACCCCGACCTGGTCGCGTTCGTCGAGGCCGTGGTCCCGGCCGGCGCGCCCGCCAAGCGTGAGTCCGACCAGGCCCCGCGGTTCAAGGTGGGCGACACGGTGACCGTCCGCGCCGATAGCCCAGCCGGTCACACCCGCCGCGCCCGCTACATCCGCGGCCGCACCGGCGAGATCGTGCTCGCGCACGGCACCTTCATCTACCCGGACAGCGCGGGCAACGGCGGCGGGGACGCACCGGAGCATGTCTACACGGTGAAGTTCACCACCACCGAACTCTGGGGCCCCGACACCGCCGAACCGAACGGCGTCGTCTACTTCGACGTCTGGGAACCGTACATCATCCCCGCTCACACGACCGGAGCAGCAGCATGAGCACGCACGTCCGCAGCCAGGAAGAGATCGCCGCTAGGGTCAAGGCGCTCGAGTCGATCCTGATAGAGAAGGGCATCATGACGACCGCGGCGGTCGACCGGCTGGTGGAGATCTACGAGAACGAGGTCGGCCCGCAACTGGGCGCGAAGGTGGTGGCCCGGGCCTGGACCGATCCCGGATTCAAGCAGCGGCTACTCGCCGACGCCACGAAGGCCTGCGCCGACTTCGGCATCGGCGGCCTGCAGGGCGAGGACATGGTCGTCGTCGAGAACACCGCCGGCATCCATAACGTGATCGTCTGCACGCTGTGCTCGTGCTACCCGTGGCCGGTACTCGGCCTGCCACCGAACTGGTACAAGGCGCCGGCCTACCGCTCGCGGATCGTCAAGGAGCCCCGCAAGGTGCTGCGCGAGGACTTCGGTTACGAGCTACCCGACTCGGTCGAGGTCCGGGTCTGGGACTCCAGCTCGGAAATGCGCTACTGGGTGCTGCCCCGCCGCCCGGACGGGACCGGCGCGCTCAGCGAGGCCGAACTGGCCGGCCTGGTCACCCGTGACTCCATGATCGGCGTCGGTCCCGCGGCGTCCCCAGCGTCGTGAGCGCCGGGATGCGCCCGGACGCGACCGAGCTCGGCGAGGCACGGCGGCGCGTCGAAGCGCTGGTGGCCGACCTGCCTGCGGGGCGCCCAGGCGAGCACGCCTTCAACGAGCCATGGGAGATCCGGGCCTTCGCGATGGCCGTGGCGGCGTACCACAACGGGCAGTACGAGTGGTCTGAGTTCCAGCTGTCCCTGATCGAGTCGATCCGGCAGTGGGAGCGCAGCGGCCGGAATCCGGAGGACGAGCCCTGGAGCTACTACGAGCACTGGCTCACCGCCCTGGAGACCGTCCTGGCCGGCAGCGGCCTGCTGTCGGAATCGATGCTGGACGAGCGGACGAAATCGGTGCTGGCCACCCCGCGGAACGCCAACCACCAGCACGCCCACCCCGAGCCGGTCGCAGTCGACCCGCCGGTTGTCAGATCGAGACCAGATCGCACACGAAGATGAGGGTCTCGCCCGGCGCGATCGACTGCCCGGCGCCCCGGTCACCGTAGGCCAGGCCCGGGGGGATGATCAGCTGGCGCCGGCCGCCGACCTTCATGCCCTGCACGCCCTGATCCCAGCCGGCGATGACCTGCCCGGCACCGAGCCGGAACTGCAGGGGATCGCCCCGGTTCCAGCTCGCATCGAACTCCTCCCCGGTGGAATACGCGACCCCGACATAGTGGACCTGGACCATGTCGCCCGGCTGCGCCTGGCCGCCGTCGCCCTCCCAGATGTCGGTGATCTCCAGTTCGGCGGGCGGCTCTCCGCCGGGAAAATCGATCTCAGGCCTCTGGATGTCCACGGCCGCCCCTCTCCTTGGTAGCTCTGCTCGGCGCCCTCCGCCAGAGCTTATATGGCGCTGCTAGACGACCGCCGTCTGCGGACCGTTGACGAGCAGGGCCTGCCCGTCGCGCAGGGCGCGGTACGGGATGCCGTCGGCACGATACCGGGCCACCACCCGCTCAATCGCCGCCGTCTCGGGATGCCCGGGTGACCGGTAGTGCGGGACGAACGCCTCGGGGAGCAGCGCCAGGCCGTCCCACACCGGCGGACAGCCGTAGGCCCGCGTGACCGCGTCCGGATCGTCAACGAGCTCGAGGCCCCGCAGGGTCGGCGCCAGCACGCACCCCCCGGCGCTGTACCCGGCGTAGACCAGTGCGTCGGCGGCCAGCAGCCCGGCCAGCACGGCGTCGGCACCGCTCCGGGCCAGCGCATGGCGGAGCATGAACACGTTGCCCCCGCGCAACCAGGCCAGGCCGATCCCGGCCAGATCGCGGCGCAGGAGCTGCCGCTGGCCGAAGTAGCCGCGCAAGTCCAGCTCGGCAGCGTCCAGGCCCAGGCCGGCCAGCGCGGCCCGCTCCAGCTCGACCCCGGCGCGGCGCACATCCGGCGGCGCATCGTCCATCGCGTTGGCGATGACCACCGCCAGGCCGCGGGACCGCTCGCTCTGCGTTACGCACAGGTCGACAACCCCGAACGTCCGCACGACGCTGTCACCTACCCGGATGACCCGGAACTCCACGCCCATCTGCGCCGCCACGCCCCCGCCGCTCGTCATCGCGAGATACCGGAAATGCGGAGGCAGCTTGAAATAGCTCCGGCTGGGATACCCGGGGAAGCATTCCTGCAGCAGCAATTGCAGCCGCCTGCTGAGATTTGCGCCGATCTCGGCCTCAGCGACACGGACTACCGTGATGGCATCGCCGTCCGCGCCCGCCTCGCCCACAAACCGGACTCTAGCGCCTCGGCGAGCCCGGCCGCGGCCGCCCAGGCCGCTAGACGGAAGGGTCTAGCGTGAGGGCAGGCGCGCCAGATCGGACACCGGTCCGAGATGACCGAGCTTGTCGGGATTGACCACGGCGTGCATCGCCTGGACCACGACGGCACCATCTCCGTTCGGCACAGTGTCGAGCTCGATCACGCTGACCACGCGCCCTTCGGCGTCGTAAAACACGGCGCCCGGCTGGCCGTTGACCCAGGCCAGCCGGATCGAGACGCCCATGTTCTGGGCCCGGCGGAGCAGGCCGACGAGCATCCGCGTGACGTGCTGGCGGCCGGCCAGCGGTTTCCCGATCGTCTGCGCCTTGCCGCCGCCGTCCGCGTGGAGCACCACGCCGGGCGCGAGCATGCCGAGGAGCGCGTCCATGTCGCCGCCCGCGGCGGCCTCGAAGAACCTGCGGGCGAGTTGCTCGCCTTCCGCCCGCCGCGCCGGGGGCGGCGCGCTGTCGCGCACCGGCCCTCCGGCGGCGATGCGCTGCCGGGCGCGGGCGAAGATCTGCCGGCAGTTGACCTCGGTCTTGCCGGTGATCCTCGCCACGTCCGGGTAGCCGTAGCCGAACACCTCGCGCAGCATGAACACCGCCCGCTCCACCGGCGAGAGGGTCTCCAGCAGCACGAGGAACGCCATGGACAGCGAGTCGGCCAGCTCGGCGTGCTCGGCCGGCCCCAACCCTTCGACCCCGGAGAGCCCTTGGACCCCGGAGAGCTCGCCGGCGGGCACGACGACCGGCTCGGGCAGCCAGTCCCCCACATACGTCACCCGCCGCACCCGCGCCGAACTCAGGTAGCTGATTCCCAGCCGCGTCACCGCCGTCGCCAGGTACGCCTTCAGATCGGCGATCACGGTTCCCGCCTGGCGCGCCCGGGTCAGGCCGAGGAACGCGTCCTGCACGATGTCCTCGGCGTCACCCACCGATCCGGTCATCCCGTAGGCGATGGAGAACAGCAGCGGCCGGTACCCGGCCGCGACCGTCTCATCCGCCGACCCAGGCACGGAACCCCTCCCGCCAGCTCGCATACCGCGGCTCCCAGCCGAGCTCTTTCCTGGCCTTCTCGTTCGAGTAGCCGCGCGAGGTGGTCATCTGGGCCACGACGAACTCTCCGGCGAGCAACCGCCCGAGCCAGGCGGGCACTCGCAGCGGCGGCTTCGCGCCCATGATCTTGGCCAGGTATGGCAGCCATTCCGCGACCGGCGCCGGGTCGCTGTCCACCACGTTGTAGAGGCCAGGCGCGCCGCGCTCGACCGCCGCGAGCGTCGCCGCGGCAGCATCGGTGATCTCGACGAACGACCAGACCCCGGTCCCGCCCCCTACCACCGGCACCTGCCGCTTCCGCAGCATCTCCAGCAGCACATCCGAGGCGCCCGGCCCGTAGAAGCCGCCGTAGCGCAGCACGATTCCCTCCGGCGCCCCCTGCGGCACGGCCTCCTCCACATGCCTGATCGCCGCCGGGGCTTGCACGAACGACCGGATGGGCCGCCAGTCGGACGGATCTTCTTCGGTCTTCAGCCCGCCGGAACGCTTGTCCGGCCCGGCGCCCGCGTAGCCTTGCGCGATGACCCGGCGGGTGCCCGCCCGCTTCGCGGCCGCCAGCAGGTTGTCGGTGCCCTTGGCCCGGAGTTCGTTCGTGACGGCGAACAGCTTGTCGGGATTGCGCAGGCTCTTCAGTTCCGCCAGCGCGGTCATCTCGTGCAGGATCACCTCGGGCGCGGCGGCCAGCACCGCCGCGATCACCGCCTCGCGATCCAGCCCGTCCAGGACGACCGGTTCCGCGCCCGCCTCGCGCAACCGCGCGACCTTGCCGGGCGTCGTCGTGGTGGCGGTAACCTGGTGGCCCGCCGCGACCAGCCGGGGGACGAGGTGCTGTCCCAGTGCCCCGGTCGCCCCCGTGACGAAGACTCGCATGATCTTTCCTTCCACGTGGTTCCTTTCCCTTGAAGACAAGGCACCACCCGGACCTGTGACATTCTTCAACCGGTTAGTGGCGATACCAGCGCTGCAGCTTGGAATTCCTCGACCGGGATATCGGCCGGCTCAGACGCTAGGTCGTCGTCGGCGAGGAACGCATCCCGGGGGTGCTGAACCGAGGCCAGCGAGACGATGTCCCGGCCGAACAGCGCGGCGGTGCACCAGACCGCCAGGACCCGGATCTTCCTCTCCCAGGTCGGTACGGCCAGCACGTGGTATCCGCGATGCATCAGCCAGGCGGGAAACCCCTTGATGACCAGACCGTGGAACTGGAAGATGCCCTGGCCGAGACCCAGCGTGGCGACCGTTCCGAGGCTGTGATGCACATACGGCTTCGGGTTCCGGCCGCGCAGCGTGGCGACGATGTTCTTCGCCAGCAGCCTGCCCTGCCGCACCGCGTTCTGGGCGTTGGACACCGTCGCGGCGCCGGACCGTTTGGCGGCCAGGTCGGGCACCGCGGCGTCGTCGCCCGCGCCCCAGGCGTCCGGCACCGGCGCGGCGTCGGTGCCGACCCGCAGGTCGGCCCGGACGGCCAGCATCCCGTGCTGGTCGATGGGCAGGTCGGTGTGGCTGCGCACCATCGGGTTCGCGGCGTTGCCGACCGTCCAGACGATCAGTTCGGAGTCGAACTCCGCACCGGTGGACAAGACCACGTGACCGTCGCGGGCCGAGACGAGTTCGGCATTCAGGTGCACACGGGCACCACGCTTCTCCAGCGACCGCACCAC
>Ga0137377_10002025_pt1 | contig 14792 bp, 10 predicted proteins | sample SagtaG_22_FD_104815 | JGI IMG/M metagenome (GOLD analysis project Ga0137377, IMG submission 104815) | Vadose zone soil microbial communities from Sagehorn Ranch, Mendocino, California, USA - Sage2_L_40_16 metaG | ecosystem: Environmental > Terrestrial > Soil > Vadose zone | place: USA... | reverse complement strand
GCAAGCTCCGCCCGACGCTGCACCGGCGCTCGACTATGACGCCATCATCATCGGCGCGGGCATGTCGGGCATGTACCAGCTCTACCGGCTGCGCGAACTCGGGATGCGAGTTCGCGTGTTCGAGGCCGGCACCGGCGTCGGCGGCACCTGGTACTGGAACCGCTATCCGGGCGCGCGCTTCGATTCCGAGAGCTATACCTATGGCTACTCCTTTTCGAAGGAGTTGCTGCAGGAATGGGACTGGTCCGAACACTTCGCGGGCCAGCCAGAAACGTTGCGCTACCTCAATTTGGTCGCCGACAAGTTCAGCTTGCGCCGCGACATCCAGTTTCGCAGCCGGGTCGCCGCCGCGCTCTACGCAGAGCATACGCGCAGCTGGCACATCACGCTGGACGACGGCAGCCGTTTCAGCACGCGCTTCCTGCTCACCGCCATCGGTCCGCTCTCCTCCCCCACGATGCCGCGGATCGAGGGCGTAGAGACGTTTGGCGGCCAATCCTTTCACACCGCGCGGTGGCCGCACGAGCCGGTCGCCTTCACAGGCCAGCGGGTGGCGGTGATCGGCACCGGCGCCACCGGCGTGCAGACCATCCAGACCATCGCCAAGGACGTCGGGCATCTCACCGTGTTCCAGCGCACGCCGAACTGGTGCGCGCCGCTGCACAACAGCAAGATCGACGCGGAGACGCAGAAAAAAATCAAGGCAAATTATCCGGAAATGTTTCGGCGATGTCAGGAGACGTTCGCCTGTTTCATCCATACGCCTGATAGACGCCGGACATTCGAGGTGTCGGATGAGGAGCGCGAAGCTTTCTACGAAAAGCTGTATGCCGAACCCGGCTTCGGCATCTGGCAGGGCAATTTTCGCGATATTCTGATTGATCGCAAGGCGAACGCGACGATCAGCGATTTTGTGGCCAGGAAAATCCGGCAGCGGGTAAAAAACCAGCAGGTGGCGGAAAAGCTGATCCCCAGGAATCACGGCTTCGGCACCCGTCGGCTGCCGCTGGAGACCTTCTATTATGAGGTCTACAACCAGGACAATGTCGAACTGGTCGACATCACGGAAACGCCGATCGAGCGCATCACGCCAACGGGCATCAAGACCGGTGATCGCGAATACCAATTCGACATCATCATCTACGCCACCGGCTTCGATGCCATCACCGGCAGCTTCGACCGGATCGACTTCCAGGGCGTGGACGGCCTGCGGCTGAAAGACAAGTGGAAGGACGGACCGCAGACCTATCTCGGGGTCATGGTCGACGGCTTCCCCAACATGATGATGTTGATGGGACCGCACACCGCACTGGGCAATATTCCACGCAGCATCGAATATAATGTCGACTGGGTGACCGAATTGATCCGTTTCGCGCGAGACTCCAACCTGACCCGTGTGGAGGCCACAGTGACGGGAGTGTCGGCCTGGACCGATCACGTCAAGGCGTTGGGGGTGGGCCTGCTGTCCAACGAAGTCAATTCCTGGATGACCGGATACAACACCAACGTCGAGGGCAAGCAGACGCGGATCGTCGCGCGCTACAGCGGCAGCGCGCCCGCCTATCGCGCCCGATGCGACGAGGTGGCGGCGAAGCGCTATGACGAACTCGCGCTGGCGTAGGCGGCTCGCGATCTGACCGGCGGGCTGTACGCCTTCCGGTTGTGGGCAACAGACGGCAGCGAGCGAGATACCCTCCCTGGGACATCCTTGACGGCCCATTCCGTTTATGTGCAGCTATTTTTTTATATCTTAACTCGTCTTCAAGGGAGGACATGTGGTGGCGGCGCGGCAAGCATTTTTCATTCCCGGATTTCTCATTGCATCGACTTTTCTTGCGCAAGCCGCCGATCCAATCACTCTGCGTGTCGCCGATTCATTTCCGAAGGGCCACTACCTTGTAAAGCTGATCCTTGAGCCGTGGATGGAAGAGGTCAAGAAGCGCACCAACAACGCGGTCGCCTTCGAACACTATCCCGCGCAACAGCTTGGCAAGGCGGCGGACATGTTGAAGCTGACGCAAACCGGCGTTGCGGATATTGGATATGTCGCGCCCGCGTACACCTCCGACAAGATGCCGGTGTCCGAAGTAGCGATGTTGCCTGGGGCCTTCGAGCATTCCTGCCAGGGCACGCTGGCCTACTGGAAGCTGGCGAGGAAAGGCGTCATCGCCGAACAGGACTATGCCGGCAATAATATCCGGCTGCTGCTGGCGGTGAGCCTGCCGCAATACCGCATCTTCACCGTCAAACAGCCCGTCAAGGATGTCGCTGACGTCACTGGCCTGAAATTGCGCTCCACCGGCGGCGCACAGGATTTGACATTGCGAGCGATCGGCGCGGTGCCGGTCCGCATGGCGGCCCCCGACGCCTATGAATCGTTATCGCGCGGGACGATGGATGGACTCCTGTTCCCGCTGGAAAGCGTGGTCGCTTACGGCGCCGACAAATTGGTGAAATATTCGACCGACGGCATAGGTTTCGGAAGCTTCATCGTGTCCTATTCCATCAGCGACGCGGCCTGGAAGAAGCTTTCTCCCGAGGTCCAGAAGGCGATGATCGATGTCGCGGACGAGATCATTCCCTCCGCCTGCCAAGCCGTACAGAAGGCCGATGAGACGACCAAGAATACCCTGGCCGCCGCGGGGGTGCGCTTTGAGCCGCTGCCGCCCGAGAAGTTCAAGGACCTTCTGAAGGGCGTTGCCAAGACCTGGGCCGAGGGCCTTGATTCCCGTAGCAAGCACGGAAGCGACGCGCTTCGGGAGTTCGACGCAATGGTCGCGACCGTGCCGGTCAAATAGATCGGTTGGGTGAGGACAGCGGCAGGACGCTTGGGGGGATTTAAGTGTGCTCAACGGATTATTGAGGGCGCTGGGAGCCGTCGAAAAAGCGGTATCCACGATCGCCGCGATTTTCATGTTCGCCATCATGATCATCGTCTTCAGCGACGTCGTGATGCGCTATGCCTTCAACAGGCCGTTCTCGTGGGCCTACGACCTGATCTCGCTCTATCTGATGGCCGGCGTCTTCTTCCTGATCCTGTCGGAAGCCTACGCTAGCCACGCGCATGTCAGCGTCGACATCCTCCAGCAGAAATTCCCGCCGGTGATGATCCGCCTGTCGGAGATCGTCACCTGCCTGGTCGGCATCGCCGTGTTTTCCCTGATCGCCTATCTCGGTTTCCTGCGCGCCATTGAAAGCTTTCGATCCAGCGATGTCATGGCTGGCGCTATTCCGTGGCCGATGTGGCCTTCGATCGGGCTGGTGCCGTTTGGAGCCGGACTCATCACGCTACGCTTAGCGCTTCACTGCATCGCCCATATCACCTCTCTGGCCACCGGACGCGCCGTGATTGCCCTGCCGGCATCGCACGCCGCCGGGGAAACCTTCGAATGATCCTGATCCTCGTTATGGTCGTCCTTTTCGCGCTGCTGGCGATCGGCACGCCGGTGGGCTTTGCAATGGCCGGCTCGGGCGTTCTCGGACTGTACCTGATTGGCGGCATGTCGATGCTCACGGGCATCCTGCAGACCGCGCCACTGTCGGCCGTCACCTCCTACGAACTGATCACCATCCCGATGTTTCTACTGATGGCTGAATTCGTTCTGGTCAGCGGCATCGCCGACGACCTCTTCAAGGCTACGGCGGCCTGGGTTGGCCGGGTGCCCGGCGGGCTAGGCATGGCGACGGCCTTGGCCGGTGCTGGTTTCGGCGCGATCTGCGGCACCAGCACGGCTTCGGCGGCGACACTGTCCGCCACCAGCCTGCCCGCCATGCTCAAGCAGGGTTATGAGCCGAGAATGGCCGCCGGCGTGGTTGCGATCTCCGGCACGCTTGCGATGCTGATCCCGCCGTCGGTAGCCCTCGTCATCTACGGACTGCTCGCAGAGGTGAACATCGGCGCATTGCTGATCGGCGGCGTCATCCCCGGTATCCTCGTTACCATTACCATCATGGCGACGGTCTGGTTTCTCGCCTGGCAGGATCCTTCCCGCGCGCCGGCGGGTCCGGTCGTGACCCTGCGCGAAAAATTCCGGATGCTCAGAGTCGTGGGGCCGATGCTGCTGCTGTTCGGCATGGTCACGGGGGTGATCTATTCGGGAGTAGCCACGCCGACCGAAGCATCGGCGCTCGGCGCCTTCGGCGCTTTCTGCCTCGCGCTGTCGAAGCGAAAGATAAGTCCGCTGAGCTTGCGCAGCGCCCTACTGCGCGCAGCGCATGGCACCTGCATGATCGCCATGATTTTGCTTGGCGCCTCGATCTTCGGCTACTTCTTCACGCTGACCCAGGTGACGCAGAACTTGGTGGCCTTTGTCGGCGGCCTCCACGTACCGCCCTGGGTGGTGCTGACACTTATCCTGTTTGGCTACATCGTGCTCGGTTCCTTCATGGACCAGATCGCCATTCTGGTGCTCACGGTCCCGATCGTGCTGCCGTTGATCAAGTCGCTCGGTTACGACCCGCTGTGGTTCGGCGTCATCAAGATCGTCACCGCGGAGGTTGGCATGATCACCCCGCCGGTCGGATTGAATTGCTTCGTGGTGGCGCGTTACTCGGGGCGTCCCGTCAGCGAAGTATTCTACGGCGTATTTCCGCACTTCGTGGCCCATCTGATTGCGATCGCGATCCTGGTGATATGGCCGCAAATCATTCTGTGGCTGCCGATCAAAATGGGTTACTGAAACAAAACGCTAACCGGGAGAGAGCCTCATGGTCGTTGGTTTGGACAGGCGGGTCATCGTTGTTTCAGCACTGCTGGCAGCAGGCCAGGCCCCCGCCGTTGCGCAGGAAAAAATCACGCTGCGCCTCGCCGAAAGCCTTCCCGCCGGTCACGTCATCCACGAACTGGTCGCCAAGCCGTTCATGGAGTTGGTGACCAAGGCGACCAATGGACAAGTCACGTTCCAGCACTACCCCGCTGAACAGCTTGGCAAGGCCAAGGACATGGCGCAGCTCACGGTCGCGGGCGTCGCAGACGTCTCTTATATCGTGCCATCATACTCGTCAGAAAAATATCCGCTGACGGCGGTCGCCGAGCTGCCGGGAATTTTCGATACCGAATGTCAGGGATCGCTGGCCTTCTACAAGATCTCGCACAATGGCGGAATCCTGGAGACCAGGGAATTCGGGCCGAACCAGTTACGGCCGCTGGTGACGATTGCTCTGCCGGCCTACCAAATTCAGCTCGCCACCAGCCGTGCCGTTAAAACGGCAAAGGATCTGGAAGGTTTGAAGATCCGCACCACAGGCGGCGCGATGGATCTGATGATGCGCTCGATCAGCGGCGTGCCGGTTCGGATGGCCGCGCCGGAAATCTATGAATCGCTCACCCGCGGCACGCTCGACGGCTTGATCTTTTCGTATCAGAGCTCGGTTTCCTACGACTTCGGCAAGATCCTGAAGTCCGGCACCGAGGGGCTGAACTTCGGAACCGCGATCTTCACCTATTCGATCGGCGAGACCAAATTCAAGTCCCTGCCGGAGAACGTCCGCAAAGCCCTGGTTGAAGCAGGCGAGCAGACCACGCGCGAGGGCTGCAAGCGCTTCGAGGACGGCGAGAAGGCCGCGACCGAAAAGATCAAGTCGCAGGGCATGAAGGTCATCGAATTCGGCGCCGACGACAAAAAGGTATTTGATACGGCCTTCAAGAGCGTCGCGGAAGACTGGGTGAAGGACATCGACAAGCGCGGCAAGCCCGGCAGCGAGGTCTTCAAGGCTTTCACCGAGGCATTGGCTGCAGGCCATTGATCGGGCGTTTCGTGAAAGAAACCACCGTCCCCACAGCAGTAGGTCCCCTCGCCGGGATCAAGATCATCGATCTCACCAGCGTGATGATGGGGCCTTATGCCACCATGCTTCTCGGCGACTACGGCGCCGATATCATCAAGGTGGAGGGCCCGGAAGGCGACGTCATGCGGTACGCGGCGCCGATGCGCCATCCCCAGATGGGAGCGATGTACCTTCAGGGCAACCGCAACAAGCGCTCGATCGTACTCGATCTCAAAAAGACCGGCGGCCGCGAGACGTTGTTGCGGCTTTCGGCGACCGCTGACGTGTTCGTTCATAACGTGCGGCCGGCCGCGATGCGCCGCCTGCGGCTCGGTGCGGACGATCTGCTCGCTCTCAACCCGCGGCTTGTGTACGTCAGTCTGCACGGTTTTGGCGAGGAAGGCCCCTACGCGGGACGACCGGCGTATGACGATCTGATCCAGGGAATGACGGCGCTACCGGCCCTGACCGGAAAGATCTCGGGCGAGCCGCGCTTCTCGCCGGCAACGATGGCCGATCGTATTGTCGGTCTCAACGCCACACATGCGATCCTGGCCGCCTTGCTGCATCGCGACCGCACCGGCGAGGGACAGTCCATCGAGATCCCGATGTTCGAAACCATGGCCCAGTTCGTGCTGGGCGATCACATGGCGGGACGCAGTTTCGAGCCGCCGATCGGACCGTCCGGCTATTCGAGATTGCTTTCACCCGACCGGCGTCCCTACCAGACCAGCGACGGCTATCTCTGCGCGCTGGTTTACACCGACAAACAATGGACCGCGTTCTTCCACGCGATCGGCCAGGAAAACGACGATCGGCGCGATCCGCGTCTGAGCAGCATGACGTCACGCACTAGCAATTACGACTATGTCTATAGCTGGTTTTCCGACGTCATGAAGACCCGCACCACCGCCGAATGGATGCAGCTGTTCGAAAAGGCCGACATTCCACATGCACCGCTGCACGACCTTGACAGTCTGATCGACGATCCGCATCTGGCCGCGGTTGGGCTAATCCAGTCCATCGACCACCCGACCGAAGGTCGGCTCCACGTCGCCGGCCCTGCGGCGACCTGGAGCAAGACGCCGCCCTCGATCCGGCAGTATCCGCCGGGTCTCGGCGAACATGGCGACGAAATCCTTCTCGAAGCCGGTTTTTCGGACGGCGACATCAAGCAGCTCGTCACCGAAGGGGCGTTGATCCAGGGCGATCCCAAAGTTAGATCGCCACAAACTTAATCCGGCCGTTCGCCGTCAACGCCCGGTATATTTGGGCAATCGCTTCTCGACAAACGCATCAAGCCCTTCCTGGCAATCCTGAGTCGTCGCCACCAGTGCAAAGCTCTCGGCCGCATTTTCGATCGCGCGGCGATAATCCGCATCGATTGCCCGCATAAAGGCATCGCGGCCTATTTTCATGACGATAGGCGACTTTTCCGCGAAACGCCGCGCGATGGTTCGCGCCCGCTCGAGCGCGGTTCCCTTGGGCACCACTTCGCTGACCAGCCCCATGCGAAACGCGGTTGACGCATCGAAGGAATCGCCAAGAAACAGTGGGCCGAACGCCTGATGCTTGCCGACCAGCCGCGGTAATTGCACAAAGTGCAGCGCCGGAATCAATCCCACATCGATTTCCGGATAGCCGAACGTTGCGCCTTCGCCCGCAATGATCATGTCGCACGATATCGCGATGGTCATGCCCCCGGCGCGCGCCGGTCCATCGATGGCTGCGATGGTCGGCTTGCCCATCCGATATTGCAAATCGTTAAGCGCAAAATACAGGCGCTCGAGAAAAAGCTTGGTTTCGGTGCCGCGTTTGCCGCGCACGATGTCGAGATCGAGTCCGGCGCAGAACACCTTGTGCGCGCTGCAGACGATCACCGCGCGCACCGCTGCGTCGTTCCTCGCCTTCTTCAGCCCGTCCAGCAGCGCGTCTATCAATGGCATGCTCAGCGCATTGACCGGCGCGCGGTCGAGTGTGATCTGCGCAATCGCATCCGAGACGGTGTAGCGAACGAGTTTGGCAGCCATGGCGCCCTGGTCTCCGGTTGGTTTGGTCTAGCGTGTGGAGGTGCGGACGACGCCAGCCTTGATCAAATCGTCGATTGCCTTGCCGTCAAACCCTGCATCCCGCAGTACCTCGCGGCTATCCGCCCCGATACCCGGCGCAGGGCGCAGATTGTCTTCGGAAAAGCCAGGGAAGCCCGGGGTGCGCGGTGAGTACACCAAACCAACGCCTGATGTATCCTGGCAAACCGCTGCCTTGGTCGCCTCGACGTGAGCATTGTGCAGCCAATCGCCGGGCGTGAGGATTCGTTCGGTGATGATGTCCGACGCGTGCAGCCTGGTTAGCCAGGTTTCACTGGTTTGAGTCAGGAAAACCTCGCGCATCTGCGGGATCAGTGCGTCGGCCGAGTCGGCACGCTTGGCGAAATCGAGGAAACGCGGATCGCTGGCAAGATCCTCCCGGTCGATCGCCGCGCAGAGGCGCTTATACTGCGGCTCGCTCACCAGGGTGACCATGAGCCAGCCGTCCTTCGTTTGGTAGGAGCCCGCGGGCACATTGAGCGCGCGCGGGGCGCCACCCTCCAGGACATATTCGGCGACCTTGTGGCCAAGCAGCGCGGCCGTCGATTGCGTGAGGCTGACATCGATCCAGCGGCCGGTGCCAACGGTCGCGCGCGCGAACAAGGCGGTTGCGATAGCCTGGAAGGCGTAAACCCCGGTCGCGACATCAGAGATCGTCGTGCCAACCCGGTGCGGAGTTTTGTCGTTGCCGACGTTCACGGAAACCAGGCCCGAAAACGCCTGCGCCACGGAATCCGAACCCGGTCGCCTCGCATAAGGGCCGCTCTGACCGAAGCCGCTGACCGAGAGATAGATCAGGCCCGGATTGTCGGAGGCCAAATTCTCATAGCCGATCCCGAGGCGTTCGGCGACGCCGGGCCGGAAGCCTTCGATGAGGACGTCGCAATCCCTGGCGAGCCGTCTTGCGATCGCGATGCCCTCTTCGTGCTTGAGATCGAGGCACAGGCTCCGTTTGCCTCTGTTATAGACGGCAGACAACGCGGTATGACTTCCATAGGTGGTTCCGAGGTAACGCGACCAGTCCCCCTCCGGCGGCTCGACCTTGATGATTTCGGCGCCGTAAACGCCGAGCAACATCGCGCAGTAAGGGGATGCGATGCCCTGCCCGAAATCCAGCACGCGCAAGCCGCGATAAGGTGCCTCGTGCGTCGGGGACATCTTTTGTTGGACGGCCACGATGATTCTCCCAGCCTGAGCCCAAGGGTAACCGCTCAAGGCGGGTAGACCGCTCAAGAGAAGAGGATGGGCGCCGATGAGTCAAGGCAACGCAGGCACCGGCTCGGAGTCGGGTCGTCATAAAGATTTGTCGCCGCGTGCCCGACCCTTTAAGAACCCGTCATGTTCTCGCGCATAAAACACTGGGCGCACCAGCTCAAACGAGACGTTCACGCGGTCTATCTCGCTTCGCGCGATCCACGCGTGCCCTGGCATGCCAAGGCCCTCGCGATTGCTGTGGCCGGGTACGCGCTGTCACCAATCGATCTCATTCCAGACTTTATACCGGTGCTGGGCTATCTCGACGATCTGATCATCGTGCCCCTTGGCATTTGGCTTGTGATCTGGCTGATCCCCAAGGAGATCATGGTCGAGTATCGCGCTATCGCGGACACAGCGGGGCAACGTCCGGTCAGCCGGGCCGGAATGATTGTAATTGTTGTGCTTTGGATGTCGGCGGCGTTGGCGCTGGGCTGGTTTGGATTTCAGAAGGTTGCCTTTAACCCCGCATAGAAGGCGCGTGGCCGCGCCGGACTGACCGACCGTGGATCTGTGAATTCCGTGCCGCCATTGGCGAAATTGGGAACGGCGCCGGTATCGAAAAACGTGCCGTAGGTTGCATATCGGTTATCGAAGATGTTGTCCGCGCGCGCGTAGATCTGGAATGTCTTGTTGATCTGGTACGAGGCATGCAGGTTGAACACCGCGTAGGAAGGCAGCCGCCGCGCCTGATTGGATTCGTCGCCGACAAAATATTGACTGCTGACGAACAGCGCATCGCCTCCGACTTTGAACGCATCGGTCACGGAGTAATCGAAGCCGGCCTTGATCCGGTTGCGCGGGATCGCAGGGATTCGATTGCCGGGCAGGATCTGGACGTTGCCATTGACGTCGGCAAAGGGGCTGTTGGAGCCGACCTGCAGAGAATCGAGGAAACGCGCGTCCACCAGTGCGTAGCTGGCATATAATTGCAGGGCAGACGACTTCAGACTTACCTGGGCTTCGATGCCCTGGCGGCGCGTTGAACCGACGTTCTGGAAATAGCCAAAGCCCTGCAACACGGGGCTGGGAATTGCCAGGATGTCATCTGTGTTATCGGAGCGGAAACCCCCGAGCTTCCATCCGAACGTGCCGATGTTCAGGTCTTTGGTGCCGCGCAGGCCTGCCTCCACGGTGCGAGACACCACCTGTTTCAGCGGCGGGTCGGAGACCAGGAATGCGGCGACGATGCAGGGGTGCGCCGGGTCGGCGCAGCCGAGCTCAAGCGGGGTTGGCGCGCGGTTGGCTTCGGAATAGCCGGCATAGGCCGTCAATCCGGGAGTGATCTTATAGGTGCCGCCGATGATTGGATTGAAGCGATTGAACGCTTCGTTGCCGTTGAGGGCGCTGCCGATCTGATCCTCGAGCGTGATGCGCGCGGCATTGAACCGGCCGCCCGCAGTGATCGAGAATGCATTGGTGACATCGAACGTATCGAGCGCATAAAGCCCGCTATATTGATTGGTGGTGCGAAGCGCGACCGGACCGATTGACACGGGATCGCCGGATTGACCAAGAAATATGCCGCTGCCGCTGACGACGTAGTTTGAACCGATCGTACCCAGTTCGGCGCTGGCCGTGAAACGGCTGACGCTGGAATCGAAACTGGTCCCGACTACGAAATGATTATTGTGACCGAACAGCTGGTCGTCATTGGTCGCCTGCAACGAGACGCCGATCGTCGTCGAATGGGTTGTGGTTCGATCCCTCTCCCCCAGTACGGCGCCCGTATCAAAAGGATTGGCGAGCTGGACTCCATTCAAACCGTTGGCCGGCGGTTGGAATCCAGTCAAAGCGTTGACGTCGCCGAAGCAAAGCAGCGTCGCATCGGCATCGCACGGCCGCGTGCCGGTCGGATTAGCATCCAGCATCTTCTGGTCGAAAACGCGGACATGCGCGGAGCCTTCGATCGTCCAGCTCGGCGTGGCCTCGACCTTGCCTGTCAGATTGAGATAGCCGACGCGGTTGGTTGAGGTTTGCGGCGTGGTGTAGGTCGCACCCCAATATTGCTGCAGCAGTTCAACCGGCACGGTCGTGGCCGCGCCGAAATTATTATCGGCCAAACCCATATTGAGATGAAATTCGCTGGTGTCGTTCCTGTAGCCGACATCGCCGTAGAAGCGGCGGACGGTCGAAGCCGAGAAATTACGAAACCCGCCATCGTGCAAGCCTTCGAGGGCGCCGTAGACGGCAAAATTATCCACCTGCTTGCCCCACTGGGCCGAGCTCTGGATGCGGCCGAACGAACCGCCCATGGTGTCGATCTCGGCGCCATGATAGTTGAAGCCATCCTTCATCTGCACGTTGATCGCCCCGCCCAGCGCATTGAGACCGAAGGCCGGATTGTTGGTCACCACGGTGACGGAGCGTATCGCGGCGGTTGGGATCAGATCCCAGTTGACGGTGTCGCCGAACGCCTCGTTGATGCGCACCCCGTTCTGGTAGACCGCCAGTCCTTGAGGCGTTCCGGCCACGGGAGATGCAACGAAGCCGCGAAACTGCACGTCCGGCTGAAACGGATTGCCGGTGACCTCGTTGACAATGATGCCCGGCACCTGCTGCTGCAGCGCATCGGCGATATTCAGCGAACCGGTGCGCGCAATCTGATTGGTGTCGACGACGTTGACGCTTGCCGGAACTTTGTCGGGATCGATGCCGGAGCCCGCGATGGGCGAGGTCGGATACACCACGAGCCTCGGCACGGGGGGTCGCACGGTCCGAGTCGCATTTTTCGGCCGCCCGGGCTTCGCGCTTGGCGCGGATGAAGACACCACGATGGGCGGCAGCGCCTGCGGCGTGCCGGGCGCATTTTGGGCATGGGCCCGTTCATTGCCAGGAAGCAGACAGAGCGGCATCGATACGACCAACAAGAATCGAGCGCCCATCCGTACATCCCACTCCGCGCCGGCTGTTCTGGTGCGCGCCGGTTCGACGCAGGCGATACTAGTGGGTCAGGGCACCCGGGCCACAAAAAAACGTCCGGTTCGCTCGCGGCCTTTTTCCCGGGTAAGTCCGGGAAGAATTCCCGAATGCAGCTCATCGCCTGAGGGCTGGGTCCATCTGCAAGTCCGGCTGCCAAGCGTCTGTCCTGCAGCTTTGGCAGTCTTTTGCTTCTAGCAGCGCTCGCCGGTCGGAACGACAGCTTCCACGGTGACGCCGCTGTCGCCGGAGGCGACGGTAAGGGTGCCGCCCAATGCCAATATTCGCTCGCGCATTCCGGTCAGGCCGAGGCCGAGCCTATGGTCTGGCCTCATTCCGCGGCCGTTATCGCGCACACGCACACGAGCGCATCCACCGCGCGTTATTCCCGAAGCTTGTTCCGCAGGTTCGATGGTGACGTTGACACATGTCGCACCGGCGTGGCGGAAGACATTTGTCAGAGCTTCCTGAACGACGCGGTAGATCGTCAAATCGGCCGTCTCTCCGGACTCGCCGAGCGATGGCGAAATCGCCGTTTCAATGGTCACATCGGGATGAGACTCACCCCATAGGCGCAGGAGAGCACCGAGCGCATCGCGAAGGCCGAGTTCCGTCAGCCCGACCGGCCGCAGCTTCTCAAGCACTCGCCGATTGAATTGCTGCAACGCATTGACCTGCTCCAATATGGCGCCGCCATGCTTCCGCAGGGCATCCGTGTTCGGCTCGCGAGCGTCGGCGATCCGCATCAGCGCGCTGGCATGCGCGCGCAATGCGAACAGATAGGGTCCGAATTCGTCATGCAGTTCGCGAGCGATCTCCTTGCGCTCGACATCCTGCAGTGAGACAACGCGCTCAGCCAGACGCCTCTTGTCCTCAACGGCATTTCCCAATGCGGCGGCGAGATGGTTCAGCTTGGCGCAAATCGCAGCCAGTTCGGGCGGGCCATCCGGTTTCACGCGGGTGCCATAGTCACCGGTTTCGATCTTCGTCATGGCCTCCGAAAGCGTCTGAATGGGCGCCAACGCTCGATTGACCACCATCATCGTAATCAGAAAAAGCGCTAAGGCGATCACGGAACCGACCTGGAGCTGGGTAACGATCCCGTCCCAAATCTCCGTCATCTCGTCGTTCGGATGCGAGGTGATCACCAACGATCCCGGTTTCCCATTGATGGAAATCGGGACCTTCACGGCCGTCTTTTCCGGATGAACCAGCGCAACGAACCAGGCAGGCAACGAATGCGGCTCGTGATCCTCGGCGGAGCGGTCGGCCGTCGAATGGCTGGCATCGCCGGCATCGGCCTGCCGCGCGATGCTGACGTGGCGCAGGCGGTTGAGGTCTCGAACAATCTGATTAAGCCTCGCCTCAGGGTCTGGCGTCTCATTCAGACCGACGACCAGGGTTTCGATAAATTCGCGCGCCAATCGTATGACGCTTTGGTCCTCGGCCTGCACACGGGGTGCGGCGTCCAGCACCAACCGTGCGATGTTGATGGCCAGACCAAGCGTCAGAACCAGCGCCAACAGCATGTTGAGCCGGGCGCGCAACGATCGTTTCTGCCACATAACTTCTGTCCGATACCGTGCCGCACTTCAAGAGGAGCGTTGACAGACAAAAAAGGCGGCTATCTAATTGAACCGTACAGCAATTACGCTTCAGACGCATAACCGGATCGGGAAGGCGCCATGCCGGATGCTTCCGTTGTTCGGTTTGATGCGCTGCAACAACGCGAATTGCTGCGGGTATTTGGAGCCACTGCCGATGCGCGTTCTGATTGTTGATGATCATCGCATCGTCGCTTCCGGTTGCCGTGCATTATTCGCCGAGGACCCGGAGATCGTGATGCTGGAAGCGTCCGACGCGGAGAGCGGCGAGCGTGTGTTTACGTCGGAGCATCCCGATATCTGCGTTCTCGATATCAACTTGCCGACCGTGTCGGGGTTTGAACTGGCTCGGCGCATACTGGGGCGCGATGCGTCCGCGCGCATCATCATGTTCAGTATGAACGACGATCCGGCATTCGCCGCGCGCGCGATCGAAATCGGCGCCAAGGGCTATGTCTCAAAGTCCGGAGATCCGCGTGACCTCGTCGAGGCCATCCGTGAAGTGGGGAATGGCGGGGTTTACCTGCCCCCGGCGATCGCGCGAAGCATTGCATTCGCAGGACCTGCATTCGCCCGGAGCCCGCTGTCCAAACTGACGTCGCGCGAGATGGAAATATTGCGCTTGCTCAGCAACGGAAAAAGTCTTTCCGAGATCGCCTGGCTGGTACACTCCTCCTACAAGACGGTTGCCAACACCTCCTCGATCATGCGCCAGAAGCTTGGCGTGCGTACATCCGCCGAACTCGTGCGTTTGGCTATCGAGCATAGCCTGACCTGATCGCGTGGGCCGCCCGCAAATTGCGGCCGTCGCATGTTCAGAACAAGTTGCACGCTTTCACGCCGCGATGCAGCACGCCGCAACGCGGTGCATTTGCTTCAATGGTGGGATTGGTCCAAGATCAAAATCAAGAGATTTGAAATCGCCGCCTTGACGCCCGGCACAAGCGTGCAATGCTCCGGTGGCAAACACGGATACCCGTCCGGGTTCCAGCACCCGACGTCGCGGCCGTGCCCCGAACAAAGCGATTGGCAAAAAGAGAAGTTCGGACCGAACGTAAATCTCGAAAGAGCGAACGGCCGAACTCAAGCAATATATTTGAGGGAGGTGACAGATGAAGACACGCGCCGCTGTCGCGTTCGAAGCGAAAAAGCCGCTTGAAAT
>Ga0137377_10002024_pt1 | contig 14792 bp, 16 predicted proteins | sample SagtaG_22_FD_104815 | JGI IMG/M metagenome (GOLD analysis project Ga0137377, IMG submission 104815) | Vadose zone soil microbial communities from Sagehorn Ranch, Mendocino, California, USA - Sage2_L_40_16 metaG | ecosystem: Environmental > Terrestrial > Soil > Vadose zone | place: USA... | reverse complement strand
GGGAACCCCATGCCGAGGTCGGTGGCGAGGCACAAGGTGCCGATGACCTCAGCGGTGCGCAGCTGCTCGGCCGCGGACCCAGCACCGTGCGGACCCACGCTTCAGAGACTACCGAGGATTCGGCGAAACTCGACGACTTGGAACGGGTCGGCCCATTGCACCGCCGCAGTTCAGGACGGACCGCGGCAGACATAGGGATCCATCTGGGCACCGCGACTAATCCTTTGGTCGCGCAGATCGATCGATCTGCGCGACCATAACGCGCAATTGGCGATCTACTCGGGATCGGCGGATCAGGCGCCGGTGGCGGCTGATCCCTAGGCGCCCGGCCAGGGATCCGCTTACGGGCGCATGAGTCCAGCCACGGCCGCCGCGGTCGGTGCCGCCACGAGGGGACCGGCACTTCGATCACGGACCCGCCGCCAACCCGCCCCCTCCATACCCATGCGCTCGTCCGCCCGCGCGGACCCGTCCTCTTCTGCCGCAACCCGCGCGGGACGCGCACCCCATGCCGCTGTCCGCGCTCGTCGGGAAGCGGCTCGTCCGAGAGTGCTGGCCAACGACGGCTGGCGGCTCACCCCGGGTCCGATGACGGACAAGAGCGTGCTGCCGACGCACAGCTACGGCTTGGCGCTCATGCGGTACGGCCAACTGTTCCTGGCGGCGATGCGGGCGCGCCCCGTGCCGCCGACCGGCGTGAACGGTCTCAACCTCGCAGTCGCCGACGTGGCGCTGCTTTCGCCGGCCCTGGACCCGCCGCTGCGCAAGCGCCGACCCAGGAGAGGCCGCCGCCGTACTCCGACACCGTGCCTCTCCGGCCCGGGCCGGAGAGGCGCCCAGCAGGAGGCGCCGGAGAGTCAGCAGCTCCTGCGGTAGATCCCGGCGTGCCGACAGGCGGACACGCCGCGCGGTGCTTGCTCCGACCGGAGCCACGTGGTTCTATTTTCGGCACCTCCGGTGCGGTGCCGGAACTAAAAGCGGGGAAGAGGATCATGATCCCTGAACGCCTTGTTTACTCCGAGCCGGAAGACGTCGAGCAGCAGCTCGACCGGCTCCGCCTGCGACCGGAGGACGTCCAGGAGACAGTCCGAGCGGCCATGAGCTTGGCCGCCACCGCGACGGGTATCCACCCAGCCGGTGCCCAAGGCTACTTCTGGTGGACGGCGCAGGTCGTGCGGCTCCGCGAGGTGACCTTCCCGCGCAAGTGGAAGACGTACCGCGTAGACAACCAGGAAGGCATCATTAGCCCGGACAAGAAGACGATCATCATCCCATGCCGGGGCGACGAGGAGACCGGCATCATCGACGGGGAGCCGACGACGAGCCGGCCGCGGGGCGCGACGTACCGGCGGGCGGTGGAGGACAACCAGCTCGCGTTCGAGCTGGAGTTCGAGTCCTCGGCCGCCGGGTTGCCGGAGTCGACGAAGGCGGACGACCGGACGGAGGAGCCCATCCGGCGGGTCTGGCTCTTCCTCACCTACCGAGACCGGGAGGCGCGGGAGATCCGGTCCGAGCTGTCGCTCCCGGACCAGATGAGCGGCAACAGGCCCGATAGGTTCCCCATCCGGATCATCCTCGGCCCCGAGCCGATGGACCCGGGTGTCGAGATCGGCGACGACAGGGACAACGACGATGACGGTGGAATCGAGGTTCCGGTCGCGAGGCGGTAGCAACTCAACGGACGAGCCCTTCGCTCCGTCCCGCCTGGTCATCGCCCGCCGACGGCGCGGCTACACGCAGCGCCAGCTGGCGGGCGAGGTCGGCCTGACGGCACAGAGCCTCTCGAACGCCGAGAAGGGCCGGCAGACTCCGGAAGTCGAGAACCTGCGGCGGATCGCCGCGGTTCTCGACTTTCCGTTGGACTTCTTCCTGGGGGACGAACTGGAGGAGGTGCCGCCGACCGCGATCAGCTTCCGCGCACGGGCGAAGACGTCAGCCCGGGTCCAGGAGGCCGCCCGCAGCGCTGGGACCTTGGCGGTCGAGGTAAACCGATGGCTGGAGGAGACCTTCGCGCTGCCCGCGGCCGACCTGCCGTCCTACGAGCGGCCGTCGCCCGAGATGGCGGCAGAGATGGTCCGGCGCGCCTGGGGGCTGGGAGACGCACCGATCGTAAACATGGTGCACCTCCTGGAGGCGCACGGCGTGCGGGTCTTCTCCCTCGCCAAGGACTACGAGACAGTGGATGCCCTCTCGTTCTGGCGGGACAACCTGCCCGTGGTCTTCCTCAACACCGGGAAGACTGCCGAGCGAAGCCGGTTCGACGCTGCCCACGAATTGGGCCATCTGGTATTGCACCGGGGAGAACGGACACCGGAGTCGCCGGACGCGGAGAAGGAAGCCAACGCGTTCGCCAGCGCCTTCCTGATGCCGATTCGCAGCGTCATAGCCGCCGGCCACCTATCAACGCCCCGGGACATCCTGCGGGCCAAGAAGCCGTTGAAGGTCTCGGCCTTGGCGCTGGTCTACCGGCTCCATGAGCTTGACCTACTGACCGACTGGCGACGGCGGGATCTGCTGATCCAGCTGACACAAATGGGGTATCGGTCAGCCGAACCTAGGGGCATCGAACGGGAGAGTTCGCAGCTGCTCGCCAAGGTGTTCGATGCCCTAAAGTCTGAGCCGGCATCTGTAAGGTCGCTTGCGCGTGCGGTCCGTGTCAGCATGCGAGAACTATCAAGCATGACGTTCGGCCTCGTGCCGGTCTCACTGCAGGGAGGTGGGCAAGGTACGGGTACGCGGGAAGGGCAGCTAACACTGGTACAGCCCTCTACTCTATTCTAGAGGCTCAAGAGTCGAATAAAGACCGACCCGCGCCTCCCTTCATGTTCGGCGCAAGTACGCGAGCTATGTATCTAGATCGCGGCTGCTCAAACCGACCGGCAAGAAACCTACCTCTGATTAGCGTCGCGCATTCGACGCCTGTAGTTGGCCGGGCGTTGAGGGCACGTCCCAACCCGCGCCTAACGCACTCACATGCCGCATCGCGCGCGGGACGCACGCCCATGCCGGGGGATCGCACTCGTTACGCGGAGCGGCTCCTGGCTCAGGCTGAGGAGTCGACCGCCCCATAATCCAGCAGCTCCGTACAGCTGACAAGCGGTATCGATCATGCTCCACGAGTGGAGATGTCGTGTCGTTCCGCTGCAAACCTGTCCGACATGGAGGGTGCGCCACCGACAGCTCGGTCTAGGAGGCGGGAGAGGTCCCTAAGGGCCGCGACCGCGTCAGCCGCGCGATCCAAGCGCCGACCGGCGCCGAGCGCCAGATGCCAGCTAACAAGACGTTCGTACCAAATCAACTCACTCTCTTGCATAAGGTCTTCGCAGAACTCCCGGAAGCTTTTCAGGCGCTCGCCCATAAGCATGTCTGTGCCGACGCTGTACTGGATAGCATAGTAAATGCCACCATCCGCGAGAAAGGCAAGGTTCACTCGCAAGACAAGTCCTGCAAGCTCCGTATCCGAGCTGCCTAGAGGCAGCTTGATGTATGAGTACGATTCTCGGTGATACCGCATCTGGGCCGCTGCTGTCAGGCGAGGAACTGGAAGCTGCTCAGCCAGTTCGCACTGCTGCTCAAGGCCGCGGATTTGGGCCCCACGTACTCCCGGTGCAGTCGCTGGGCCGGCTCCAGCGCGAGCAGCTTGACCACGGTCCGGGCCTTGCGCAGCCGCCACTCTGCGGCGTCGACGCGCCGGCCGCCGACCTCGACGCCGAACCTCCCGAGCAGCTGCACATGCATGCGGTGGCCCCCTCGGGGAGGCTAGGTGGGCCTGGTGAGCGTTCGTCCGGAATTCACGGCTTGGCCCGCTGGCCCCGACATGCACATGATGAGTCACGTCCGGCGCGTAAGCCGCCTACCCTCGGACTCGTGGAGATCGTGCCGGACAGCAAGGACTGGACGTGGGTGCTGCAGCGCCCCTGCCCCGAGTGCGGCCTGGACACCCGCCGAGTCGACCCCGCCGAGGCCGCGGGCATGCTTCGCGCCAACACGATGGCCTGGATCGGAATCCTCCACGGCGGGTCGGACGTGCGGATCCGCCCTGCCCCGGGCGTGTGGTCTCCGCTCGAGTACGCCTGCCACGTCCGGGATGTGTTCCGTCTCTACGACGAGCGCCTGCTGCTGATGCTGGCCGAGACAGACCCACTGTTCCCGAACTGGGACCAGGACGAGACCGCGGTCGCCCAGCGGTACGCAGCGCAGGACCCCGCCACGGTGGCCGGGGAGCTGCGGGAGGCGGCGTACGCGCTGGCCGCGCACTTCGACGAGGTCCGCGGACAGCAGTGGCAACGACGCGGGCGGCGCGGCGACGGCGCCCGCTTCACCGTCGCGTCCTTCGCCCGCTACTTCATCCACGACCCGGTTCACCACCTCTACGACGTCACCGGCCGCCGATTCCAGGACGGGACATAGCTGGCCCCGGGCTCCGTCCACCTCGAGCCGGGCGGGGCAAGCCGGAACGCTCCTCCAGGCCCGTTGGGTTGCCATACCGCACCGCGCATGGAACGCATGCCCATGGCGCCGATCGGGTGTCCGTGTCGGTGTTTAGGGTGTGGCGTATGCCGACGGACGACGCCTTCGCCGACGTGCTGGCGGCGAACAAGGTCTACGCCGCGCGTTTTCGGCTCGCCGAACTCGAAGCGCGGGCCGCGAAGGGCCTGGGCGTGCTGACGTGCATGGACTCGCGCATCGACCCGCTGGCGATGCTCGGCCTGGCTCCGGGGGACGCGAAGATCCTGCGCAACGCCGGCGCTCGCGTGACCGACGACGTGTTGCGAACGCTGGTGCTCGCCTCCCACCTGCTCGGCGTGGACCGGGTCATGGTCGTCGCCCACACGAGTTGCCGCATGGCCGGCGGGACCGAAGAGGACGTCCACGCCGAGATCCGAGCGGCAGGTGGCCCCGACACCCGCAGCATCTCGTTCCTCACCACCACTGACCAGAAGCGCGCCCTGCGCGCCGATGTGCAACGGGTGCGGTCGTCGCCCTACCTCGGCAACGTCGCCGTCGGTGGATTCCTGTTCGACCTGAGTACCGGCCGACTGGCGCGGGTCTGTTGACCGCCTCGCGTCGGACAGCGAGCAGGGGCACCCTTTGCGATGGTCTAGAAGTGACCGTAGGCATGACCTTCGATCCGGCCGCCGGCGTGGACCGGCAGGGGTCGTTCTTGTCGAAGGAACGAGCGACCGGGTGGCGCTCGAGGCGTTGGCTGAGCGCCGCGGTCGGACTCTCCATGCTGAAGGCATCTCCATCGTGCAGATGGGGGGTGCGACGAACATCGGCCACTTCCTGGACCGGTTCGGCCCGCAGGGGCTCGACCTCGGGCTGGCCGGCCTGTGTGACGCCGCCGAAGAGGGTTACTTTCGGCGCGGTCTCGAGCGGGCCGGCTTCGGCGCCAACCTGTCCCGCCCGGAGATGGAAGCGCTCGGTTTCTACGTGTGCGTCGCCGATCTGGAGGACGAGCTGATCCGCTCCCTCGGCGCCGCCTCGGTGGTACAGGTCGTCGATGCTCAGGGTGAGCTCGGCTCGTTCCGCACGTTCCAGAAGCAGCCCGGGCAGCAGGGACGGAGCATCGAGGACCAGCTTCGCCGCTTCATCGGGACCCGATCCGGCCGAAAGAGTCGCTACGCGCGCTTGCTCGTCGGCGCGCTCGATCCCACCCGCGTGCCTCGGTCGCTTGACCGCGTACTCGCTCACGTCTGAGGCCACCACCGCCGGCACGGGAAGCGGTGCCCTGACTGGCGGTCAGCCCGCGGCCGTACGGTCCCGCTTCCGAGGCTTCGCGCCGTTCGGCGTCAGGGTTGCCGCGTGGTCGGGGACGTAGGTCTGCATTTCCCGCGGCGTCCGCTCGTATCCCTTCGACGGCGGCCGGTCGGGCAGGGCCAACGGCGGTCGCGGCACCTCGACGTAGGGGACCGTCGACAGCAGGTGAGCGATCATGTTGATCCGCGCCCGGCGCTTGTCGTCGGCCTCCCACCACGTACCAGGGCGCCTCGGGCAGGTCGGTGTGGACGAACATCTCGTCCTTCGCCCGGGAGTAGTCCTCCCACCGGCTGATCGACTCGAAGTCCATCGGCGACAGCTTCCACCGCCGCATCGGGTCGGACAGGCGGGAGGCGAACCGGCGCTCCTGCTCGGCGTCGCTGACCGAGAACCAGTACTTCCGCAGCAGGATGCCATCCTCGACGAGGAGTCGCTCGAAGATCGGGCACTGGTGGAGGAACCGCTGGTGCTCCTGCTTGCTGCAGAAGCCCATCACCCACTCGACGCCGGCCCGGTTGTACCAGCTGCGGTCGAACAGGACGATCTCGCCGGCGGCGGGGAGCTGCTCGACGTAGCGCTGGAAGTACCACTGGGTGCGCTCGCGCTCGGTCGGCGCCGGCAGCGCGGCGATCCGCGCGACACGCGAGTTGAGGAACTCGGTGACCCGCTTGATCGCGCTGCCCTTGCCGGCCGCGTCCCTGCCCTCGAACACCACCACGAGCCGGACGGCGTGCTGCCGCACCCATTCCTGCATGAGCACGAGCTCACCCTGCAGCCGGAACAGCTCCGCCTCGTAGACCTTCCGCGCCAACCGCTTGTCGTGGATCCCGTCGTCGGCCATCGGCTGCTCCCTCGTCGGACCCGATGCGCCCATCCTGGCACCCGACGGAGTTCGGCGGAGTGGGCCGTCAGGTGAGGACCCCGCAACAGCCGTCCTGACGTCCGCGGCGGCAGGATGGACGTCCTCCGCACCTGAGCTGGGAAATACCGGGCGGCTATGTCGAGCCGGGGGAGTCGCCACTTGCCGCCGGCGTGCGCGAGGTCCGGGAGGAGCTCGGCCTCGCTGTGCCGCTCGGTCGGCTGCTGGTTGGTGGATTGGGCGCCGGCAAAGGGTGAGGGCGACAAGCTGCTGTTCTGTTCGTCTTCGACGGCGGCACGTTGATGCAAAGACCAGCTGGCCGGCATCCGCCTGCAGGCGGCCGCGCAAAATGGCGGGGGCTAGTCCGAGCAAGGTGCGGGCTTCTTGTTCACTGGTGCCACGGCTCGGGTTGGGCCAGGCTCGGGTCGATTGCCAGCATTGTTGGGCGGCGCCGCTGGTCACCAGGCGTGACTGGCCCGGGTGTTCGGGTCCCGTCCCAATATGGCAGCGTCCTGGCCTGACGCCTCGCGCCGATCTTGACCGAGGGCATGGGAGCAGAGGCTGTCGTTGCGTCTCTGAACGTCTAGATCGGAAGCGGGACGCGACATTAGCTCTCGGCCAGACGAGGCAGTACCGCGGAACTCATCGCCGGCGCGGTCCGCTCACACGTTGAAACCGAGCGCCCGCAACTGCTCCCGGCCGTCGTCGGTGATCTTGTCCGGGCCCCAGGGTGGCATCCACACCCAGTTGATGCGGAAGTCCTTGGCGATCCCGCCGCCGGGGCCGCCGCACAGCGCCTCCCGGGTCTGGTCCTCGATGACGTCGGTCAGCGGGCAGGCCGCGGACGTGAGCGTCATGTCCAGGGTAACCACGCCGTCGGCACCGATCTGCACGCCGTAGACCAGCCCGAGGTCGACGACGTTGATGCCGAGTTCCGGGTCGACGACGTCGCGCATCGCCTCTTCGACGTCGTCGACGGAGATGGTGTCCGCAGCGTCACTCATGCCGTCACCCCTTCCCGAGCCGCGACCGACTCGTCCTTTTCGGCCCGCCGGGCCGTAGCTCGTACCGTCGCGTCCTTCCACGCCATCCAGCCGAGCAGCGCGCACTTCACCCGCGACGGGTACTTCGAGACCCCGGCGAACGCGACCGCGTCCTCCAGCACCTCCTCGTCCGGCTCGACCGCCCCGCGCGACTGCAGCAGCCGGACGAACTCCTCCTGCACCGCCAGCCCCTCGTCCACCGGCTTGCCCACCACGAGATCCGTGAGCACCGACGTGGACGCCTGGCTGATCGAGCAGCCGGCCCCCTCGTAGGAGACGTCCGAGACCACCCCGCCGTCCACCGCGACCCGCAGCGTGACCTCGTCCCCGCAGGTCGGGTTCACGTGGTGGACCTCGACGTCGTACGGCTCCCGCAGGCCACGCCGGTGCGGGTGCTTGTAGTGGTCCAGGATGATCTCCTGGTACAGCGAGTCGAGATTCACGCGAACAGCCTCTTCACCTCGTCCAGCCCGCGGACGAGGGCGTCCACCTCGTCCCGGGTCGTGTACAGGTAGAACGACGCCCGGGTGGTCGCGGGGATTCCGAACCGGTCGCACACCGGCTTGGCGCAGTGGTGGCCGGCCCGCACCGCGATGCCCAGCCCGTCGAGGACCTGCGCCACGTCGTGCGGGTGGATGTCGCCAGCCCCTGAACCACGCAGCGTGAAGCTGATCGCCCCACCGCGGTCGACCGTCACGTCCGGGCCGATGATCCGCAGCCCGGGCACTTCCCGCAGCCGGTCCAGCGCGTACGTGGTGATCTCCCGCTCGTGCGCGGCGACGGCGTCCATGCCGAGCGCGGACAGGTAGTCCACCGCCGCGCCGAGCCCGACCGCCTGCGCGATCGGCATCGTGCCGGCCTCGTACTTGAGCGGCGGCGGCACGTACGTGGAGTGGTCCATCCAGACGGTCTCGATCATCTCGCCGCCGCCCAGGAACGGGGGCAGCGCCTCCAGCAGCTCCCGCCGCCCCCAGAGCACGCCGATGCCGGTCGGGCCGCACATCTTGTGCCCGGTGAAGGCGAGGAAGTCGGCGCCGAGGGCGGACACGTCCACCGGCAGCTGCGGCACCGCCTGCGAGGCGTCGACGACGACGATCGCGCCGACGTCGTGGGCACGGCGGGCGATCTCGGCGACCGGGTTGACCGTGCCGAGCGTGTTGGACACGTGCACCAGCGAGACGACCCTGGTCCGGTCGGTGATCAGCTCGTCGATCCTGGACAGGTCGAGCCGGCCCTCCTCGGTGATGCCCAACCAGCGCAGCCGGGCGCCGGTCCGCTGGGTGAGCAGCTGCCAGGGCACGATGTTGGAGTGGTGCTCCATCTCGGTGATCACCACGTCGTCGCCAGGGCCGACCCGGTAGGGCGAGTCCCACGCCAGCACGTTGGCGACGAGGTTGAGCGCCTCGGACGCGTTCTTGGTGAAGACGACCTCGTCCCGGGACGGCGCCGAGACCAGGCCGGCGACCTTGTCCCGTGCACCCTCGTAGGCGGCCGTCGCCTCCTCGCCGAGCACGTGCCCGGCGCGGTGGATGTTCGCGTTGTGCCGCTCGTAGTGCTCGGCCAGCGCGTCCAACACCGCCCGCGGTTTCTGCGACGTGTTGGCGCTGTCGAGGTAGACCAGCGGGAGGTCGTCGTGCACCCGCCTGTCCAGGATCGGGAAGTCCTTGCGGACCGCCTCCACGTCGTATCCGGGCCGCGTCCGCTCCGCCGGCGAGTCCGGCGGCTGGCCGTCCGACCGGTCGCCGGCGCTGCGGGGGGCCGCGCTCATGGGGCGACCGCCGCGGCCGAGGAGGTGTAGCGCTCGTAGCCGGAGGTCTCCAGCTGCTCGGCCAGCTCCGGGCCGCCCTCCTCCACGATGCGGCCGCCGACGAAGACGTGCACGAAGTCCGGCTTCACGTACCGCAGGATCCGGGTGTAGTGGGTGATCAGCAGGGTCCCCACCCCCGTGCCGCGGACCGTGTTGATCCCCTCGGCGACGACCCTCAGCGCGTCGATGTCCAGCCCGGAGTCGGTCTCGTCCAGGATCGCGATCTTCGGCTTGAGCAGGGTGAGCTGCAGGATCTCGTGCCGCTTCTTCTCGCCGCCGGAGAAGCCCTCGTTGACGTTGCGTTCGGCGAACGCCCGGTCCATGCCGAGCCCGGCCATCGCGTCGTTGACCTCCTTGACCCAGGTGCGCAGCTTCGGCGCCTCGCCCCGCACGGCGGTCGCCGCCGTCCGCAAGAAGTTGGACACCGACACCCCCGGCACCTCGACCGGATACTGCATGGCCAGGAAGAGGCCGGCGCGGGCCCGCTCGTCGACGGTCATGGACAGCACGTCCTCGCCGTCGAGCAGCACGGCGCCCCTGGTCACGGTGTATTTCGGGTGCCCGGCGATCGAGTACGCCAGGGTGGACTTGCCGGACCCGTTCGGGCCCATGATCGCGTGCGTCTGGCCCGACCGCACGGTCAGGTCGACGCCCTTGAGGATCTCGTCGGCCGCGCCCTCCACCGACACGTGCAGGTCGCGGATCTCCAGCGTGGACACGGGCTATCGCTCCAAATGGACGCCGACGGCCTTGCCGTCGAGGTGGACGTAGACGGCGTCGCCGTCCACGCGGGTCTCGTAGACGGGGACGGGCCTGGTGGCCGGCAGGCCGGTGGGCTTGCCGCTGCGCAGGTCGAAGCGGGAGCCGTGCAGCCAGCACTCGACCGTGGTGCCCTCGACCTCGCCCTCGGACAGCGGGACCTCGGCGTGCGAGCACACGTCGTGGATCGCGTAGACGTCGCCCTCGGTGCGCACCAGGCAGATCGGGACGTCGCCGATCTCCACCCGCACCGCCCCCTCCTCCGGGACGTCCGCGAGCGGGCAGGCCGGGTGCCAGCTCATGGCGCCACCCGGACGGCGAGCAGCCGCAGGGTGCTCACGCTCCCACCACCGCGAGCTCGGCATCGACGGCCGCGGTGAGCCGCTCGGCCGTCGCAGGCACCCCGATCCGGCCGATGATCTCGGCGAAGAAGCCCCGCACGACCAGCCGCCGCGCCTCCCGGGCCGGGATGCCGCGGGCCATCAGGTAGAACAGCTGCAGGTCGTCGAACCGGCCGGTCGCGCTCGCGTGCCCGGCACCGACGATCTCGCCGGTCTCGATCTCCAGGTTGGGCACCGAGTCGGCTCGGGCGCCGTCGGTCAGCAGCAGGTTGCGGTTCAGCTCGTACGTGTCGGTCTGCACCGCCTCCGGCCGGATCCGCACGTCGCCGATCCAGACGGCGTGCGCGTCCTGGCCCTGCAGCGCGGACTTGTAGGTGACCCGGCTGCGGCAGTGCGGCACCGCGTGGTCGACGTACAGCCGGTGCTCCTGGTGCTGGCCGGCGTCGGCGAACGACAGGCCGAGCAGCTCGGCGTCCCCGCCCGGGCCGGCGAAGCGCACGGTCGGGCTGATCCGGACCAGGTCGCCTCCGAGGGTCACCACGGCGTGCCTGAGCCGGGCGTCCCGGCCCACCTGCGCGGCGTGCGCCTCCACGTGCACCGCGTCGTCGGTCCAGTCCTGGATGCTGACCAGGGTGAGCGAGGCGCCCTCGCCGACCCGCAGCTCGACGTTGGACGCCAGCCGGGTGCTCCCCACGTGGTCGACGACGACCACGGCCTCGGCGAGCGGCTCCACGTCGACGACGAGGTGCGCGTACGCGCGGCCGCCGCCGCCACGGAAGGTCACCGTGACCGGGTGGTCCAGGCTCGTGCCCTTCGGCACCGAGACGACCCGGGCGTGCCGGACCCGCTCCAGGGCCAGCGCGCTGACCCGGTCGGCCGGCGCGAGCACCGAGCCGATCACCGGGTCGAGGCTGATCCGGCTGGCCGGGACCTCCCGGTCCTCGACCACGGCGGGCGCGTCGACCTCGATGCTCAGCGTGCCGTCCGGTTCGAACGGGTCGAGCAGGTCACGCAGCCGGGCCAGGGGGGTGAACCGCCAGTCCTCCTCCCGGCCGGTGGGCATCCCGAAGGCGTCCGGGTTCGTCGAGGTGAATCGCTCGGCCAGCGGGCGTGGCCGGTTCGCTCCGCCGTGCGAGTGGGCGCCGGGCGGCACCTGCGTCGCCCTGGCCGGCCGGGTCGGGGGGCCGGCCTGCGCGCCCACGCCCGGCCCGAACAGCTCGCCCGCCAGCGCCGCGGCCGAGTCGTCGACCGGCCCGGTGCCGCGTTCGATCCCGGCCGGCGCCGCCTCGCCCGCGCGCTCGGCCGCTGTGTCGCCAGCAGCGGGCAGCGTCGTGCCGTCGCCGGCGGCGCTGCCGGCGCGCTGAGGTGCGGGCATCAGCCGACGGCCCCTTCCATCTGCAGCTCGATCAGCCGGTTGAGCTCCAGCGCGTACTCCATCGGCAGCTCGCGGGCGATCGGCTCGACGAAGCCGCGCACGATCATCGCCATCGCCTCGTCCTCGGACAGGCCCCGGCTCATCAGGTAGAAGAGCTGGTCCTCGCTCACCTTGGACACGGTCGCCTCGTGCCCCATCGCCACGTCGTCCTCGCGGACGTCCACGTACGGGTAGGTGTCCGAGCGGCTGATCGCGTCGACCAGCAGCGCGTCGCACTTGACCGTCGAGCGAGCACCCACCGCGCCTTCGTCGACCTGCACCAGGCCGCGGTACGAGGTGCGGCCGCCGCCGCGGGCCACCGACTTGCTGATGATCGTCGAGGATGTGTGCGGCGCGACGTGCACCATCTTGGCGCCCGCGTCCTGGTGCTGCCCCTCGCCGGCGAAGGCGATCGAGAGCACCTCGCCCTTGGCGTGCTCGCCGACCAGCCACACCGACGGGTACTTCATCGTGACCTTCGAGCCGATGTTGCCGTCGATCCACTCCATGGTCGCGCCCTCGTGCGCGATCGCCCGCTTGGTGACCAGGTTGTAGACGTTGTTCGACCAGTTCTGGATGGTCGTGTAGCGGCAGCGGGCGTTCTTCTTCACGATGATCTCGACCACGGCGGAGTGCAGCGAGTCCGACGAGTAGATCGGCGCGGTGCAACCCTCGACGTAGTGCACGTACGCGTCCTCGTCGACGATGATCAGGGTCCGCTCGAACTGGCCCATGTTCTCGGTGTTGATCCGGAAGTAGGCCTGCAGCGGGATCTCCACGTGCACGCCCTTCGGCACGTAGATGAACGACCCACCGGACCAGACCGCCGAGTTGAGCGCGGCGAACTTGTTGTCGCCGACCGGGATGACGGTCCCGAAGTACTCCTTGAACAGCTCCGGGTGCTCCTTGAGGCCGGTGTCGGTGTCGAGGAAGATCACGCCCTGGGCCTCGAGGTCCTCGCGGATCTTGTGGTAGACGACCTCAGACTCGTACTGCGCGGCGACGCCCGCGACGAGGCGCTGCTTCTCCGCCTCCGGGATGCCGAGCCGGTCGTAGGTGGACTTGATGTCGTCGGGCAGCTCGTCCCAGCTCGCCGCCTGCTTCTCGGTGGAGCGGACGAAGTACTTGATGTTGTCGAAGTCGATGTCGGCGAGGTCGGCGCCCCAGGTGGGCAGCGGCTTCTTGGTGAACAGTCTCAGCCCCTTCAGGCGCAGGCTGAGCATCCAGTCCGGCTCCGACTTGCGCGCCGAGATGTCGCGGACGACGTCCTCGGACAGGCCACGGCGGGCCGAGGAGCCGGCGACGTCGGAGTCCGACCAGCCGAACTTGTATCGAGACAGCTGCTCGATCTGCTCGTCCTGGGTCAGGGTGGTCATGCTCGCGTCCTCCCGAGCGGGGAATCCAGGGTGGTGGTGCGCTTGCCGGTGGGGATGTACGTGGTGCAGGCCGCGTCGCCGCGGGCGATGGTGGCCAGGCGTTGGACGTGCGTGCCGAGCAGCCGCTCGAACGCCCGCGTCTCCGCTTCGCAGAGCTGGGGGAACTCGGCGGCCACGTGCGCCACCGGGCAGTGGTGCTGGCAGAGCTGGCCACCGGCACCCAGGTCGTGGGCCGAGGCAGCGTAACCCTCGCTGGTCAGCGCGTCGGCGAGGGCCGCGATCCGGTCGGCCGGGTCCGCCGCCCGGACCTCGGCGCCGTGCCGCTCCTCGACGATGCCGACCCGCCGCTCGGCGAACGCGGCGACCGCCGACTCGCCGGCGGTCTCCGCGAGGTAACGCAGCGCCGCCGTGGCCAGGCCGTCGTACGCGTGCGGGAATGAGGCGCGCCCGGCGTCGGTGAGCAGGAACTCCCGGGCCGGCCGCCCCCGGCCGCGCTGCCGGCCGGCCAGCGGGCGCTGCTCGCGGTCGACGGCGAGGCCGTCGGCGACGAGCGCATCCAGGTGCCGGCGGACCGCGGTCGGGCTGATGCCCAGGCGCTCGCCGAGCGCGGCCGCGGTGGCCGGGCCCTGCTCCAGGAGCAGGCGGGCCACCTCGTCTCGCGTCGGCGCGGGCCGGGCTATTTTCACACCGTCCATGTTACGTATATCGGCGGCCGCCCGCACCTCCACCCCTCCGGGGCGTGTCCGTCGTCACGCTCCTACCCTGGCAGCGTGGGAGAGCCGGCGGTCGAGGTGCACGAGCTGGTCAAACGGTACGGCTCGACCGTCGCCGTAGCCGGGCTGTCACTGTCGGTCGAGCCGGCCACCGTGCTGGCGCTGCTGGGGCCGAACGGGGCCGGAAAGACGACCACCGTGGAGGTCTGCGAGGGCTACCGCCGGCCGGACTCGGGGAGGGTCCGGGTGCTCGGGCTCGACCCGGCCGCCGACGCTCGCGCGCTCCGGCCCCGGGTCGGGGTGATGCTGCAGGGTGGCGGGGGCTACCCGGGTGCCCGGGCGGGCGAGCTGCTCCGGCTGCTCGCCGCGTACGCGGCGCGGCCGCTGGACCCGGATGCGCTGCTCGACCGGCTCGGACTGTCCGCGGCGGCGCGGACGCCGTACAAGCGGCTGTCCGGCGGGCAGAAGCAGCGGCTGTCGCTCGCCATGGCGGTGGTGGGCCGCCCCGAGCTGGTCTTCCTGGACGAGCCGACCGCGGGACTGGACCCGCAGGCCCGGCACGCGACCTGGGCGGTGGTGGAGCACCTGCGGGCGGACGGGGTGACCGTCGTGCTGACCACGCACCACATGGACGAGGCGGAGCGGCTCGCGGACGACGTGGTCGTCATCGACTCCGGTCGGGTGGTGGCCACCGGAACGCCGGCCGAGCTGACCCGCGGT
>Ga0137377_10002023_pt1 | contig 14793 bp, 10 predicted proteins | sample SagtaG_22_FD_104815 | JGI IMG/M metagenome (GOLD analysis project Ga0137377, IMG submission 104815) | Vadose zone soil microbial communities from Sagehorn Ranch, Mendocino, California, USA - Sage2_L_40_16 metaG | ecosystem: Environmental > Terrestrial > Soil > Vadose zone | place: USA... | reverse complement strand
GTACGTCGCATCCCGGTCGCTGACCGAGACGGCATGGAATGCCACCCTCCTCGGGCCCGACCCATCCAGCGCGATCGCCCGGCTGAAGGACCAGCCCGGCAAGGACCTCATCAAGTACGGCACCAGCCGCTTCGACGACACGCTCGTGCGAGGCCACCTGATCGACGAGTTCCGCTTCTGGATCATGCCCGTCGTGGCCGGCTCGGGGCAACGGCTGTTCGAGGACGTGGACACCTCCGGGCTCCACCTCAAGCTCACCGACGAGAGGAGGCTGGAGAACGGTTCGGTGATCCTCACCTACGCGCCCGGCTGACCTCAGTCCGATACCCCAAGCGCGCACAATCTGCGCGCGCGCCGAGCGCTGAACGACCTGATATGTGTCGTGCCGGCACTTGATTATCAGCGGGCGTCGACGACACAGAACGCCGGGTCGGTACGCGCGCGCTCCTATCATCAGGCCCTCGTGTCACCGGCGAGCCTGCATATTTATGCGCTGCCCGCTGCGCTGAGAATGCCCGCTTCTGCCGTGGACAGGTGCTTCCCGGATCGTTATGGCGCTGGCAGGCACGTCCGCGACGTTTCCGCGGAAGCGCCTTGTGCAGAATTTCACAAACCGCTTCCGCGGAAACGCGCTCACCTCCTGGCCGCGTATCGTGCGCCAGGTCCGGCATGATGTGGTCGTTTCCGCGGCTGGGTGCCGGATCGACGAGCACGTCGGGCGGCGGCCAGCGGAGGCCTCAAGTGGACCAGTCACACCGAACCATCCTGAGGTTGGCCAAGGGCATGCCGACCTAGACATCACACTGAGTGACGGGGAAGGTCGGGGGAACGCGCACAGTCCCGATCTGGGTGGGTGTTCCGAGGCGTGCGGGACTGGAGGGCGAGCGCGTAACGGAGTGACATGTGCGAGAAGGCCGAAGCTGAGATGGCTGCCGATCCCGGCTCGGGCGATATAAGCGCGTTGCGGATGCTGGCTTCAGGAGAACAATGCGCTGTAGGCGTTGAGCGCGGGCTGGCCGCCGAGGTGGGCGTAGAGCACCGTGGAGGCGGGGTCGATTTCGCGGCGGCTGATCAGGTCGATCAGCCCGGCCATGGACTTGCCCTCGTAGACCGGGTCGGTGATCATGCCTTCGGTGCGGGCGGCGAGCCGCATCGCGTCGAGGGTGGCGTCGTCGGGGATGCCGTAGGTGCCCGCATGGTAGTTCTCGTTCAGCTCGATCTCCTTGTCGTCCAGCTCGCGCTCGACGCCGATGAGCCTGGCGGTGTGCCGTGCGATCCGGGTGACCTGGCCTCGGGTTTCAGTCGGCTTGGCTGAGGCATCGATGCCGATGACACGGCGCGGCCGGCCGCCGGAGGCGGCCAGCGCGGCGAAGCCGGCGACCATGCCGGCCTGGGTGCTGCCGGTCACCGAGCACACCACGATGGTGTCGAAGAACACGCCGAGTTCGCGTTCCTGCCCGGCGACCTCGAACGCCCAGCCAGCGAACCCCAGGCCGCCGAGAGGATGATCGGAGGCGCCGGCCGGGATGGCATACGGCCGGCCGCCCGATTCCTCGATCTCCCGCAGCGCCTGCTCCCAGCTGTTCTTGAAGCCAATGCCGAACTCGGCGGGCACCAGCCGCACGTCCGCCCCGGCTAGCCGGCTGACCAGGATGTTGCCGACCTTGTCGTACACCGGATCGGGCCAGTTCACCCAGCTTTCCTGGATGAGCACGCAGTTCAGACCGACCCGGCTCCCTGATCGACGAGATCGTGCGCGAGGGCGCCCGGCGGCTGCTCGCCGCCGCGCTGGAGGCCGAAGTCAAGCGTCCGGAGGCCGCCGCCGCTTGATCACCGGCCGAAAACCAGTGTGCCGCCGGGTCGGTCGTGTCGTAGCCTCGCCGAGTGGCCAACTCTGCGATCTTCGACGGTCTCGCACGTGCATCCGCGTTTACGGGCGACCTGATCGACCGTATAGCTGCCGACCAGCGGACGGCGCCGACCCCGTGTACGGAGTGGAGCGTGCGAGATCTGGTCAATCATCTCGTCGGGATGAACCTCGTGTTCGTGGCGCTGCTAGAGGAGAGCCCGATGCCCGCACGGGGGGCCGGCAGGCGCTCACGTTCGCCCGAGCCCAGCTGCCCAGCCAACCGCGCGCCGGACGATTCGCCGATCCGCAGCCGATCCGCGACAACGCACCCGCCATCGACCGGCTGGCGGCATTCACCGGCCGGCCAGTTCCGTGGACGCCATGAACGCTCACATCAGATCGATTTAGACACACAACCTAGGCCACCCCAGCCGGCCGCGGGAACCGCCTGGCACCCGCATCTTTGGCGACGAGCCCTGGCCGGCCCGTTGGCTGGCTACCTGGTCGGTCCTCGCCTGGTCATCGTTGTGAATAGTTGATCGGCGGCGGCCTCTAGCGCTTGTTCCATGGTTGCATTGCCGGTGTGCCCGGAATCCTCGACCACGACGAGTTCGGCGCCGGGCCAGGCTTGGGCGAGTTCCCATGCGGTGATCACCGGGGTGCCGAGGTCAGTGCGCCCGTGGATCAATATGCCGGGAATGCCTGCCAGCTTGCCTGCGTCACGGATGAGCACGCCGTCCTCTAGAAAGCCGTCATGAGCGAAGTAATGCGAACAGATCCGCACGAAGGCGAGCTTCGCATCGTCGGGCCGCTTGCTATACAGGCCCGGGCTGCCGTTGCTTTCCATCGAGATCACCGCATCTTCCCAGGCCGACCATTCGGCCGCGGCGCGCACGCGGACGTTAAGATCGGGGTTCTCCATCAGCCGTGAGTACGCCAGCAGCAGACCCTCAATCGGGGGCTCGGTATCGGTCGGGAGCCGGTAGCTCCCAGCCCCGGCAAAGCCGCGGAACCGTTCCCATGCCTCAGGGAATATCCTCCCGGCACCCCGGTACAGCCAGTCCAGCTCGACACGGCGGGTTGTAGTGACGCTGAACAGGAGCAGGCCGGAGACGCGATCGGGGAACCGTTCGGCGTACGCCAGCGATAGCGTCACGCCCCACGAACCTCCGGACAAAAGCCACGCCTCAACGCTGAGGTGCTGGCGCAACTGCTCCATGTCGCGGATCAGGTGCTCGGTCGTGTTGAGGCTCATGTCGGCCGCGGGATCACTGGCGTGTGGTGTGCTCCGGCCGCAGTTGCGCTGATCGAACAAGATGATCCGGTGGCGATCCGGGTTGAATGCCCTGCGTCTGCCGGTCGAGCATCCCGAACCCGGCCCGCCGTGGACCAACAGGGCGGGCATGCCGTGAGGGTTGCCACAGGTCTCCCAGTAGATGCAGTTCCCATCGCCGGTGTCGAGCATGCCGGTCTCGTGCGGTTCGATCGGTGGATAAGGCACATCGCCTCCTGAATCGTCCTGCTCATCACCGTCATCCTCGCGGGCGCTGATGCCTTGCGAGTAGCCGCCGGGTCGGTGGCCTGGGGAGACGATGCAGATCAAAGTGGGGCTAAACCAGTGTGCCGCCGTCTGGCCGGATCGGCCGTCCCTACCGTGCTCAAGCTCAAGCTCAAGGTCACGGGTACCGGGCGTCCACGGTGGTGGTGACGCGCCGGTGGCAATGTCGTACACGTGGCCGGAGACGCTGACCTTGTGCTGTGGGCAGGCCGAGTGCCGCGGGGGTGTAGGTGCGGGCGAACTGCTCGTTGCGCCCGAGCAAGGGGGTCATCCTGGTCATGGTGATTCCGTTTCGTTGGCTCAGTCTGCCTGGACGGCTGCTCCGCATTCTGGGCAGAGGAACGGGCGGCGCTCGGACTGGGCCGAGCCGGCGGTTGCCTGATCTACGCCGTATTCCTCGCTGATGCTGCCCATCTCGCTCCTCAGGCCGGTCTCGCCAGGCGCGGGCTTGGGACGGCGGCTGACGGCGCTGGTCGTGGGGCTCTGACGAGCGTGACCATGGACGTGATGTGCAGGGCGAACAGCAGCGGTACGGTGGCCGTCGGGATCAGCGCGAGCGGCAGCTCGGTGATCGGCGCACTGGAGGGCGTGACGTTGAGCAGCCCGAATCCGGTGAGGGCGCCGAGGGTCATGGCCACGACCAGATCGGTGAGGCCGAACGCGTTGAACCACAACGCGGCGCGGCGGCCGGTGCCCTGCGCGAGCCTGCGCGCGACCAGCGGCGCGGCGATACCGGCGGCGATGTCGCCCAGGCCTGCGGGCAGGGCGAACAGCGCCGGCAGGTGACCGAGGGCCAGGTAGAACAGGAAGACCACCCCGGCCACGCGGGGCGTGTGCGGAAGCTCCAGGCGGCTCACCATGCCCGGAGCCGTCAGAGCGCGCGCCACCACCGGGATCCGGCTGAGCGCCAGCAGCGTGCCCAGGAACCCGGCCACCGCGACCGGAAACCATGGCAGCGTGTGGTACCAGCCGTGACCCGCGATGAGCGCGGTGGCGGTGAACCAGCCGCCGAGCAGGACGGCCGCGGCCCCCGCGAGCAGCGCTGCGCGCCTTCGGCCCAGGCCTGCGCGTTCTGCGCCGCCGTACAGCACGATGCAGGTCAGAACCGCGATCGCGGTGGGCCCGGCGATAATGATCGCCCATAGATAGGCAGGCGGATCGTACATGACATCCTCCGTTAGCAGATGGGTAGCTCGGCTCTTCGGGGAACGGTACGAATCCTGGCCGCCGTGGGGCGTCACCCGAAGGTGCCTGCCGGGTGGAATGTCGCGGCGCGGCGATCCCTCACCCGAAGGTGCTACCGGGCCGGCTGGGGTTGCGGTGTCAGGGAATCAGGCCGAGCTGCCGGGCCCGCGCGGCGGCCTCGGTCCGGTTGGCGGCGCCGAGCTTGCCCAGGACGTGGGTCACGTGCTTTTTGACCGTGTCGAGCGCCACGAACAGGTCGTGGGCGATGCGCTGATTTGACCTGCCCGCGGCGAGCAGCCGCAGCACCTCCAGCTCGCGGTCGGTCAGCGGCTCGGCCAGGCCCGGCGGCGCGGCGACGGCTCGCCTCCGCGGCGGCGTGGCGTCTGCCTGGTGGTCGCCGCCCGGCCGGAGCTGGTGTGGGACCTGGTCGCAGACATCAGGCCGCCGCGGAATCCTCTGCCAGGAGGCCACCATGCCAGCGGCCGTGCCAGGCTCATGATGGGCATTAGCGAACGGGAGAGGCAGAAGCATGGGGGCGCTGCCGCGGCCGGCCAGCACGATGAGCCGGGGATTGACCCGCTGCGCGGTCTGGGGCCTATACCTGCTCGCAGGTGGCCAGGGTCTGCTCGTGCCGGGCGATCGCCTCGTCGGCCCTTCCCGCCTCCTGGTATGCGGTGGCGAGGTTGTTCTGTAACATCAGGGCGTCGGGATACCTGGGGTTGTTCCTCGGCTTGAGGGTGTCGGGATGGTCGGTGAAGGACAACAGGATGCAGCAAGACCAGCGTCACGCACGCGCGCGACCAAGCGCGACCATCCGCACTGGCGTTGAAGACGACGGACAGGCACTGGCATTGATCGACCTTGCCACCTGGTCATTCGAGGTGTCCCCAGCGCCGCCCAGGCCCCCCGGCACCCCCTTCTTCGACGACCGGACAGCATCAGAGAACGTCCTCGTCGCACACGAAGACGAGCACATCGTGGGCTACGTGACGCTCCGGCCAGCGCCCCTGGCCGCATCAAGCGGGCACGTCCAGGAGATCAACGGCCTTGCCGTCGCCCCGGATCACCAGGGACGCGGCATCGGCCACCTGCTCCTCACCGCGGCCCGACACGAAGCAATCAGACGGCAAGCCCGCCGCATTACCCTCAGGGTCCTGGGCACCAACACCCGAGCCCAAGCCCTCTACCTCGCACACGGCTACCACATCGAAGGCAGACTCAAAGACCAATTCCTGCTGCAAGGCCGCTACGTCGATGACATCTTCATGGCACTGCAGCTCCCAGACCACACCATATCGGGTGCGGGCCGGGTTGACGCCTCTTCGATGTGACCAATGCTTTGAGCGTTTCCGCGGAGACGTTTCCGCGGAGACGTTTCCGCGGAAACGTCCCACGCAATTGCGCCAGGCGTTTCCGCGGAAACGCCTGGCGAGCAACGGCGGTAAAGACCTAAGTGCGTTCCAGGGGTGCTTATCGTTAAGCACGCGGCTGCTGTTCATTGGGCAGCCTCCTGCGCCGTTCTGGCTAGCCCTGGACGCCTGAGCAACCAGGGTTACGACGAGGGAGCCAGCAGGACTTCCCGGACGATCTCCAGCGGATGCCGGGCCGGTCGCCCGGTCCCGTGCGCTATCTGCTGCCGGCAGGAAACGCCGGTCGCCGCGATGATCGTCTCCGCCGCCTCGGCCCGGACGGCGGGGAAGAGCCGGAGTTCGCCGATGCTCATCGACAGTTCGTAGTGCTCCGCCTCGAAGCCAAACGAGCCGGCCATGCCGCAGCATCCGGCGTCAACCTCGATGACCTCGGCGCCGGGGATGCTGCGGAGCAGCGCCATCGTGGCGGCCGTGCCCGCGAGCGCCTTCTGGTGGCAGTGCCCGTGAAACACGATACGGCGGACGCCATTGTCCTGCGGCAGGACGAGCCTGTCCGAGGCGATGGCCTCCACGAGCAGTTCCTCGGGCATACGCGTGGCGGCCGCCAGGGCCTGCGCCCTCGGGTCGCCGGGGAGCAGGGCCAGGTACTCATCGCGCAGGGTCAGCAGGCAGGACGGCTCCACCCCGACGACCGGCACGCCGCGGGCGGCCGCCTTACCCAGGCGGCCGGCCATGCCCGCCGCCATCCGCCGGGCCTGTTCCACCAGCCCCTTGGACAGGCTGGCCCGGCCGCAGCAGCCCGCGGTTTCGAGACGGACCTGCCACCCGGCGAGTTCCAGGAGTTCGATGGCCGAACGTCCGACCGAGGGCTCGGTGAACGTGGTGAATGAGTCGGCGAGGAAGATCAGCTCGCCCTGGGACGCCGGCCTCGCCGGGGCGGGCCGTCGCCGGAACCAGCTACGTAGGTCGTGCCGCTGGAACCGGGGCAATGGCCGCGCGGCGCTGATCCCCAGCCAGCGCTCCGCCGCCAGGCGGGCGGGCCGCCATCCGGCGGCCAGGTTGGACAGCGGAAACGCGGCGGAGCCCAGGCGGTTCAGCGTGCGGATAGATCCGAACATGCGCGCGCGCCAGGGGACTCCGTGCTGATCGTGGTAGGCGGCCAGCGCCTCGGTCTTCAGCGCCGCCATGTCCACGCCGAGCGGGCACTCGCTCTTGCAGGCCTTGCACTCCAGGCAGAGATCGAGGATGCCGTGCAGCCGGCCGCTGCCCAGGGCCGCGCGCGGGTCAGGCATGGACAGCGCGTGCAGCAGGGCGTTCGCCCGGCCCCGGGTCGAGTGCTCTTCCTCGCGTGTGGCCATGTACGACGGGCACATGACGCCGGTCGAGGCCTTGCGGCACAGCCCGATGTTCATGCACCGGTCGGCGGCGCCCCGCATCCCGCCGGGGACGTCGAACCGGAGCCGGGTCGCCAGGGCCGGCCGGGTCGCCAGGGCCGGCCCGGACTGCGCCGCATCTCGCAGGTGGTCGGTCATCGCGGGGGCGTCCACGATCTTCCCCGGGTTCATCCGGTTCTCCGGGTCGAAGAGCCGCTTGGTCTCCTGCATGGCCGCGTACAGCGCGTCGCCGAAGACGCGGCGGTTGAATTCGCTGCGGGCGAGCCCGTCGCCGTGCTCGCTCGAGTTGACCCCGCCGTACTCCAGGACCAGCTCGCGCACCTCCTCGGCGATCGCGCGCATCAGTTCGGGCTGTCCGGGCGCGCTGAGGTCGACGAACGGGCGGATGTGCAGGCACCCGACCGAGCAGTGGCCGTAGAAGCCGGCCGTCAGGCCGTGGGAGTCCAGGATCTGCCGGAAACGAGTTGTGTAGGACGCCAGCTTGGCCGGCTCCACGGCCGTGTCCTCGACAAAGGCCAGCGGCCTGCGGGTACCGGTGCTCGCCGACATGAGCAGGCCCAGGCCCGCCTCGCGGACCTTCAGCAGCGCGGCCTGCTCCGATGCGTCCACCGCCCGGAGCGTGTAGTAGCCATGGCCGTGGGCCCGCCAGCCTTCCTCCAGACGGTCGAGCCCGGCCACCGCCTCGGCCTGCGTGTTGCCGAAGAACGTGACGAACAGCAGGGCCTGCGGATCGCCGTGCAGGATCGTTCCGAGCGCGGCGTATTCGATCTTCTGGCGGGACAGCTCGATGATGGTGCGGTCGAGCAGCTCGACGGCCGCGGGCCGGCAGGCCAGCGCGTCCTCGGTGGCCTCGATGGCGGCCTGCACGGACGTGAAATGGCCCACCGCGATGACCCGGTGCCGGGCCGCGGGCACCAGCTGCACCGTCGCCTCCACCACGGTGACCAGGGTGCCTTCGGAGCCCACCACGAACTTGGCCAGATCGAGCCCGCCGGAACCGGACTCAGCCGACCTGGCCAGCCGGTCCAGCCGGTAGCCGCCGGATTGCCGCCAGAACCGCGGGAAGCCGGCGGCGATGGCCTCCCGGTGCCGTTCCACCAGGCGGGGCAGCTCCCGGCAGATGGTCCCGTCCAGGGTCGGCGCGGCCGCCCGGCTGACCCGCTCCGCGGGCGTCAGCGGGCCGAACGTGGCCTGGCTGGCGTCGGACAGCACGACGTCGAGCGTGAGCACGTGGTCGATCGTCATGCCGTACCGCACCGACTGGCTGCCCGCTGAGTTGTTGCCGATCATCCCGCCGAGCGTGGCCCGGTTCCTGGTCGAGGTATCCGGGCCGAACACCAGGCCGTGCCGCGCCCCCGCCATGTTCAGCTGCTCCTGCACCACCCCCGGCTGCACCCGCGCCACGCGCCGCCCGGCGTCGATCTCGATGATCGTGTTCATGTGCCGGGACAGGTCCACCACGATCGCATGTCCCACCGTCTGGCCGGCCAGGCTGGTCCCGGCGCCCCGCGGCAGCACCGGGACGCCGAAGTCGGCGGCCGTGCTCACCACGGCGGCCACGTCGGCCGTGTCCCTGGGGAAGACCACCCCGACCGGCTCGATCGTGTACATGCTGGCGTCGCGCGAGAACAGGTGCCTGGTGTAAGAGTCGAACCGGACCTCACCCCCGACCACGCGGCGCAGCGCTTCCGCGAGTTCCGTGTCTCGAGGAAAGGACATAGTCATGGCGTACCAGAGTGGCCGGCACTTCCTCCAGATCCCCGGGCCTACGAATGTCCCAGACCGGGTGCTGCGGGCGATGGCGGCACCCACGATCGATCACCGCGGTCCCGAGTTCGCCGCGCTGGCCCGCCACGTGCTGGCTGGCCTGGGGCGGTTGTGCGGCAGCGCGAGGCCCGTCGCGGTCTATCCCTCGTCGGGCACCGGCGCCTGGGAAGCGGCGCTGGTCAACACGCTGTCGCCGGGCGACCGCGTGCTGGCCTTCGACACCGGGCATTTCGCCACCTTGTGGTCGCGGCTGGCCGCCAAGCTCGGCCTGGACGTGGACGTGGTCCCCGGCGACTGGCGCCAGGGTGTGCAGGCGGGCCAGGTCCACGAGAGGCTGGCCGCGGACCGGGGACACCAGATCAAGGCGGTCACCATCGTGGCGAACGAGACCTCCACCGGGTGTGCCAGCCAGATCCCGCTGATACGGGCGGCGATGGACAGCGCCCGGCATCCTGCCTTGCTGATAGTCGACACGATCTCCTCGCTCGGGTCTGTCGAGTACCGCCACGACGAGTGGGGCGTCGACGTCACGATCTGGTGCTCCCAGAAGGGCATGATGCTGCCCCCGGGCCTGGGCCTGAACGCGATCAGCGAGAAGGCTCTCGCCGCCGCGCCGCTAGCGCGCCTGCCGCGCGGCTACTGGGACTGGCCGCCGGTGCTCGCGGCCGCAGAGACCGGGCTGTTCCCCTATACGCCGGCCACCAACCTGCTGTTCGGGCTGCGCGAGGCCCTGGCCATGTTCGACGATGAAGGCCTGCCTGCCGTCTTCGCCCGGCACGCCCGCCATGCGGAAGCGACCCGCCGGGCGGTCCGCGGCTGGGGGCTCGAGATCCTGTGCCGGAACCCGGACGACTACTCGAGCACCCTCACCGCCGTCATGGTGCCCGACGGGCACGACGCGGACCAGGTGCGCCGGCTGATCCTGGATCACTACAACATGTCGCTCGGCGCCGGGCTCGGTCGGCTGGCCGGCCGGGTGTTCCGCATCGGCCACCTCGGGGATCTCGGCGACCTCTCCCTGGCCGGCGCCCTGTGCGGGGTGGAGATGGGGCTGGCCAGGGCCGGAGTGCCCATCGCTCGCGGCGGTATCAGCGCCGCCCTGGACTACCTCGGGTTACGGCGTGGCTGCCGCCAGCGCGGCCGCTGACATCACGGTCACCTGCTGCTCAACGCCTGCCGTGCTGGACTGGAAGGCGCCGTACGAGCCGAAGGTGTTGTTGTAATTGTTGTAGTCGAGGTCGCCGCTGGCGCCCTGGTAGTTGATCTTCGTGCCCGCCTTGATGAGCGCCAGGCAGGCCGCGTAGGTGTAGCACGCGGTGCCGGGCGGGTTCGTGACCTTGGCCATGTCGTGCGCGACCGTGGTGCCGCTGGTGGTCTTCGCGTAGTCGTCGGCCAGGGCGAGCGAGATCATCGCGTCGTAGGCGTAGTTGGCGTTGGCCAGCGGCCCGGCTGTCTTCTGGTTCGGGAACTGCTGGTTGAACTGGCTGATGAACGCCGCGTTCGCCGCGCCGGTGACCGAGGTCCCGTACACCGAGGTCAGCACGGCGTGAGCGGTCGGGTAGCTGATCGCCTTGAGGAAGTCACTGCCGCTGGTGACGTCGGTGCCGATCCACGGGATGTTCTGCCCGCCCAGCTGCTTGAACTCACGGAAGAGCACGGCCGCGGTCGGCGGGTCCTCCTGGGTGAAGATCACCTGCGGATGGGCGGCGAGCACCTCGCGGACCTGGCTCAGGTAGGAGGTCTGGTCCGGGGTCACGATCACGGTCTTGGCGATCGTGCCGCCGAGCTTGGTGAACGTCTGGGAGACGGGCTTGAGGAACGTCTGCGCCGCCGGGTCGGAGTAGAACAGCATGACGGCCCTGGTGTAGTGCTTCAGGTGCGCGTTCAGGGCCATGGCCACGCCTAGTTGGGAGTCCGACGGGCTGTCCCGGAAGAAGTAGGGGTCGGTCTGGTGGTCGCGGGCCGTGTCGCCGCCCTGGAACTCGTCGACGATGTGATTGGAATCCAGGATCGGCTCGACGCCGTTGATCTCCTGGGTCTCCGGGCCGATCACGCCGCTGACGCCCTTGGTGAGCATCTGGTTGGTGGCCGTGACCCCGTCGGCGACGTCACAGCTGGTGTCGCCGGTCACCAGCTGAACCTGGCGGCCGAGAACGCCGCCCGCCGAGTTGATCTCGGCCTTGGCCACCTGGGCGCCCTGGAGCATCGCCTGGCCGAGGCTCGCCAGCCGGCCCGTGAAGCAGGAAAGCACACCGTAGTTAACCGGGCCGGACGAGCCGCCGCCTCCGCCTGAGCTCGAGCCGGAACTGCCGGACGCGCAGCCGGCCAGCACGATAGCGGCGGCACAGGCCGCGACCGGTCTGCTAATCGTAGAATGTCTCACGCTGTTTCTCCTGTAGTCCATAAGTCAACTCATCCGGCCGACGTAGAGGTCCACGACGCTGTCGTCGTGGAGCAATTCCTGTGCGGGACCGTCGAGCCGGTTGCGCCCGAGCACGAGGATGTAACCCCAGTGCGCATGGCGAAGGGTGCGCCGGGTGTTCTGCTCGACCACGCAGATCCCGACGCCGGTAGCAGCGATCTTCTCGATCTGCTCCCAGAGCGCGCCCTGGAGCAGGGGGGACAGCCCGGCGCTCGGCTCATCGAGCAGCATCACGACGGGCTTGAGCATGAGCGCCCTGGCCATGGCGAGCATGCTGCGCTGGCCGCCGCTGAGCATGCCTGCCCGGCGTCGCAGCGACCCGCCAAGGTCGGGGAACAGCTCGCAGATTTCGTCGATCCGGGCGTCCACGCCGCGGCGGCGGGTGTACGCCCCCATTTCCATGTTCTCCCGCACGGTGAGGTCGGGAAAGATGTTGGAGACCTGAGGAACATAGCCGAGCCCGCGCTTGACGAGTTTTTCCGGCGGGATGTTCGTGGTCTTCTCGCCCTGGATGAAGACATCGCCGCGAGAAACCCTCAATAGCCCGCTCAGCGCTTTGAGCAGCGTGGATTTCCCGGCGCCGTTCGGCCCGACGATGGCGGCGATCTTTCCCGCGCGGACCGTCAGCGAGATGTCCTCGATGATCGGCGGGCCGCCGTATCCGGCGGTCAGCCCGTCGGTGCTCAGCACCACCTCGGGCACCACCTCGGGCACCACGTCGGCCGGCTCAGTCATGGCTCAGGTCCATCCCGAGATAGGCGTCGACCACCCTGGGGTTGCCGCGCAGGCCGACAAACGGTCCCTGGGCGATGACCTCGCCGAGGTCCATGACCACCACCTGATCGCAGGCTCTCTCGATGAACGGGAGGTTGTGCTCGACCACGACCACGGTGCGGCCCTCCGCCGCGAACTGCCGGACGGCCTCGCCGATCCGCGCGCCGAGCACGGGGTTAACGCCACCCATCGGCTCGTCCAGAATGATCAGCCGGGCCTCGGCGGCCGCGATGCGGGCGAATTCGAGCAGCCGTTTCTGGCCGCCGCTCAGTCGCACCGCGAGTTCGTTCTTGAGCTCCGCGAGTTGGAAGCGCTCCAGGATGGCCCGGACGGCGGCCCGGTCCGCCGCTTCCCCGCGGCGGATCCGGCGGGCGTGGGTCAGGGAGCGCCAGAGGGACTCGTCAGCGAACCGGCGCCGCGCCAGCAGCACGTTGTCCATGACGGTCAGGTTCCGCCACTCGCGCGGCATCTGGAACGTCCGGATCAGCCCGAGCCGGGAGATGACGTCGGGGCGTTTGCCGATCAGCGGCTCGCCCGCGAACCTGACGCTGCCGGAGTCGGGCCTGCCGAACCCGGACACGAGGTCGACGACGGTGCTCTTGCCCGCGCCGTTCGGCCCTATTAGCCCGGTCACCTGGCCTTCGGGAATCGAGAAGGTGCAATTTCGCACCGCATGGACGCCGCCGAAGGACTTGGTCAGGTTCTCGATCTCGAGCAGCGCGGCGCTCATCCGGAGCCCGCCGAGCCTCGGTCCAGCCCGGGCCGCTCCCGGAAGAGACCCTCCGGCCGGAACCGGAGCATCAGGATGATCATGAGGCCGATGAGGATCTGGCGCATCGCCGGGCCGAAGTCCGGACGCGACGCCGGCGACGGCAGGTACCGGGTGAGCTCGATGAAGCCGATGTAGACGACGAACACGCCGAGGATGACGCCGCGCGGATTGCCGCGGCCGCCGACCAGGATCGCCGCGTAGATCACCAGGAGTTCCTGCGGGGTCCAGGCCGACGGGTTGAACGCGCTGATGAAGATGGCGAACAGGCCACCGGTCAGGCCGGCCAGCGCCGCGCCGAACAGGTAGGCGCGGTACTTCGCACCGAACACCTGCCGCCCGTACGCGGCCGCGGCCCGCTCATCCTCCCGCACCGAGCGCAGCATCCGGCCGAACGGGCTCCGCGACAGCCGCTGTACCAGCAGGTAAGCCAGGAAGAGCAGGACGAGAACAACCACGCAGAACACGATGCGGTAGCCGTTGTAGGTCAGGTTCAGCGCTGTCTGTCCCGGGTTGACCAGCCCGTAGACACCGTTGTAGCCGTCGAACAGGGGCGTGTAGTTCTCCACGATGAGGTACAGCGCGCTCACCGCGCCCAGCGTCGTCACGGCGAAGTAGATGTCGCGCAGGTTCCGCAGGGCGATGGCCCCGATGACGGCCGCGAGGCCCACCACGACGACCATGGCCACCACGATGGCGACCAGGACCGGGAGGTGCCAGCCGAGGATGTACTTGACCGGCGGCGTGGGCTTGCCGATCGTGAGCACGAAGGTGAGATAGCTGCCCAGGGCCAGGTAGCCGTAGAAGGCCAGGTCGAAGTCACCGCCCCAGCCCCAGATCACGTCCAGGCCGAGGGCGAGGATGGCGAAGATGCCGGCTTCGGTGACAACGCTGACCCAGTACATCAGGCACGCACTGCTACCGCGCTGCGCCGGACGAACACGCCGTTCGGCCGGAACAGCATGAGCAGCACCAGGAGCAGGAAGGCGAAGACGAGTTCGTAGGCCGAGCTGGTGTAGGTGCCGGCGATCTGGAGCACGAGCCCGACGATGAGGGCGCCGCCGAAGGTCGCGTACGGCCGGCCGATGCCCCCGGCCACGGTGGCGGTGATGGTGAGCAGCAGGAAGCTGAAGCCGAGGGTGGGACCGAATGTGCCCACCGTGTCGGCGAGCACGAAACCGGCGAACCCGGCGACGGCGCCCGCGAGGGCCCAGGTCGCCATGATGATCCGCCGCGCGGGGATGCCGCTCACCTGGGCGAGCGCCCGGTCCTGCGAAATCGCCCGGACCGCCTTGCCGAACCGCGTTCGCTGCAGCAGCAGGTAGATGAGGCCGGCCACGGCCAGCGCCGAGATGATCACCTCGATGTCGGAGGTGGTCCACAGGAACGGCCCGACGTGATGGAGCTTGCCCTGGCCGAAGCCGTAGGTGACGTTCGCCGCCCCGTAGATGATGTCGAGCACGTTCTGCACGATGAGCGCGGCTCCGAGCGTGGCGATGAAGACCGTGATGGCGCTGCGCCCGCGGAACTGCTCGATGAGCCCGAAATTCAGCGCCAGCCCGGCGGCGGCCCCGGCCGCCGCAGCGATCACGGCGGCCGCCGCGACGTTCTGATGGAAGATCGCCTGCGCCGAGTAGGCCGCGTAGGCGCCGATGGTGAGGAACTCACCGTGGGCGAAGTTGGCGATCCGGCTGACCGCGTACTC
>Ga0137377_10002021_pt1 | contig 14797 bp, 12 predicted proteins | sample SagtaG_22_FD_104815 | JGI IMG/M metagenome (GOLD analysis project Ga0137377, IMG submission 104815) | Vadose zone soil microbial communities from Sagehorn Ranch, Mendocino, California, USA - Sage2_L_40_16 metaG | ecosystem: Environmental > Terrestrial > Soil > Vadose zone | place: USA... | reverse complement strand
GAGATGAGCGCGAGGAAGCTTCCGACATTGCTTGCGGCAAACAGAAAATACGGGTCGCGCACTGATGGATGATCGGTGCGCACGAACCAAGCCTGCATGAGCGGCCCGTTGGCGGCGAGAGCAAAGAATGGCAGCCCGATCGAGGCCGCAAACAAGCCGAGAAGCCAGAACGCCTCGCCGCGCGAAGGCGGCCGATCCCATCCGCCGGCGAGGTGAAGCGGCAGCGCGGCACACGCAATCAGCAACAGCGCGAGATGAATGAGGACGGAGGCCCGTCCCGGCGCGAAGCGCGTCAGCAGGTGGGCATAGGCATAGCCGGCAAGCAGCGTGGCCTGGAAGAAGACCATCGCGACCGACCAGACCGCAGCAGCGCCCCCCAGCCGCGGCAGCACCATCTTGGTGAACATCGGCTGGACCGCAAACAGCAGCGCGGCACTCGTCAGGATGGCCGCGCAAAAGGTTGCCAACAGCAAATTGTAGGGCGAGGAGGCGGTCTGCGTCGTTCCGTTCGCGCGGAGCTGGGAAACGGCCATGTCCCAACCTTTGTGCCTTTAGCCAATGGCGAAGGATCACGACGAGAATGGCCGGACGACCACGGCACTGGAGTGAATGCTAGCAGCCCATGCAAGCGCAAGGAAGGCAGCGAAGGCCTTTGACCAGGGTCGAGCTTGGTTCGCCACTCAGGAGACCGCCGACCGAGATAAGGCCGAGGAAGAAATGCGAACACTGCCGACGGATGGCCTCGCCCAGCGGTGCTTTTGATCGGCAATTTCACCGGCGTGTCGACACGGGCCTCTGCTGTCCTGGCTGCCCCTCCTTGCGGGAATCCTACGCCGTCGCGACCGGTTCCCGACGCAGCATGGCCAGGCATGGCCAGGAACTTCTATTGACATCTGGCGTTTACGGCTGCCTAGTTCGCGATTGGGAATTTCCCATCTGGCAGGAGAGAGCCATGCGCAAACTCATTCTGGCAGTGACGATTCTGGCCCTGACGGCCGTGACTGCGTTTACCGCCGGCGGAGCGCTGGTTGGAAGCAATGACCCCGGAGCCCCCGCCCAAACCCGTTCCGGCGGCGTGGCGGGAAGTGGCCAGGGGGGCTTCTTGCACGGTGGAGGCCATGACGTCATCGCCAAAGGAGACATGAGCGGAACCGGCGGTGGCGGCAAGAAGGGCGGAATGAAGGGCGACATGATGGGCGGCATGGGCAAGGGCGGTAAATCCTAAGCCCTGACGTTTTCCGTTCCACCCAGCCACGCCCATTACGCGGCGCGAAGCCTAGCCAGCGGCACCGATACCGGTGGTTCGGTGCCGGGATGTTTTTTGCATCGCTGGCTCGATGATCTGTCTTGCAACAAATTCGCGCCCTGTACGGCGGCAGGCCGAGCAAGCGCCGTGAAGATACGCCGATCTTCATGCGGCAACGACGCTGCGAGTTCGGCCGTGCGTGTTCGAGCACGAGCCGCACGTCCTTTTCGCGTTGCCGACAGCCGGGCGGCTGGGAGGATCGTTCGTCCACGCCAATTTGTCAGACGGGGCGCACCTCGTCGTCGCTCTGCGAGCCGGACTGAAAAAGTTCCACGGTCGACCGGCAGCGTTCGATCGGCGCGAAGCGGCTCGAATAGGGCAGCAAGACTCGCCGACAAAACGTGAAAACGTTGCGGAGAAGATCGCGTGACGCGAGTGCCTGACCATAACGGCACCACGACATTCTCGGTGCTGAAGGTGCTCTATCTGCTTGCGGTCACCGCGATAGCGTTCATGGTGCCGGCGTTTGCGACGACGCGGCCTGCGCGATGGTTGGTCATTCCGGCGTTGCTGACGCTTCAGGTCGTCATTTTGCTGGGTTTTCGGTTTCCGATCGGCGAAATCGTACGCCCGATCTGGCGATTGAAATGGTTGTTCCTGTTCCTGATCGGCTGCTACGTCCTGCTGCCCGCGGAGAGCCCCGGCGCAGGCGACGTCGTTCTGCTCTGGCGCGTTCCACTCCTCGATTGGGTGCTGCCGTTGAACCTCACCGGGCTCGAGCGCGCCGCACTGATGTGTCTGCAAATCCTGACGCTGCTGCTCGCCTCGACGGTTGTTCGGTTGACGGGCTCCGGGAGCGATCTGGTGGACGGCCTGCGAGCGTTTCGGCTGCCCGACCTGTTCGTCTACTCGCTCGACCACACGCTCGCGCTGCTCGGGGGAGCGAAAAAATCACGTCGAGGCCGGGCCGAAGCCGCGGGGCAAGGCGGCACGCTTTCGACGGTGAAGCGACTGCTGCGCGGCGATATCGGCGGGTTCGTCCAGACAATAAGGACAAACATCGAGCGCGCCGGTGAGCGCCCCGGCCACGAAAGCGACCGCCGTCTCGGCCCTCAGCTGGTCCACGATATCGGCATCGTGACCGGCATTGCGTTGTGCATGGCTTCCATCAAGGTGATCAGGCTCCTGCCCGGCCTGCCATTTGCTCCCGGACACAAGGCAATCCTGTTGTTCCCGCTGTATGTGCTGGCATCTCGCCTCACCCATTCGCGCTGGGGCGGAACGGTTGCGGGATCCATCATGGGAGTGATCGGGTTCCTGCAGGGTGACGGCCGGTTCGGCGTCTTGGAGATCCTCAAGCACGTGGCGCCCGGCTTGGTGATCGACCTCGCGGGGCCGCTGGTGCGCCGCCTGCCGGCCTGGGCCTTGGGGTACTGCTTTCTCGGCCTGGCCGCGGCTGCCGGACGGATCACCACCGAGCTGGTGTTGGTGCTCCTGCTCGGGGCTCGAACCGAAGTGTACCTCTTCCCGGCCGCCGTCCTGGTACCGAACCTGCTGGCAGGATTCCTGAGCGGGTTTGTGACGATTTTCGTTCTTCGTGCGTTTACCCGTTCGGACGACAACGTGAACACGGATCGAGATGCCCAGGCCGAGACCAAGCCAGACGAAGCTGCCGAGATACCGTCGCAGCAATTGGCAGCCGAGCCTCCGAAATTGGGCGCCTCGGTCTCTCCCGTACGGCAGAAATAGTTGCTGCGCTGAATCGAGCGGATCGAGTCATGGAGTGGCTGCACGGCTATTCCCACATCCGCTTCGACCCGAACTGAGTGCATGAGGAGGTGCCCCGTGCGGAATCGGTTGAAAAAAATCTGTGTCGCTCTTCCAATTCTCGCCGCCATGGCATGCGCCGACTGCACGCACTCGGCAACGGCGGCCGGACAGGGTGCTGTCCGCGTCGCTGCCGCAGCGGATCTCAAGTTCGCCATGGATGAGATCGTTGAAGCCTTTCGTCGAGAGCACCCCGCCATCGACGTTCAGGTCACCTACGGGTCGTCCGGAAACTTCTACGCGCAGCTTTCCAATCGCGCGCCCTTCGACATCTTTTTTTCGGCCGACGTCGACTATCCCCGCAGGCTCATTCGGGAAGGCGTGGCACTCGGCGACAGCGAGTTCCTCTATGGAGTGGGGCGCCTCGTCGTCTGGGTGCCGCGGGCTTCGCCGATCGAAGTCGAGAAGCTCGGGATGCAAGCCTTGCTCAGCCCTTCGGTGCGCAGGATTGCCATCGCTAATCCGCGCCATGCGCCGTACGGCCGAGCGGCGGAGGCGGCCATGAAGAGCTTGGGCGTCTATGACCGGGTCAAGGGCCGCCTCGTGTTTGGCGACAGCGTGATGCAGACGGCGCAGTTCGTCGCGAGCGGCGGAGCGGAAGTCGGAATCATCAGCTACTCGCTTGCGCTCGCGCCGCGGCTGCGGGACAAGGGCCGCTTTTGGGAAGTGCCGATTGATGCTTATCCGCGCCGGGAACAGGGCGGGGTGATCCTGACCTGGGCGCGGGACCGACCTGCCGCCGAGGCATTGCGCGACTTTGTGCTCAGTGAAGGGGGCAGGGCGATTCTGCGCCGGCACGGCTTCCGGCTTCAGGGAGAAGATCCTGGATTTTGAGGCGGTCTGGCTGAGCGTGCAGTTGGCATGGTGGACCACAGTTACTTTGTTTGTCTTGGGGCTGCCTCTTGCATACTGGTTGGCGGTCACGCGATGGCGCCTTAAATTTCTGCTTGAAGCTATCGTCGTGCTTCCCATGATCTTGCCGCCGACCGTGCTCGGCTTCTACATCCTGATCGCCGTCGGCCCGCTGAGCCCCCTTGGACAGACCTATGAAGCCATGGTGGGGCGGTCCCTCGCCTTTTCGTTCCAGGGCTTGTTGCTCGCCTCCGTTCTCTACAGCCTCCCCTTTGCGGTTCGACCGTTCACGGCGGCCTTCGCGGGCGTGGACCGGCGCCTGATCGAGGCGTCGTGGTGCCTCGGCGTCTCCCGACTGCGCACCTTCCTTCGCATCGCCTTTCCGCTCTCGTGGGCTGGAATTCTCACCGGGGTGATCCTGAGCTTTGCCCACACGCTCGGCGAATTCGGCGTTGTCCTCATGGTCGGCGGCAACATTCCCGGGGTCACCCGCACCGTATCGATTTCCATTTATGACGAAGTGCAGGCGGTCAATTACAGCAAGGCGGGGATGACCTCCTTGGTCCTGCTGGCCTCCTCATTTCTAGCGCTCAGCGTGACCCAGCTCGTGAATCGAAAAACGCTTTAGAGCATGATCCCGAAAAGTGGGTACCGGTTTTCGGAAAAGATCATGCTCCATGAATGAGCTAGAGCGGGATGACGATTCGAAGAAAGGTCATCCCGCTCTGGTGGCCGGCAATTGCGTTCGATAGCTGATTGCCACACGACGCCGCGGTTGCCAGAGACCGCATCAGCCGAGTCCCGGCCGCCACCCTTTCGCACGCACGCCAATATGATACCGTTCATCGCCTGCTCACGAGATAAAAACATGGTCGTGTCCTGCAGCGACAACGAGGCGGCGGCACCGGACGTCCCTGCCAACAGCCGCGAGCCAGTGCAGCTCGATCCGGCGGGCATGGCACAGCCGCTTACGTTGAGCAGGCGCGAGGAGCTGTCCGCGGGCAGCGTAGCGCCAGCGGCGGTCGAATTGATCGCCGAGTTCGAAAAGCATTTTCCCGGCGGACCCGTCGTCCAGGTGGAGCTGCGTCGCCCCGCCGACGCCTTTTCGCTGACCGTGCTATTCGGTCCGTCGGGCTCCGGAAAGTCGACGACGCTGCGATGCCTGGCCGGCTTGGACAGGCCGGAGCGCGGCACCATCCGTTTCGGCGACGAAATCTGGTTCGACGCCGCGCGTGGCATTTTTCTTCCGCCGCAGCGTCGCCGGATCGGCTACCTGTTCCAGGATTACGCGCTCTTCCCGCATCTGCGGGTTGCCCAGAACATCGGCTACGGCCTGGGCAAGATCGCGGCGTCGGAGCGGCGGCAGCGCATCGAGGAGATGACGGCGCTGCTCGGGTTGGCCGGTCTCGAGGATCGCTACCCGAGGCAGTTGTCCGGTGGGCAGCAGCAACGCGTCGCGCTTGCGCGCGCGCTGGTCTGCCGGCCGCGTCTGCTCCTGCTCGACGAGCCGCTTTCCGCGCTCGATGCTCCCACCCGAGAGCATTTGCGGCGGCAGCTCCGGCATTGGCTCGTCGAGCTGCGTATGTCGACGATACTGGTGACCCACGATCGCATCGAGGCGCTTGCGCTCGGCGATCATGTGGCGGTGTTCGAAGCAGGACGCGTGTGCCAGAGCGGCTCGGTGCAACAAGTATTCTCCGCGCCGGTCAACCGCGCCGTCGCGCGCATCGTCGGCGTCGATACCATCGAGAACGGCATGGTCGTGCAGGTGGCCGACGGCTTGGCAACCATTCAAGTCGGTCCAAAGCAGCTTATCGCTCTCGCGCCGTCGCGCCGGAACGGTGGGCGCGATGGGGAAGTATATGTCTGCATCCGCGCCGAGGACGTGATGCTGGAGAAGAGAGGTGCCGACCTGTCGCAAAGCAGCGCGCGCAACCACCTGCTTGGGCACATCCGGTCGGTGGATCGCGAAGGGCCGATGATGCGCGTCAACCTTGACTGCGGCTTTCCCCTCAAAGCGTTGGTCACCAATCAAGCCTATCAGAACATGGGATTGCGGGAGCAGGACGAGATCGTGGCTGTGGTCAAAGCGCCCGCCATTCATCTGATCGCCCGGGACTGGTCGCGATGAGATCAAAGCGGGTCACGGTTAGCGTCACGACTCGAAACGATACGTTGCGGAGGAGATGCGTGCCGAGATCTGCGGACAGGATCACGACCTTTCTGCGATGGTCCTGGGCGGCATTGTCTTTGCCGGTGCTCGGCGGCCTCCTGATGATGGTTGCGCTCGCGCTTCCCGCGCTCGCCGCGCCGCGCGTCATCTTGAAGGGACACACGCTGGCGCTGGGCGACTTGGCCTATTCGCCTGACGGCCTGCACGTCGCGACGGCGAGCTACGACCGCACCGCCAAAGTGTGGGAGGCGGCTACCGGCAAGGAGCTTGTCACGCTGGGGGGACACGGCGCCACGGTCGAGGCCGTCGCCTTTTCGCCCGACGGCAAGTTCCTCGCCACCGGTAGCTACGACGGAACGGTGAAGCTCTGGGACTGGGCCGCGGGCAAGGAGTTGGCCACGTTCGCGGGCCACTCCAACATGATCCGCTCGCTCGCGTACTCGCCGGACGGCAAGACCGTGGCGTCCGGCAGTCACGACAACACGATCAAGCTTTGGGATGTGGCGAGTGGCCGGGAACGTGCTCAGCTCCGTCATACCGGCGCCGTTCGGTCGCTGGCCTTCAGCCATGACGGCAAAGTGTTGGCCTCGGGAAGCAACGACATGACCGTCAAGCTTTGGGACGTCGCCACGGGCGTCGAGCTGGCGACGCTGCGCGGTCACGACCATGGCGTGCGAGGCTTGGCGTTTTCCCCGGACGACAGGACGCTCGTCACCGGCAGCATGGATACCACCGTGCGGCTTTGGGATGTCGCCGGCCGCACGGAGAAGATGATGCTTGAGGGAACCGAGAATGAGGTCCTCAGCGTTGCGTTTTCGCCCGATGGCAAGCTGGTCGCCGCCGGGAATCAGGACACCACGTTGAAAGTGTGGGACGCCGAGACCGGCAAGCTGCTTGCCAGCGTGCTCGACGTCGGCGACCGCGTCCGCGGCGTGGCGTTTTCGCCCGACGGCAAAACCCTTGCGACGGCCACCATGGACGCCCTTGCCAAGCTGTGGGACGTGGCCGAGGTCCTCAAGGCCGGCATCCAGAGTCCCGCGGAAACCAGCAAGGACGACGAATTGGACTCGTTCGCGGGACACACGGCCTACGTGACGGCCGTGGCCTTCTCCCCGGACGACAAAATCCTGGCCTCCGGCAGTCACGATCGCACCGCCCGCCTTTGGGACGTGGCGAGCGGAAAGGAGCTGGCCAATCTCAAGGGCCATACCGGCGCAATCGTCACCATCGCGCTTTCGCCCGACGGCAAGATTTTGGCCACGGGCGCGTACGACCGAACCGTCCGGCTGTGGGAGGTGCCTACGGGCAAGCCGCTCGCGACTTTGTCGGGGCACACCAACATCATCCGCGCCGTCGCCTATGCGCCCGACGGCAAGACGGTCGCTTCAGGAGGATACGACCAGACGATCAAGATTTGGGATGTGGCTACGGCCGAGGAGCTGGCGACGCTCAAAGGGCATACCGGAGGAGTCAGGGCGCTGGCCTATTCGCCCGACAGCCGCAGCCTCGCTTCCGGCAGCATCGACGGGACGATCAAGCTGTGGAACCTGGCCACGCGCAAAGAGATTGCCACCATCGATGTGCACACCGGGCCGGTCCATTCAGTGGCGTTCTCCGCGGACGGCATGCTGCTCGCTTCGGCCGGCGCGAGCAACGACGTCCAGTTGTGGGACGTCCGCTCGGGCAAGGAGATCGAGCCGTTCAAAGGCCACACGCGCTGGGTTCGTTTCTGTGCGTTCTCTCCTGACGGCGGGATGGTGGCATCGGCGGGCCTCGACAATGTCGTGCGCGTCTGGGACGTCGCGACCCGCAAAGAAATCGCCGAGCTGGCGGGACACCGGCGCCGGATTCACTTCGTGACCTTCTCGCATAATGGAAGGCAGCTGGCGACGGCCGGGATGGACCGGACCGTCAGGCTTTGGGAGACGCCCAAGCCGGCGCAGGCGACCCCGACGAGCCAAGGTGGCGGCGGAGGCGGCATGCGCACCGCCTGCCGGGCCGAAAGCGAGAAGCTGTGCGCAGGAGAAGAGCGCGTCGGACGGTGCTTACGCGCGCAGATGGATCAGCTCTCTGCCGACTGCAAGGCCGCGCTCGGTCCGGGGCGGAGTAACCGGTAGCGAGCGCAAGCGACGCGCCGATGCGTCGCTATCACGAACGGGGAGGCGACAAAAATGGACAGCGAAGCCTTGGACCGCATGACCATAGCCTTGGCGGGCGTGAGCCCGACTGACGAGGCCCAAATGGGCTTGCTCGACACCCAGCCCGTCATCCAAATCCTGCCCGACGCAAACGTCGTCAAGGTCGGCGGCCAAAGCTTCATCGACCGCGGTCGAGCCGCGGTGTTCCCGCTCATCGAGGAGATAGTCGAGAATCTGCCCCATCACAAAATGATCATCGGAACCGGTGCCGGCACGCGCGCCCGACACGCCTATAGCGTCGGGCTCGATCTCGGCATGCCGACCGGCGTGCTCAGCGTGCTTGGGTTCTTCGTCAGCCTCCAGAACGCCAAGATGATCCACTACCTTCTGGCGAAGCACGGGATTCCATCGATCGAGCCGGCGCAATTCGCTCAGCTCCCGCTTTATCTCGCCGAGCGCCGAGCGGTCGTCTCGGTCGGCATGCCGCCTTACGCGTATTGGCAGCCCAATCCCGAGATTGGCCGCATTCCGCCGCATCGCACCGATGCCGGCTGCTATCTTATCAGCGAAGTCCTGGGGGCGCGCTCGATGATCTACATCAAGGACGAAGACGGTCTCTACACGGCCGATCCGAAAAAGGACCGCAATGCGAAGTTCATCCCCAAGATCACCGTCGAGGAGCTCGAGCGGCTCGACCTCGTCGACGTCGTCCTCGAACACACCGTGTTCCAACTCATGCGGAACGCCAAAAACCGCCGCTCGGTCCAGGTCATCAACGGCCTGAAGAGAGGCAATTTGACCCGCGCGCTCAATGGCGAGCCCGTGGGAACGATCATCACCGCGTAAGCGAGGCCGACCATGTCATCGTTCCCACCGCCCTCCCCTACGGCGGAAATTCCCGTCGACGGACGCCACCACGTCGAGTCGATGCTGATGCGCGAGAGTCTGCTGGACAAGCGTGTGATGTCCGCGACCGAGACGCCCGTCGTGGCCATGTTGCCGTTTTGCCGCGTGCTCAAAGTCGGCGGGCGCTCGATCGTCGACCGCGGCAAGAGCGCGACCTATCCGCTGGTCGATGCCATCGCCGCCGCGCTGGCGAACTTCAAGCTGGTGATTGCCACCGGCGGCGGCATCCGCAGCCGCCACGTGACCTCGATCGCCATGGATCTCGGGCTGCCGACCGGCGTGCTGGCGCAGTTGCGGATCATCGACGCCCTCGGCAATGCCCACCTCCTCGGGACGCTGCTCGCGCCGCACGGCGTGGTGGCGATCCCGCCGGAAATTCTCGGACACATGCTGCCGTTCTTCATCAAAGCGGCCCCGGCCGTCATCTGCAACGGCGACCCGCCGTTCTCCCTCTGGGAGCACCCGCCGCGTGTCGGCCGCATCCCGCCGCATCGCACCGACGCGGGCAGTTTTTTGCTCGCCGAGTGCTACGGCTGCGCCAACCATACGCTGATCAAGGACGTCGACGGTCTCTACGAGACAGATCCCAAGACCAACCCGAAGGCCGCCTTCATCAAGGACATCACGGTGACGGAGCTCAAGGCGCGCAACCTGCCGACCTTGCCGTTCGACCGGGTGCTGATCGATCTTCTTGCCTGCGCCCGCCAGGTGAAACAATTCCAGATCATCAACGGGCTCAAGCCGCATCTGCTGGAACCGGCGCTGCGCGGCGAACACGTCGGAACCATGGTCCGGAAGGGTTAGCGCGGCGACGGCGATCGCGTCTTGCGGGAAACGATCGCGTACGGAACGCCCCTTATGATGCTGCGTGCTAGCCGGCCGTCGATGGCATCGCCCGCGTGTGCCCCGTGATCGATTTTCTCTCTCAGGCCGTAGCCAAAAACAGCTGATAAGACCTGCCATCAGTTAAAGTCATGTCCGCTTCTGGCACTTTTCGGAAGTGACGTCGCGGCCCGTTCATGTCCGTTATCGAGGGTAAACCGGACGAGATTTGCTCGCTTTGAGCCTTACCGTTCTTGACCCATAAGAGACATCTCGGACATTCAGCCAGGCCGTTTCAAGGGCATGAGCCGCGCCACCAATGGTTCGGCGCCTGACTAGCTTGCCTCATCGAATTGGTAGTCGAAGCGGATTCGTCCGCCTTCATCCAGAACGAGAAGGTTCGAGCAGGCGGCCGACGCGGCACCACTGTCCGGCTTGACCAGTTTCCACCTGAATTTGACGAGGCCGTGGTGCGCATGCGTGTTGTTCGCCGACGAGGCGACCCGGCCTTTCGCGATGTGCGCATCGAACACCGTCGTTGCTTCCGCTTCGATCGCTGCATAGCTCTGCGACACCGACCTTTCGCGAATGAGCATGCCCTCCGGCGACCAGAGTTGCACGATTTGTGCACGGCGGATCGCCGGATCCGACTCATTCCACATCGCTACATATCGATCCACCACGTCGTTGGGGTCGCTTGCACTCGGGTTGAACTGGTAATCATGTCTGATCCGGTTGTCCGGATTGAGCAGGAGAAAGCTCAATCCGTTCGCCTCGATGTCGCCACCCGGCAGCTTCACCATGATGAAGTCGAGTTTCACAGCCTGGTGGTGCCAGACCGCGCTTTTTGCCCGGAACGTGCGATTGCCCTCGCGCAGCCATTTGTCCCACGACCCGCTGATACGCGCTTCAATTGCATCGTAGCCGCGGGCGTCAAGAAGTCGGTAGCAAGTGGTTCCGTCTGGCGCCCATACCGAGCGAATCCTGCGCCGGCGCATGTCTGGGTCCGGTTCATTCCAAGCGGCCACGTAGTTCGCGACCAGTTCCGATACGTCGATCATGATTGCACCTCCTTGCCCTTCGTTTGAACTCGGGGAGAATCCCCGAGCCTCAGCCTCGCGGATCGGCGATCACCACTTTGCCGGCCTGCTGTCTTTGCCCGAAGTGTGCGTACGCCGCGCGGACTTCGTCGAAGGGGAACACGCGGTCGATAACAGGGCGAAGCTGATGCCGGGTGATCGCCCGGTTCATCGCTTCGAAGGCGGCCCGGCTGCCGACGAAGATGCGACGAACCGCTACCAGCCCGCGCAAGGCGGTAACGTCGAGCGTTCCGCCGGTTAACGCGAGCACCAAGGCCACTTCGGCGTTCCAGGCGCAGGCGGCAAGCGATTTGGGGAGTGTATCGATGCTGCCGGTCTCGACCACATGGTCGACGCCGCGGCCGCCGGTCAGCTCACGTACCAGGCGATCCCAATCCGGGTTCTTTCGGTAATCGATCACGTCGTCCGCGCCGAGGCGCTCGAGCAGCGCGACCTTTCCCTCGCTCGACGTGATCGCCATCACCCGCGCGCCGAAAATTTTTGCAAACTGTAACGCGAACAGCGCTACGCCGCCGCTTCCGATCGTCAGGACGCTCTCGCCGGGCAGCACGCGCCGTGGTCCGTTGAGGGCCGACCAGGCAGTGACGCCCGCGCACGGCAGGGTCGCCGCCTCTTCGAACGACAGATGGGCGGGGACCTGGACGAAAGCCTGCTCGTCGGCGAGGATGAATTCCGACAGCATGCCGTCACGCGTGCAGCCGAACTGCTCCATCCCGAGGTCGGGCTCGATGCGTCCATCGCGCCAACGTGGAAAATAGGTGGCGGCGACCCGGTCGCCGGGCGCGAGCCGTGTCACGCCCTCGCCGACAGCGACGACCACGCCGGCTCCGTCGCTGATCGGCACCACGCCCTGCGTCGCCGGCAATGGGTACTGTCTGCTCAGAATGAGGAGGTCGCGGTAGTTGAGCGATCGCGCGTGCACGCGTACGAGCGCTTCCCTCGGGCCCGGTTGCGGCACCGGATCGTCACGCAGCACGATTCCATCCGCGCTGCCGAACTCGTTCAGATGATATGCCTTCATGGTGTTTTCCTTTCGTCAAGATTTGATTGTCCGATGCGATCGCTCGGCGAGCATTCGCCTGGGTTCGATGGCGCGACCGCCACGTGATGCATTCGCTTGAGAAGTATCGCGCTCACCGCAAGGACGCTGCCCACTGCGGCGAGTGACCCGATCATTGCCGCCTGATAGGAAACCTTCTCTTCGATCAGGGAGAACAGCGTGCCGATCGCTGCAACGCCTGCCGCGTTGGCGATCTGGACGGTCACGCCATACAAACCGGAACCCGCGCCCGCGCTGGATTTTTGCACGGTCGACAGCACCGCGCTCGACAACGGCGCCATCACCAGCCCTTGCCCAAAGCCAAAGACCGTCAGGGGCAGCGCGAGAAGCCATGCGGCGGGTCTGTCGATCGCTATGATCAACAAGCCGAGCCCAGCGAGCCCGGCCATCTGGCAAAGGCAGCCGTCTTTGAACACGCCGGCCGGCGACTTCACCGGACTTGTTGAGCTACGGCGGGACGCCACAACGAACGCGAATGCGAGCGGCAGCACGGTCAGGCCGGCGTCCCAAGCCGAGTAACCGAGCGTGCCCTGCAGGAAGAGGGTCATCACGAGATAGAACGACAGGTTTCCGAAGAAGAAGAAGGAAGCAGCGGCCAGGCCCAGTCCGAAGCGGCGATCGAGCAGCAACGAGCAATCGACCAATGGGAGTCGCCCCTTGCGCTCTATTCGGCGCTCGAAGTGCAGGAAAACGACAATCAGGAGCGCACCGCTCAGCACGGCCAGCAGGAGTTGCGGCGTCAAATCAAAATCGCGGCCGAACACCAGCGGACCGATGAGGCAAACCAGCCCGACAAATAGCATCGCCGTTCCGGCGAGATCGACTTGCGTATCCGAGCGCCGCCGTGCGTCGGGCATCAGTCGCCACGCTGCGACGGCTGCAGCCAGACCTACCGGCGCGTTGACAAAGAAGACCATGCGCCAGCCGAGGCCAGCGACGTCGAGCGTGACAAGAAGGCCGCCGAGCAGGAATCCCGCCGCGCCTCCGAACCCCAAGGCAAGCCCGTATAATCCGAATGCACGAGGTCTCTCTTCACCCGAGAACAGCACATGAATGGTCGCCAGCACTTGCGGGACCATGAGAGCGGCCGTCGCGCCCTGAGCAAGGCGCGCGACAATAAGCTCAGCAGGCCCCTGCGCGAGCCCGCACCAGACCGACGTGAGGGTGAACCCGACAAGGCCCAGCAAGAAGACCCGTTTTACGCCGAAGATGTCGCCAAGACGTCCGCCGACAATCACGAGCGACGCGTATGCGATGAGATATGCGGCGATCACCGCGTTTATCTGTGCCGGGCTGGCGTGCAGATCCGCTCGGATCGTGGGAATCGCCACGTTCACGATGAAGGCGTCGACCACGAACATGAATTGCGCGGCGACCATGGTCCACAGGACCCACCAGCGATGGGCTCCTTCGGCCACCGCCGGAAAGCCGGTCACGGCTGCGCTGGTTTGGTGTCGAACACCGGCGCGGACGATCGCATGACTGGTGTGCGGCTTGAAGTCGCGTCCCGGGAGCCGATCTTCGCCCCTGCCGGGCCGAGCGGAATCTCGCGCCGATCGACGCCGAGCGTCGCGAAGAATGAAGGGGATTTCCGCGCGGGTGACGCCGATGTCCGCGAGAGCGCGGTCATCCATTGACGCGAGCATGCGGCGAGCACTGCGATATCTGCGGCACTCCTCGATCCGTTCGCCGGCACTGCGCAAGGCGTGTCGGACCATGGCTTTCTCCATGCGCTCATTCGCTATTGGCACGCGCGCTAACGTGGTCTCGGTCGGGGGAGGGGTCGATGACGTGGCAGGTCAAAAAAGACAGGGAGGTCGCATGCGGAACTTGACCTGGGAGGTCATGGCCCGCGACGGGCGCTCATGCTAACTGGGCCAGACGGCAACACATCAGCAACAATTCGGCGTGCTTCTTCGCCGGTGGAGACAGCGCCGCCGCATGACGCAGATGGGCTTGGCGTCCATCGCGAAGAGTTCGACCCGGCATCTGAGCTATCTCGAAACCGGGCGCGCGCTGCCCAGCCGAGAGATGGTCATGCGACTGGCTGAGGAGCTCGAAATTCCGCTGCGCGAGCGCAACGCCCTTCTGCTGTCGGCGGGATTTGCCCCGGCGTTTCACGAAAGTTCGCTGTCCGAGCTGGCATCTGCGCACAGGGCGATCGAACAGATATTGGAAGCGCATAAGCCCTATCCGGCCTTCGCCGTCGACCGGCGGTGGAACATCGTTCTATCGAACCGCGCGATTCCTAAGCTTTATGTTGGTGTTTCGTCGGAACTCTTGCAGCCGCCGGTCAACGCCATGCGTTTGACGCTTCACCCATTTGGTCTCGCGCCGAGAATCGTTAATCTCGCCGAATGGCGACACCACGCAGTCATGGTATTGCGACAGCAGGTCGAAGCGAGAGCTGATTCCGCGGTTCAGGCAGCGCGCGTAGGGGTCACCGGCGTGTGCGCGCTCCCATTTTCCGGCCGGACTTTATCCATTGAATCGAGGCCGAGCGGCGCCGGCGCCTGGTGCAAAAAGAACAACCGCCGGCCCGGCGGGCGGTGGCGGCGTGGCCGCACAGCTATGGGGTCGCGTCGGCTAGAGCGGGCTCGCGAGCGCGCGCGTAGGGGTCACCGGCGTGTGCGCGCTCCCATTTTCCGGCCGGACTTTATCCATTGAATCGAG
>Ga0137377_10002017_pt1 | contig 14808 bp, 14 predicted proteins | sample SagtaG_22_FD_104815 | JGI IMG/M metagenome (GOLD analysis project Ga0137377, IMG submission 104815) | Vadose zone soil microbial communities from Sagehorn Ranch, Mendocino, California, USA - Sage2_L_40_16 metaG | ecosystem: Environmental > Terrestrial > Soil > Vadose zone | place: USA... | reverse complement strand
GACTTCTCGGACGTCTCGCTGACCATGGCCGATTACAACCTGACCGCGTTGGGGGTCGTTGACGCGGCCGCCAACCTGATCGGCGCGATCTCATCCGACGATGTCATCGAGCAGCTCATCCCGGAGGACTGGCGCAACCGCGTCGAAGCCTCCACCGGCGTATAGGTCGACTGTGTCCGGGCGCGAGTCAAACCGCAAGGACTCGCGCTTGAAGCCAACGTCGGCGGTCCTCGACGACCTTCACCAAGGCGACATCCACGGCGCGTTCGGCACGATTCGGATCAGCGACGTCAACCCTCGGCTGACCTGGCGCCGCCGCTTCCTCACACTGCTCGCGATCATCGGGCCCGGGCTGATCGTCATGGTCGGCGACAACGACGCCGGCGGCGTCTCCACCTACGCGCAGGCGGGCCAGGACTTCGGTTACTCGCTTCTGTGGACCCTGCTCCTCCTCATCCCCGTGCTGATCGTCAACCAGGAGATGGTCGTGCGTCTCGGAGCGGTGACCGGGGTCGGCTACGCCAAGCTCATCAGCGAGCGCTTCGGGCGCAGCTGGGGATGGTTCTCCGCCGGCGGCATCTTCTTGCTGAACTTTCTGACCATCAGCACCGAGTTCATGGGCGTCAGCCTGGCCGGCGAGTACTTCGGCCTCAAGCCGTTCATGGTCGTCCCGATCGCAGCCATACTCCTCGTCGGGATCACCATCAGCGGGAACTTCCGGCGGTGGGAGCGGGCGATGTTCGTCTTCCTCTTTGCCAGCCTGCTCGTCCTGCCGCTCGTGGTCCTGAGCCACCCAAGCCCGATCGGAGCTCTGAAGGGATTCGTGATGCCAGGAGTCGAGGGTGGGCTCACCTCCAACTCGGCGCTCCTGATCGTCGCGATCGTCGGCACAACCGTGGCGCCATGGCAGATGTTCTTCCAGCAGTCGAACGTCGTCGACAAGCGAATCACGCCGCGCTGGCTCGACTACGAGAAGGCGGACACGGTGCTCGGAGCTTTCATCGTCGTGATCGGCGCCGCGGCGATCATGATGGCGACGGCGGCAGCGTTCTTGGGAACATCCGAGTTCGGTCACTACAAGGACGCGCTGCACATCGCGCAAGGCCTGCACATGAACATCTCGCCGGCGGCCGGCGCGATCTTTGCCTTGCTGCTTTTCGACGCATCGATCGTCGGCGCATCGGCGGTCACTCTCGCCACGTCGTACGCCTTCGGAGACGTCTTCGGGCTCCGCCACTCGCTGCACCGAGGCGTTCGCGAGGCGAAGCTCTTCTACGCGTCGTACACGGGCATGGTGGCCGTCGCCGCGGCGATCGTCCTGATCCCCTACGCGCCGCTGGGCCTCATCACCACGGCGGTCCAGGCCCTGGCCGGCGTCATGCTTCCGAGCACGACCGTGTTCGCGGTCTTGCTCTGCAATGACGCGGCGGTGTTGGGCCCGTGGGTCAACCGGCCGTGGTTGAATGCGGTCGCCGGGCTGATCGTCGGCGCGATGCTCGTCCTGTCGGCGATCCTTGTCGTCTCCACCGTGATCCCCTCAATCGATGTGACGATGCTGCTGGTGGTGCTTGGCTCGGTCGCCGCCGTCGTCCTGGCGGTGGGCATGGTTTGGAGCTGGTTGCACTCGAGGGCCGCCCCGCCGGCGCCGCAGATGTCACGGGAGGAGCGCGCCAACTGGCGGATGCCCGCCCTCGCACTGCTCGAACGGCCGGCGTGGTCGACGGGCCGGCGGATCGCCATCGGCGCGCTGGCCGGTTACCTCGTGATCTCGATCGTCATGCTGGCGGTCAAGGCGGTCCAGCTCGGGACGCAGTAGGCGGTCCTTCAACACCGTTAACAACCCGCTTACAAAGCCATACCGCCCCGGGGTCTACAATGCTCCCCCGTGCCTCTCGGCCTGAGACCGGGGCACCGCATAAGAGCTTCACGCCGGCGGCTTAGCCCACTACGCACCAGCTTCCTCGTCCTGCTTGCCATCGCGCTTTCGTCGGTGGCGGGTGGGCTTGCCTATTTCCTGCCCGCGGCGCAGCTGGCGATCGAGTCGACCGGCCAGGTGATCAGCCAAGCTACGCCTTCGCCGACGGACCTGCTGCTGTCGCCGCAACCCCAGTCCCCCTCGGCGATCCCGGTGGCCGGATCCTTCACGGTTCTGCTGTTGGGGTCCGACGACGATTCGAAGTTTCGTGCAGACCACGTGCTGACACAGTCGATGATCCTGATCCGCGTCGTGCCCTCAACCAAACAGGTGACGATGCTCTCGATCCCGCGTGACCTTTATGTGCACCTCTCGACTGGCGGCTTCGCCAAGATCGACGGAGCCTATTCCTACGGTGGACCGGGCGCGGCTATGGCCACGGTCTCGCAGGACTTCGGTGTTCACATCAACGACTACATATGGGTTGGCCTGCTTGGCCTTATCAAGGTGATCGACGCCATCGGGGGCATCGATGTGGTCACCAGCCACCCAGTGATCGATGACTACTACCCGGCTGACGTGTTCAGCAGATATCCGTACAGCTACGAACGGGTCGCCGTCCTTGCCGGCCCGCAGCACCTTGACGGCATCCACGCCATGCAGTACGTGCGATCCCGGCACGGCGACCTCCAGAGTGACTTCGGACGGTCGCAGCGGCAGCAACAAGTCCTGCTCGCGATTCGCCAGAAATCGAAGTTGCTCTCGCCCGAGGACCTGCCCGCGATCGCATCGGCGATCGGCGGCGAGCTGAAGACGAGCATCGGTATCTCCGAGGTCGCCGCGTTGCTGCCCCTCGCGGCGAGCTTCGACAACCCGGATCAGATCCGACAGATCGTGCTGCTACCTCCATACACCCACGGTGGAGGTCCCGGAGGAAGCGTCACCGCCAACTGGGACTTGATCCTGCCCCTGGTGCATCAGTACTTCCCGTGATCGCTCGCTACGTCCTGGGCGTTTCCCTCGCCGTGGTCATGCTCGTCTTCGGGACGACCACCTATCTCTTCCTCGGCACGAGGACGTCCCACGTCGCAGAGATTCCGCAGAAGCCCACGGTTGCAACTCCGCGTGCCCAGGCTTTCTCGATGTCGGGGACGCTGTACATCATCCAGAACGGGGCGCTGTACAGCCTCAGCGCCGGACGCTTCCACCAGCTGACACCCGAGGCCGGCTGGACGATGCCTTCCATGCTGCCAAACGGAACGGGGCTCGTCGCCGTGAGGCGGTTCGCGGCCTACTCGGATGTCTACATCCTGAATCGCTTCGGACAAACGACCAAGCGACTGACCAGCAACGTCGCGCCCGCGAGAAATACGGACATCGGCGCCAACCACTGGTCTTTCTATCCGCGCGTGAGCGCCGATGGCAAGACGCTGTGGATGTCGTACGACCAGCCCAAGTATGGGTACGACGTGGTGATGTCGGTCTGGGCGCTGCCTATGGGCGCACCGATCCGGCAGGGAAAGTTGTGGACAAACGCCGCCGACTACTCCGGTGGCGATGTGCAGCCGATCCCCGTTCGCACCGGGATGATCTACACGAAGTACTCGTACGGACCAGATGACAAGCTGGTCGGCCAGCTTTGGTTCACGAACAGGGCGTACTCTGCCGGCCGGGCGCTGACCACGCCCGGCGAGGACTGCCGCAGCCCGGCCGTGTCGCCCAGCGGCACGCAGATCGCGATGATCTGCACGTACGAGAAACAGATTTCCTACCTGATGATCGCCTCGTGGAATGGCACCACGCTGGGAGCTCGCAAGGGGATCATCACAAATCAGCTGGTAGCTCAGCCCGCCTGGGCTCCCGACGATTCAGGCATCGCTTACCTGGCGCCTGGCGCTCCGGCCGGGCCGTTCCAGCTGTGGTTCCTTCCGAAGGCCGGCTACGCTCCGGCGCCGACGCCATCTCCAAGCCCGGGCGCGTCGCCCGTCGCAAGTCCTTCTCCCGCGGCACCGGTCAAGCCGGTACAGGTGACCACGAACAATGGATTCGACGCGACTTCACCTCTCGCCTGGTCCAGCTAGGAGCGACTAGCAGCCGGGTCCCTGCGCCACGACCGCCTCGGTGTTCGCCTGGTCCGCCTGCGCGGCCGTGATGTAGTGGTCGGAGACCATCTGCGCCAACACCTGCGAGCGCCGCTGGCGCGCGGCGTCGGGGTTGACCGTCGGGTCGTAAACCGACGGCGCCTGCGTCACCCCTGCGAGCAGGGCGTACTGGGCCAACGTCAGGCTGCCCAGGGGCGCGCGGAAGTACACGCACGCGGCCTGAGTGACCCCGTAGTGGCCGTACCCGGTCGTGATCTCGCTCAGGTAGTCGGCGAGGATCTGACGCTTGGTCAGCACGCGCTCGATCTTCAGGGCAAGGGCCATGTCCTTCACCTTGTTGTATCCGCCGTCGGATCCGCCCAGGTAGACGTCCTTCGCCAGCTGCGCCGTGATCGTGGAACCGCCCTGGCACAGACACAGGTTGGTGACGTCGTACAGAATCGCCCGGCCGAGACCGATCGAATCGATCCCATGGTGCGAGTAAAAGCGCTCATCCTCGGTGGCGATGACGGCGTCGGCCAGGAGCGGTGGCACGTCGCTCTCGCCCAGCAGCGGGATGCCGCGCGCCTGCGTCAGGGCTTTGACGCGGGCCTGGATATCGCTTGGATCGGGCGAGGAGACCCACACGACGGCCGCACCCGCAACCACGATCGCGGCCAGCCCGGCGGCGATGAGCGCCGGCCGGCGCAGCGGGGAGCGTCGGCCCACGGTGATTTCGAACGCACCTTCGACGGCGCGGGTTACGCGGGAGATGGCCGGATTGGCGCAAGTTCCGTGGCACAATCTCGTCGCGATGACCATCAAGTGGAAAGTCGCCCTCGTGGAGGACGACCGCCGCCTCGCGCGGGCGGTCGCCACAGGGCTTGGTGAAGAGGGCTACACGGTGAGGGCCGTGGACTCTGCCGGCCGAGGCCTGGACCTCGTCCGCCAGTGGAACCCGGACGTCGTGCTTCTTGACCTGATGCTGCCCGACAACGAAGGTCCGGAGCTCTTCGAAGCATTTCGCGCCGAGACCGATGCAGCCCTCGTCGGCATCAGCGCCCGCTCGTCGGTCAGCGACCGGATCGCCGGCCTGAAGCTGGGCGCCGACGACTACGTCACCAAGCCGTTCGCGCTCGAAGAGCTCATGGCGCGCGTCGAGGCCGTCATCCGCCGGCACCGCGGCAAGGGTGGCGCCCGGCTATCCGCGTCCGACGTCGTGGTCGACCTGAGCGAAGGCATCGCCACCCGCGGCGGCCGCCGCCTGACCTTGACCGGGATCGAGTTTCGAATCCTGACCGCGTTGATGCGCAGCAGCGGCCAGCTCGTCACCTACGCCCAGCTGGCGGAAGCGGTCTGGGCGGTCACGACCGGCCCCGAATCGAACTCGCTCGAGGTCCACATCTCGCGCATCCGCCAGAAACTCGAGCAAGATGAGGGTTCGAGGCTCATCCACACCGTCCGCGGTCTCGGCTACAGGTTCGGACCGGAATAGGGAGCATTGGTGAGATGAAAGCGCGAAGCGTGGTGATCGGGATGGTGGCGGCCGTCGCGATGGTGGTCTCAGCGGCGGTCAGCGCCTCGGCGAACATCGCGTGGTGTACCGCGGATCCGCCGGCCAGGGTGGTCACCCAGGACGGGGCCAACCTTTCGGTGAACACGTACGTCATGGTCCTCCGCCCTGAGGTGCGTTACCTGAACGACGTATCGAGTGACGCGACGACAGCGCCGGACGGCAACGGCGGCACGCTGATCACAGTCCATGTCCACGTCCCGCGGAACGTCGGCGCCGCTCGAGTCACGAGCAGCGTGAATCGTTTCCAGATCTCGGCCTCGACGGTCACCTCCGGCGGCAGCGACGTGACCCTCTATCTGGACGTGCCCAAGAGCTGAGGACGGTGGCCCCAGCCTTCACGACCTTCCCAAGGCCGCTGAAGGCATCGATCGTCGGGGTCCCGGCGCTCGGTATCGTGCTGGCGGCCGCAGTCGCCGCCACGACGGGCGGGCCTTTCAGCTTCGCCCAGTCGTGGCGCTGGCTTCTGATTCCGGGATGCTTTCTCACGATCGTCCTCGCGGAGAGATTTCCGGTCAAGATCGGCCTCCAGCAGAAGATCAGCCTGGGCGCCCTGCCCTGCATCGTGGCCGCATTGCTCCTGCCACCCGGCGTCGGACCGGCCACCGCCGCGGCTGGAGTGCTCGCCGGCAACCTGCTGGTCCGTCGCAGCCTGCCTGAGTGCGTCTTCAACGCCGGGAACACTCTTACGGCGGCCGCGCTTGCCTCGGCCATCGGCGAGATCAGGCACGACACCGACATGGCGCAGGACTTTCGCGCCACCGCGGCCGCGCTCGTCTACCTCATAGTCAACCTCGGCGTGGCCGTCATCCCAGCCGCACTGCACAGCGGGCAGCGGTACCTGACGCTGCTCGGGCAGGCACTGTCGGCCACGTGGCCCGCGTCGCTGACCCTCGGAGCTTGCGCCGTCACCACCTCAGTGCTTGCGATCGAGGCGCCGGTCGCGGCGCCTTTGCCGCTGATCGTGCTGCCGATGATCTACCGCATGAACCGTGCGATCGAGGCGCAGGCCAAGGCCAACGATCAGTTGGCAGGAGTGCTCGCCGCCCAGCGGCGCTTCCTGACCGACGTGTCGCACCAGGTGGCGACCCCGCTCGCCACGATCATGACCAACCTCTCCAACCTGCGGAGGGCCAACCGTGGCCGGCCCGCCGAGGAGGCTGTGGACGACAGCGTCGCCGAGGCCGAGCGCATGAAGCGCATGCTGGCGCGTCTGCGGTCGCTTGCTCATGCGGACGAAGACGTGCCGCTCCGACGAGAGCTGGTCGACCTCGCCGAGCTGACCGCCGACGTCGTGCGCGCCTACACGGCGCAGGCCGCGACCTCAGGCGTGGAGCTCGTGACCGACGTCAGCGAGCACGCCCTCATCAACGCCGACAAGGACCTGCTGCGCGAGGCGGTCGCCAACCTCGTGGACAACGCGGTACGCGTCAGTCCGCCCGGAGAGAAGGTGACGTTGAGCGTGGATCGGGGTGCGGCGGGGCCGATGATCGCCGTCGTCGACCGCGGCCCCGGCATCGAAGAGGACAGGCTGCCTCGCCTGTTCGAGCGCTTTCAGCGAAGCGATTCGGGCAGCGGTCTGGGACTCGCCATCGCGAGGCGTGTCGTCGAGCGCCACGGAGGGACGATCCGGGTCAAGACGGCGCCGGGCGCGGGCAGCACCTTCACGATCGAGCTCCCAAGCTAGAAGTTAGGAAAACTCCTCCGATTCATTGGAGGTGGCGGACGAAGTCCGCCGGAGGAGCGGGCGCGAAATTGATTTAATTCGTCCGTGGCCATCATCGTCTGCCCGCAACCCCAGGCGGCGGAGATCGGTCTCGAGGTCATGCGGCGTGGCGGCAACGCGGTTGATGCCGCCGTCACATGCGCTTTCGTGCAGGGCGTCATCGATCCGCAGATGTGCGGCATCGGCGGGTGCGGCGCGATGCTCGTCCACTCCGCCCAGGGCGGCGACGCGCTGCTCGAGTTCTACGGCACGGCCGGCTCTCGTGCCCGCGAGGACCAATGGGAGTCGATATTCCTTCGCGAGGCCGCCGACCGCTACGGCTACGTGCTCGATGGCTGGGTCAACGATGTGGGCTATCAATCGGTCGCCGTGCCCGGCACGGTGGCCGGACTGTACGAGGCGCTCACGAGGTTTGGCACGATCTCGTGGGAGGAGGCCATAGAGCCGGCGATCCCGCTGGCTCGTGACGGATTCCCGGTGCCAGGCTTCGTCCACGGCTACTGGACGATGGACTACGGGCCGGATGTCGTACCCAACGCCCAGCGGATCCAGGTCACGCCGGCGGCGAAGGCGATCTACACGCGCGATGGCAGGCTCTTCGCCATCGGAGATCTCCTGGTCCAGGCTGATCTCGCGCGAACACTCGAGCGGCTTGCCGGCGAAGGCCCCGACGTCTTCTACAAGGGCGAGATCGGGGACGCCATCGCGGCCGACTTTGCAGCCAACGGGGGGTTCATCACCAAAGGAGACCTGGAGAGCTACATGGTCAATGTGACCGAGCCGATCCGTGGCACGTATCGCGGCCTCCAGGTGGTGGCCGCGGGGCCTCCGGCCGGGGGCTTGACTCTGCTGCAGATGCTCAACTTCCTCGAGGGCTTCGACCTCGCAGCCCACGGCTGGCCGAGCACCGAAGCGGCGCGCCTTTTGATCGAATCGATGGCGTGGGCGGTGGCCGACCGCGAGCTGCACATCGCCGACCCGCGCTTTGTCGACATCCCGACCGGCGCGCTGGCCGACAAGAACTACGCGGCGAAGGCGCGCGAGGTAATCGCTGACCGCGCGGATACCACGCACGTTTGCGTGGTCGACGACGCCGGCAACTCCGTCTCGCTGTCGCACACTCTTGGCTCGTCCAGCGGCGTCGTCACCCCCGGTCTCGGCTTTTCCTACAACGACTACATGAACTGCTTCGACCCGCGGCCTGGGCGACCCAACTCCGTGCGACCAGGCAAGACGCGAGTGACGATGATGACCCCGACCATGGTCTTCGACAAGAACAAGTTGCGCGTGTGCGTGGGCGCGCCCGGCGGGACCAAGATCGTGACGTCGATCCTGCAGATCCTGGTCAACGTGCTCGACCACGATATGTCGCCGTATGAAGCGGTGGGCGCGCCCCGCATCGATTTCCAGGGCGACGTCGTGCAGGCGGAGCACCGGGTTCCACGCGTCGTGTGCGAGGGACTCGAGCGACTCGGCTATCGAGTCAATCGCCGCACCCTGAACTACGACACGTACTTTGCGCGGCCGCAGCTCATCGTCGGCGAACAGGATGGTTATCTCTCAGGGGCGTCAGATCCACGCAAGGACGGCGGCGCCGCGTTCGACACCCAGACGAAGTGAGGTTCAAGGACCGCGTCGCCCTGGTGACCGGCGGGGGTCGTGGGATTGGCGCAGCGACCGCGGAGCGATTGGCGAGCGAGGGTGCGCGAGTCGTCGTGTCCGATATGGACATCGGGCCGGCGGAGGAGGTGTCGACGCCGATCGGCGGCCTTGCGATCGCCTGCGACGTCACGAGTCGCGAGCAGGTTGAGGACATGGTGGAGCGAGCCGTGCGCGAGCTCGGCCGGCTGGACGTGCTCGTCTGCTGCGCCGGCATCATCCGTGACAACCTGCTCTTCAAGATGAGCGACGACGACTGGGACTCGGTCATCGACACACACCTCAAGGGCACGTTCCTCTGCGCGCGGGCGGCGCAGAAGGCGATGGTCGCTCAGAAGTACGGCAAGATGGTGTTTCTCTCGTCCACGTCGGCTTTGGGCAATCGCGGGCAGACCAACTACTCCACCGCCAAGGCGGGCCTGCAGGGGATGGCGCGGACGTTGGCCATCGAGCTGGGGCCGTTCAACATCAACGTCAACGCTGTCGCGCCTGGGTTCGTGGAGACGCGGATGACGCGCGCGACCGCGGAGCGCATGGGCGTCGACTTCGAGGCGTTCAAGGTGGGCGCCGCGTCGCAGATCCCGCTCGGCCGGATCGGCCAGCCGGAGGACATCGCGAGCGTGATCGCGTTCCTGTGCAGCGACGACTCGAGCTTCGTCTCGGGGCAGACGATCTACGTCCGCGGAGGCCCTTAGCAAGTACCGGAATCGGGGGGCGTTGAACGTCCTTATGAGCCGGCTACTCGGTCAAGTCAGGCGGCGTCTCGGTAGGCGAACTGTTGTTCGACGTCGAGTCGTTTGGCGTAAAAAATTGCAAAATCAAGTTCAAATTGGACACGGTGGCCAACCTTTGCCCGCCAACCTATCTGGAGTAGCCGGATTAAGGTTGACTGACTCGTTAAAGGTCTGTTAGGGTGGCCCGAGTCTTCTGGGGATCTTCCCTCCGCCAGGGTAGGTTCACAAATCCTAGGGGTAGGCATTGCGAATTAATCGTTACCTGACCCATGCTGTCGTGCTCGGAATAGCGGTAGCTATGTCCAGTTACGCGGCGATGGACCGTCACTTTCCGACCACGCTGACTGCCCACCTGGGTCCGGTGAACGCCGAGGCCGTGATGGTTGCGGAAGGCGGCGAGTCAGGCGATGTTTCGCTCGGCCGCTACGGCACGATCATCAAGCCGGTATCGATCCCGACATCGGCCCCCATCAGTCACCAGGCATTCACGTACACAGTGGCCGCCGGCGAGACCCTTGCCTCGATCGCGGCCAAGTACCACGTGACTGTAAAAGAGATTCGCTGGTCGAACACCAACCTCTACTCGAGCGCTTCGATCTCCACCGGCGATCAGATCGTCATCCCGCCCGTCGACGGCGTCGTCGTGACGACGAAGGCGACCGACACTGTCGGCGCCCTGGCGACCAAGTACTCGGTTGACCCCCAGACCATCATCGACTTCAACCGCCTGCGCATCGCGACGCTGACGCCGGGCATGACCCTCGTCATTCCTGGCGGCAAGGGCGGGGAGTTCCCGCCGCCGCCCGCGCTGTGGCAGATCCTTGCGCAGCAGAACGCGGCAAGCGGCTCGTACCCGGTGAAGGTCGTCGGGTGCTGCCTCGGCCCGTACGTCAACAACAAGTTCCCCGTCGGCTGGTGCACCTACTACGTGGCGACCAAGCGCAACGTCACGTGGAACGGCGACGCCGGCTACTGGTACCAGAACGCAGCGGCCCAGGGCTACGCCGTCGGGCCGACGCCTAAGGTCGGCGCGATCATGGTCACGTGGGAGAGCTGGGCCGGCCACGTCGCTTACGTGGAGTCGGTGAATCCCGACGGATCGTGGGTGGTTTCCGAGATGAACTGGGTCGCGTTTGACGTCATCGACGAGCGGACGATCAGGCCGGGCCAGCTCGGCACGCGACTGGTCGGGTTTATCTACTAGCCAGGAGCCGGCTCGGCCTGGGCGCTTCGCGCGGCCCACTCCTCTTCCATCCTCTCGGTGTCCTGCTTGACCGTTCGCAGCCCCATGGCCGCCGCGATCGCCGCCGCGATCAGAAGGGTCGGTGATGTGATCAGCAGCGCCAGCTGAAGGTTGCCGCCGAGCCAGTCCGAGATCAGCCCGACGTCGAAGGGGGAATGGGAGTCGCCGAAGACGTGGGCGATGAAAAGAAGCGCCGTCACCGCGCTGGCCCGCTGGCCCGGCGACACCACGTTTTGAGAGAGCGCGGTGAAGGGTCCGGAGTACAGGTAGAGGGCGATCACGGCCAGCAGGAACATAGGCACAAAAACCGGGATCGGCCCGATGTTCAGGGGGCTGAGGATCGCGATCGTGACCAGGACGGCGCCTGCGACGAAGCCGGCGATCCCGACCTCGAGGTGAGCCCTGGGGGTCTTGGTCGCCCTGCGGTCCGCCACCCAGCCACCGGCCAGCGTCCCGATGAGGCCCCCGACCACGATCACGATCCCCGCCATGAGCCCAGCCTTGGTGGCGCTCAGCTCGAACCTGCGCTGGAGCACCGTCGGCAGCCAGAAAGCGTTCGACGCCAGGACGAAGAACAGGAGGGTCTGGGCGATGATCGTGGCCCGCAGCGTCGGGATGCGCAAGAGCTGGAGGAAAGTCCTGAAACCTGCATCCGCCGTCCTGGCAAGGCTCGGCCCTCGTTCCACGGCGCCTCGGAGAGGCTCGCGCATGCGGTACGCGAGGAGCGCGAACAGCAGGCCTGGCCCCCCGGCGATGAAGAACACCGCCCGCCAGCCGAACTTGTCGGCAAGGTAGCCTCCGCCGGCAAAGCCCAGGGCGATGCCCACTGTGCTGCCGGCGCCCCAGATGGACATCACGCGACTGCGCTGCTCCTTGGGGAAGTAGTCCGACATGAGACTGGTGCCGGATGGGTAGTAGCTGGCTTCGCCGATGCCGACCGCGGCCCGGCTGAGGAAGAGCTGGGCGTAGTTGCGGGCGAAGCCCGTGAGGAGCGTGGCGACGCTCCAGATCGCGACGCCGACCGCGATCACGTTCTTGCGTACGCCGCGATCGCCCCAGTAGCCGAAGGGCACGGCCGCGATCGCGTAGACGAGGAGGAAGGCGGTGCCGAAGAGGCCGATCTCGGAATCGGTGAGGTGGAGCTCGCGCTTGACCATGGGAGCCGCCGAAGCGGCGACGTAGCGGTCGAGGTAGTTGAAGAGGTTGATCCCGAACATCAAGGCCAGCACGTACCGCGCGTAGCCCTTTGTCACGGTGGGAAATTATGAGGTTGGCCAGCCCGGCTGCCGCGGCGAAGCGCCAGGGCTCGATTACGTACGATTACTCCTCTTCAGTGGGTCGGCTGGGCATTGGCGAGCTCAAGTGGCTGTAAACCACCCGCGAAAGCTGTGGGGGTTCAAATCCCTCCCGGCCCACTCCCCAAGATGCAGCGCTCAAGCCGCCTTGTGGCACGAAATGCAGTGGCGCCTGGTCGGACCCACGAGTCAATATCATTGCCGTTCGATTCCGGTTTAGTACCTCTTGGCCGGGAGCCCTCCTGGCCCACTCCCTAATGCAGACCGTCTGACCTCGGATGCTTCCTGGTTGACTTCGAGTCGGCTTGACGGTAGTGTATCAGTGTGCTGATACAGAGACACAGCACCGAGGGGTCGGATCGATGATTCCAGCAATCCCGATGCTCGTCTTCCTGGTCGTGATCACCGCGATCGTGATCGCGATGGTCAGCAGATTTCGCGAACACGAACTCCGACTCGAGGCGCTACAAGATCCAAGTCGCGTCAAGCGACGGATGGTGCGCTGGGGCCTGGGTTTGATCGGAGTCATCCTGGCCGTGGCCGCGGCCCTGAGTCTTGGTCAGCGGGCGATCTTCCTCGTCGCACCTCTCGCCATCAGCGGCTATGTGGCCGGTCTGATGTTGGGCGAGCTAATGATGCCGAGCCGGCAGTTCGGGCCGGTTCGCACCGGCTCGCTCCACCGGCGAAGCTTCGCGCGATACCTGAAGTCCAAGTGGCTCTGGGCCTGGCGGGGAGGAGCAAGCACCGCCGCGATCGCTCTCGTGGCCGCCGGCCTGGCCGGGGGGGCGGATGGAAGGTCTTTGACGCTGGCATGCGTCGACGACACGCTCAGCAGCGCCAGCCCGTGGCCGGGCTGGTCATACGGCGGTCCCGCACTTGCGGCTCTCCTTCTGGGCGCCCTCCTGGTCGAGCTGTCGATGCGACGGATTGTGGAGAGGCCGCGCCCGGACCCGACCCTGCTGGGCGTCGACGCCGACGAAGCCAACCGAGCGGCCTCGCTCAAGCGCGTCGTTGCTGCCGGCATGGCGATCGCCATGGTGCCGCTCGCAGGTGTTTGTCTTTCCGCCGCAATGATCTACAGCTTTATCTGCTCGCCATCGGGCACGCTAGCCTGGACTGGGCCGCTGGCGGCCGCGCTTGCGATCCTTGGTTTGGCGGCAGGCATCGGTGCGATTGCCGGCCTGGCCGCACTAATCAGGATTGCCGAGACCGGCGGAGCTGCCCCACCGGCAAAGCAGGCGTAGCCGGCGACGCATGGAGCTGACCATTGACACTGGCTCACCCGTTCCCGTCTATGAGCAGATCCGGGTCCAGGTGACCGAGGTTGTCGAGAGCGGCACTCTGCGGGTGGGCATGTCGCTGCCGTCAGTTCGCCAGCTGGCTGCCGACCTGCAGGTTGCTCCAGGAACCGTCGCGCGCGCGTATCGCGAGCTCGAGGCGGAGGGGGTCGTGGTTTGCAGCCGGTGGACCGGGACCCGTGTGGCCGGCGTTGCGCCGATGGCCCGCAGCATACGGCGGCGGCGCCTCGACCAAGCGGCCAGCCGCATGGTGGCGTCCGGAAGGCGGCTTGGTGCCCGGGACGAGGAAATCGCGGCCGCGATCAGCCGGGTCCTGGGCAGGCCGAGCCAGGGTCAGTGAGCGGTCAGTCAGGGTGCCGGTTTGGACGCGGCTTCCTAACTGTTGGCCGGGAGCCCTCCCGGCCAACAAATCCAAGCACGAGCCGTTTCATGGTCTACCCAGACTGAAGAGCTAGAGGAGTGGCTTCCACCGGCGGCGGAATTCGCGTCCCTGCCACCACGGCTTGACCCGAGGCCTTAGCGCCAGCAGCACCTCCAGGGTTCCCGCGACCCACAGGCCGCCGAGGCAGTACGCGCCGAGAACATCGGTCGGCCAGTGCTGGCCCATGTAGATCCGCGAAGGCCCCATCAGCAGGACAAGAGCAGCCAAGAGCACAAGGGTTGTGTTGCGCAGGACGGAGCTCGACCAGACGATCCAGACGATCCCGAAAGTGGTTCCGAAAAGCACAGTGGCGAAGATGACGTGGCCAGACGGAAAGCTGTAGTCGGCCAGATGTCCGGCGAGGTGCACGAAGGTCGAGGTCGGGCGTGCGCGTTGCACCACATCCTTCGTCAGGGTTCCGACGCCTCCAGCCAGCAAAGTCGAGAGCACGATCAGCAAAGCCTCCAGCCGCAACCGCAGCGCGGCGAGCGCGCCGGCGATCACGACCACGCAGGCGATGTCGAGCGGCGCCCAACCCAGATCGCTCACGTGGAGCAGGATCCAGCTCAGCACCGGCGTGTTGATGCTCTGAATCGCCTGCGCCACAGGCGCGTCGAAGTTGGTGATCACATCTTCCTGGCGAACAAAGATGGCCAGGCTCACGAAACCCGCGGTGGCCACCAACACGACGGCGGCGTAGACAGTGACCAGCACCCGTCCCCGATGGGCCTGTTCGGGCGGGCTTTCCTTGGGCGCGGTAACTGGTGCGGCCGCGGCCATTTCTCTAATGGTTCAAGGCGGTTGGAGCCCGGAGTACCGTCTTTACCGTTTCACTGACAAACGATCCCCTTCCCCGCGCATTG
>Ga0137377_10002010_pt1 | contig 14819 bp, 14 predicted proteins | sample SagtaG_22_FD_104815 | JGI IMG/M metagenome (GOLD analysis project Ga0137377, IMG submission 104815) | Vadose zone soil microbial communities from Sagehorn Ranch, Mendocino, California, USA - Sage2_L_40_16 metaG | ecosystem: Environmental > Terrestrial > Soil > Vadose zone | place: USA... | reverse complement strand
GTGGAGGCGGAGGAGGAGGAGCCATTCCAAGTCCACCCGGAGGCGGTGGAGGCGGCGCGCCGGGGCCAACTGGTGCAGGCTCTATCCCCTGGGCACCAGGGATCGCCTGGGCTTGCGTCACTTGCGTTGAGCCGGCGCCGATCGTTTGCACGTCAACGACCCGCCCGTAGCTATTCGACAAGGCCCAGCCCTGCGCGTTGACCGACTGGCCCGGCTGCAGCACGGACGAGGCTTGCCAAGCCGCCGGCGGAGCCAGCTTGAGAATGGTGCCGTCGTCGAGCAACGCACCGTTCACATCACCACGCGGACCATGCAGAACCTGCTGCACCCGGCCTTGCGCCGTTGCCTGCTGGGCTCCCGGCGCTGGCTGGCCCAGAGGCGGCGGAGGTGGCCTCATGCCCGGAGGCGGCGGGCCTTGGTCCACGACGCTTTGACCGCGCTGGCCCGTCAACGCGGTGGCCACGATGAAATTCGGCACGTCGGTGCGCCAGCCGCGCACCCGAACCGTTTCGCCTTGGCGCACGGCGGCCGCGAGCTGCGCCGACAGGTGCGGCGGCACGTGAACCTCAGTCCCGTCTGCCAGGATCATGCCTTCGAGATCGCCGACAGGCGTCATCGTGAACGCCTTCACGGTACCCACGATGTCGGCCTGCTGGCCCCAGGCGGCCGGGGCTGCCAAGCCGGCCGGTGGGATGGGTGGCGGGGTCTGGGCGAGCGCCGTTGTCGCAAGAAAGGCGAGGCAGGCACTGGCAATGATAAGTTTTCTCATATCTAGTCTCCTTTCAAGTTGCCCCTACCCACGATCAGGTCACGCTATTTTTGGCACCGCTGTTGGTCCTGTTCGGCTGGTAACGCCGGCTTCTCTTTTTCTTCGCCTTGACTCCGTTTCACAGGCGTAAGGCTCAACGAGGTGGCGGAGGCGGAGGTGGACCCCGATCACCGGGTCTTGGCCCCGGTCCGCGTCCCGGACCGCCGGGACCGACCTCGACAAGTTGATCGGGCGAGGTACCGATCGCCTCCACCTCGACGACCGTCCCGAGAAGCGTCGTGGTACTGACGCCGCGCGCCGCAAGCGATTGACCGGGCTGAAGCAGCGTGAATTGGGAGGCCGCTTCGCGCGGCCCCAGCCGCAGGATCGTTCCGTTCTCAAGAATTGCGCCGTTGACGTCGCCGCGGGGGCCATGGAGCGTTGCCAACACCTTGCCGGTGATCGTTGTAACTAAGCCCCCGCGGTCCGGGCCTGGCGGCCCATTGTCGATGACAACAGCTCCTGTGGCATCGTTGGTGATGGTGGCCGCATCGATCAGCGGCAGAGCGAACGCCTTGAGGCCACGAACTGTGACGGCGTCGCCCGGGCGGATGGCGTAGACGAGCTGGGCCGACAAATGCTTCGGCACCTTGACCTCGGTTCCATCGGTCAGAATGAAGCCGTCGACGTCGCCGCGCGGCGTCAGCGTGTATTGACGAACCGTTCCTTTCGTCTCGGGTAGCTGCGCGGCATCCCAGTTGTTCACCGGCACCGCCAACGCGACGCTCGTTATGGCCATACCGATCAGCAGAGCCAGCGTGAAAACTCGGCGCGATCGTCCGCTCATGACTAAATCCTTCCGGCTCTCGTGAGGGCCTTCGAAGGATTGAGCAAGGGGTGTGCCAATATGAGCGGTTAGCGAAAACAAGCTGTTAGCTGCGTTCGCCGCCGCTCAATCGTCGTCTTTCACGACAGTTGCTGTCGTTGCATCGGACACATCTAGATGAAGAAGGCCGTAACGCTGCATCTTTGAGTACAGGAGCTGACGATGAACGCTGAGGCGTCGTGCCGCCTCCGCACGGTTGCCGCCGCAGGCATCCAGCGCCCGGCGGATCATTGCTTCCTCGAGCCGCGCGACCGCCGTCGGCAGATCGCCGGCGAGCCAATCGACAGGCGGCGCGGAACTTGTCCCTGGAATGTCGGAGGCAAGATCGAGATCGCCCGCATCGATGACGTTGCCGCGCACAAAAACGTTTGCGCGCTCAATCACGTTCTTGAGTTCGCGAACATTCCCCGGCCAGCTATGCGACAACAGCCGTGCCGCAGCTGAGGCGGTCAACTGTTTCGGCCGTTGGGCGGATGCGGTGCGCAGGAAATGTTCAGCGAGTGGCAAGATATCGGCGAGGCGCTCGCGCAACGGCGGCAGGGTGATGCGAACGATATTGAGGCGGTAGTACAGATCCTCCCGGAAGCGGCCCTCGGCAATCCACTCGGTCAAGTCCCGGTGCGTGGCCGCAATGACGCGGATATCGACCGCTGCCGGTCGTCCACCGACCGGCATGACGACCTTGTCCTGAAGTACACGCAAGATCTTGGCCTGCATGGCGGGCGGCATGTCGCCGATCTCGTCAAGCAGCAGAGTGCCGCCGTTCGCCTCACGGAAAGCACCGGTCCGATCGGACGCTGCGCCGGTGAACGCGCCCTTGACGTGCCCGAACAGCTCGCTTTCGAGAAGGTCTGCCGGAATGGCCGCGCAGTTTACCGCGATGAATGGCTTTTCCTTGCGCCGTCCGTGGTCATGCAGCGCCCTGGCGACCATTTCCTTACCGGTGCCGGTCTCACCCAACACCAGCACTGTCGCGTCGCTGTCGGCGGCAAGGCCGATTGTCTTCTGAACGCGCCGCATCGCCTCGCTGGAGCCGACCAGCGTGTCTCCCTCGCTCCCATCTTCGTCAACGAGACGCGCAGCTCGTGTCGTCGCAAGCATGCGCTGCAGGAGAGCGTCGAGATCGTCGCGTCCGATCGGCTTCGTGAGATGATCGAAGGCGCCGAGCCGCATGGCCTCGATCGTGTTTTCTGCGCTGGCGAAAGCGGTGAGGATCACGACAGGTGGCCGCTTCGGAATCTCGCGCAACCGGCGCAAGACTTCGATGCCATCCATCTCCGGCAGGTGCAGGTCGAGCAGAATGGCGTCCACGGCTTCACGCTCGAGCTTGGCGAGCGCCTCCTGTCCGGACGCTGCGCTCAAGGGGCGATGGCCGAGGCCAGTGACGGTCTCGGCGAGGCTCTCGCGCAGGGCCTTGTCGTCGTCGACGATCAGGATGGTTGCCATGGCAGCTCGACCTCAAACAACGCTCCCTGGGCAGCGGGGAGCAGACGAGCCTCACCACCGTGGGCTCGTGCGATCTCGCGCACAATGGCGAGGCCGAGGCCCGTACCATCGGGGCGTCCCGTGACGAAGGGCTCAAACAGGTGATCCCGCAAGGCTAGGGGAACGCCGGGACCGGAATCAAGCACACGAAACCGCACCTTGGTATCATCACGCTGCACCGAAAGCCGTACGCATCCGCCGCCCGGCGTGCTTTGGATCGCGTTCAAGACCAGGTTGTCGAGTGCGCGGCGCGTCTGCTCGCGATCCAAACCGACCGTCCCGATGTCTTGCGATGCCCGTGCGACCTCGAGCCGAACGCCTTTGGCCGCCGCGAGCTCCCGATGAGCATCGCCGCATTCTTGCAGGAGCTTGGCGATATCAGTCGGCGCACGACAGGGATCGGGGGGATGCGTCATGGTCAAGAGATTACGTAGAAGTACATCGAGCCGAGCGATCTGATCGAGAATAGTGCGCAACGCGGCCCCTCGACGCTCGTCAGCGCCGGGGAGCGCGTTCTCCGCCTTCAGTCGCATCGCAGCGATCGGGTTGCGGATCTCGTGTGCGATGCCAGCCGCGAGGCGTCCCGTCGCAGCCAAGCGCTCGGCGGAAGCAGCCCGACGGCGCGCCTCGCTCAGGCGCTGGCCGGTTGCATTCAAGGCCTCGACCAGGCGATCGAGCTCCCGCGCGCCCGTCTTCTCCAGCATTGGCAAGTCCTCGGCATCTTGGTGTTGCAAGACATGCTCGAGACGGCCGATCCGGCGCGACCAGGAGAAGATAATCCAGCCGAGCCACAGGGCTGAACCGACGACTGAAAGCACGAGAATGCCGAGCCCGGCCACGAGCTGGTGATAGGCATCGCCCGAGCCGGTGAAAACCCGCGTCATGGTCCAGGCGGTTACATCAGACAATGGGCCAGGCAGCGGACAGGCGTGAAGGACGAGAGTCTGTGTTTGGCTCGGGCGACGGACGGTGACGGGTTGTTCGTCCCTTCGAGCGTCCGCATTCACCTGTTCGATCGCGCTGTGCTCGGCCTCGGGCAGATCGGTTTTTGGACCTGTCCCCTCGTAAGTCGGATACGCATACGCCAGGGGACCTGCTTGCGACTGCCAGATGCCGCCTTCGATCCCGATCGCGCGGGCGAGCGCTGCGGCCACCACGGCCGTCAGCTGTTGTCGCAGCTCCTCGTTGATCTCAAACGATGGCGGACCATTCCAGCCAGCAGTCGCGAAGGCATATCGATCAGCGATGTCACGACAGGAATGGGCGACCAGTTCCCGGGCGCGGCCCACCTGAGCCGCGGCGGACTGCCGAAAGGACCCGATCAGCAGATAGCCCGTCACCGCCGCTGAGGCAAAGAGCATAAGCCAAAGGATCAGCAGCCAGCCGCGGAGAGATCGCATGAAGTCCCTTGATCCGCATAGGGTTAGAGCAACGCCGTCACGGAACATAGCCGAGGACCTTGATCAGATCGAGATGCTTCTGCTTGCCAACCTCCTGCTGCTCTCGCCCAGCGGACGCGCCGCCTCGGCATCACGCGTTTCCGGGACGCCGAGCCAGAACACCAGAAATGCGAGCACCGCGCAGGCTGCGAGAAACAGAAACGCCGCGGAATACCCGAAGCTGTTGACGATGTAGCCGGCAATGCCGTTGCTCAACGCCGCGCCGAGTCCCCAGGACGCCGAGCTCGCGCCTTGGGCGAGATTGTAATGACCGGTACCCTTCGTGAGGTCTGCAATGACAATGAAGAAGAGGGCACCAAAAATACCCGCCCCGATGCCGTCCAGGATCTGAATGGAGACCAGCGCATAGGGGTTCTCTGTCAGCGTGTAGAGAACGCCGCGGATTGGCAGCACCGCAAAACCGACGAGAAAGATCGGCTTGCGGCCCCACGCATCGGCCTTGTGGCCGACGAGAATGGCCATGGGCACCATCACGATTTGCGCCGTGATAATGCAAGCGGCGATGAACAAGCTGCTGGCCTGCTGATTGCTCTGCGACAGCTTTTCGCCAATCAGCGGCAGCATGGCCGCATTGGCGAAGTGGACGAGCGTGATCGCGGCAGTGAAGAACACCAGCGAGCGGTTCTCGAACAGATCCGCCAGCTGGCTCGGCTGATGTCCCCGGCTGCCGTTTTCCGAACCGCGAGCGACTTCGTGGTCAATTGCTCGGCCGTCGATCGCATAGACGGCGGCAATGCTGGCGAGCGCGAGCGCGGCGATCAGCCAGAGCACGGCGCCGGGAGCAATGAAGTATCCGGAGAGCCCTGCGACGATGGCCGTTACGGCGTTACCGGCATGGTTGAAAGCCTCGTTACGGCCGACCCGTCGAGTGAACAGGCCGCGGCCGACGATACCCAAGCTGATCGCGGCAACAGCTAACGGAAAGATGGCGTCAGCGATTCCGCTGACCGCCTGCGCCACCGCAATGGACCAGAATAGCGGCAAAAGAGCCATCACGGCGGCCGCGGTGGCCACCGCCAGGGCGCCGATCGCGATCAAAGTCCGCTTCCAGCGAACGGCGTCGACGAGTGCGCCTACCGGCCCACGCGCGAGGACCGTTGCCACCCCCGCAATCGTCAGCACGACGCCAATCCGTCCGGCATCCCAATTCTGGCTCGACATCAGGAAAATCGCCAGGAACGGACCCAGGCCATCCTTGACATCGGCGAGGAAGAAGTTGAGCCAGTCGAGCGGCCATCGATTAGCGGCGATACCATCTTCGCGACCGCGTTCAATGCTGGTCCGATTGACCGCGACCTCGTCATGGCTCGGGCCCATCACTTCCTCCTGTTTCTTTGCATCAAGTGGCCCGCATCCGGCAAATGGGGCTGTGGTATCCACGAGACAGAGTTCCTTCAAAACACTGCCGCGGGCCCCGAGCGGCACCAGCGCTCAAGTGCTGATGTGCGCTCGACCGATCAGGGTCGTGGCGGAGGCGGTGGTGGTGCGACTACGCTTGGTGCCGCCGACCCAGCCGGCGGAGGCGGCGGCGGGGGTGGCGCAACATTAGCCGCGGGGGGCGCAGGCGGCGGAGCGGCCGCAAACGTTGGCGGCAAGAGCGCAAAGTGACGTACGGTGCTCGTATTCGTCGGATTTTGCCAGGCCGGAACCCGCGACAGGATCGGTCGAGACCAGACCCAGGTCGGCCTCAAAACTCCAGTTGGGCCGTCGCCGCCTCGCCAAAAACCAGGCGGTGGAATCGGACCAAAGGAGAGAAGCACAAGGATGACGCCGAACATGATGATCAGGCCGCCGAGCCAACGCCGCCACGTGGCTCGCAAACCTGGAAGTGCGCCAAGCACCCCCAAGACTGCGAATACGGCAACTGCCGCCGCGATGATCCTGAACCGTGGCGGCAACGGTGGCAGGAGGAGAAGCGCGACGGCGAGAACCCCGATCAAACCAAACGCGCGTTTCCATCGGGCGTTGCGCTGATCGTCGCTCGGCAAGTCGCTGAGCGAACGCCGCCACGCCGCTCGCAGTCGCGGAAGAATGCCAAGTCCCCAAAGGACCGCCAGGATGGCGAGCATGACTGCGACTACGCGCAGCCATGGCGGGAATGGTCGCCAGAGAAGTAGGGCGATGGCAAGCAGTCCGATCGCACCAAGTATGATTGCCCATCGATTGTTGCTCTTGTCGTTACTTTGATCTTTACTTTTGTCGTCGGTCATCTGTGCCTCGCAGATTTGCTTAGCTCTGACGTGCTCGATGGGTCATTCGGGTCGAGCGGCGAGGCTCCACCTCTGTTGGTGGTGTAGCAGGGCGGAGTAATTCGCCAGCGCGCTTCGGCGACGCCGTAGTTGATTTCATCTTGACCTCCCATCAGCGGGAGATCAGCAAGCCACGTGCCAAATCAGAATCAGTTGATTCGTGAGGGTTTTCCGCGCCTGCCGACATAGCGAGTGTCCGCATTTCCGACATCTGCTGTCGCCTCTTAGGACGCCCTGGGTATGGAGGCGATAGTTCCAAATTGTTGAAATAACATGCGCGGCTCGGAGAGAAGACCGTTCAGGTGTGGTTGGCCCCTACTTTGCCAGTTTGAAGCGGCGCCAAGGTCGCGTGCGTTTACGGTTGCGGTCGATCGTGCGGCGCTCATCGAACGCTTCAACCGCGGCCGGTTCTAACGGGGATCGTTCGTCCGTGCCTGGATCAGGATGGCTATCATCCGGGCCGCAAGCGACAGTGCCACGCAGATCACCGCGACAAGAACCATCAACTGTTCTGCCCATCGCGCGCTTGAGAGACGGGCCTCAAGCAACCGATGCTCCGTGGTCCGCATCGCGCCCGCGACCGAGCGGATGCGATCCATCGTTTCCTTCCCGGTGCTGCTTATGACCTTGAGCCTTGCGGGTTCCAACCCTTCATTTCGGCGTGTCATGATCGTCTGTTGAAGTTCGCTCAGCTTCCCATCTGCGAGTTGCTGCAGATTTGCTATCTCGATCTGCTGATCGGCGTTGTCGGAGACAAGGCGGCCCAAGCCCGCAAGAGCCTCCGAAAGCTCCTGCTCCGCTGATTTGAATGGAGCAAGATAGGCATCGTCGCCGGTGATGATGAATCCGCGCTGGCCAGTTTCGGCGTCTTGCAGACGAAGCAGCACGTTGTCGATCCCCGACATCACCTGGAAGGTGTGATCGACCGCGTCACGATAGTTCTTCAGTAGAAGATTGTAGCTGAACGAGATCACGCCGCTGAGTAACAACGCCACGACGACCGGCAGAGCGCCGAGGAGGGCTTTTCGGGATAGAAGGACTTTGAGCGCCAATTTCATTTCGGTTTCTCGTTCCGTGTCAAGCATCATTGTCCGCCCGGTGCCCTGATATGACAGGGTCGATTGCTGTGTCGGCTTTTGCGACGACGGGCGTCCGGAAAGGCGACGCTGGAGCCAGAGCCAACGATCAAGAAGCTTAGCGAAAACACTACCTGTATCCTTGGCATGGACCTTGCGAGGACGTCGGCAGGACTACTCGACAGTCGAACCCAAGGAGCTTCAGCATGCACTGGATCGATCCCGATCACCTGCTTGAAATCACCGGCACCCTGGACCAGTTTCTGGTCAACAAACACGGCGAAGCCGATGGGTTTCTCCTGACTGACGGAGGCGAGGTGCACGTGCCGCCACATCTGTCGTCCCGGCTTCTGCGCAATCTGCGCCCCGGCAGTCAGGTCAGGGTGCGTGGCGTCCGTCCCCGCGGCGTGCAGATGATTGCCGCCATCGCGATCGATACCCCACAGGGACGTATCCTCGACGAAGGCCCGGACGCCGGCGACCACGAGGACGCGTTCGAGAAGGCCAAGCTCGGCCCGATGAGCGCGCAAGGCGTTGTGAAGCAGCCAATCCACGGACCCAAGGGTGAGGTGCGCGGTGCAGTTCTCGAGGATGGGCGCATTATCAGGTTGCCGCCGCACGAAGCCGACCGGTTCTCCGATCTGCTCAAGAAGGGCGCGAAAATCTCCGTGACCGGCGAAGGTGCGGCGACGTCGTTTGGCACGGTGCTCGAGGCGCGCCAGATCGGCTCATCCGCCGAGACGATGACGCCTATTGGCGCGAAGAAGCCAAAACACGGGCCCGATCACAAGGGGCCGAAGCATCACGGTAAAAAGCACGGGCCGAAACGTGATTCGAAACATGGGCACGAGGAGCATGCCAAATAGCCGGCGAGCGCTGCACGTCGAGCGATCATTTGCCTCCCGTGCCCGCTCGACGGGCTAATTATACCACCGTGAGGTCGTCGCATGAACCGTGCAACGCTCATCGCTATTTTTGTTGGCGGCGTTCTTGCAGCTGCGTTGATCGGATTCCTGTTTTTTAGCTTGCAACCAGCGACGCTACGGATCGCGGTGGGACCACCGGGAAGCGATAACGTAAAACTCATCCAGGCGGTCGCCCAGGCATTCGCTCGCGAGCCCCGTTTCGTTCGGTTGCAGCCAGTGGTCACTGACGGGGCTAGCGACAGCGCCGCAGCACTCGGCGAAGCCAAAGTTGATCTTGCCATCATCCGAACTGATGTCAACGTACCAAAAGACGCCCAATCGGTTGCGATCTTCCGCAAGAATCTCGTCGTGTTCTGGGTGGCCAATGGGTCGGGTTCGAAAACTCCGAGAAGAGATTCAAGTATCAAGAAGATTGAAAATCTGGCCGGTCATCGCGTGGGAATCATCGGAAAAAATCAGCCAAATGTGGATCTGCTCAAGAGTATTCTCACGGAGTCTGGCATCGCCCCCCAGAAGGTCGAAATCCTGCAATTCGGCTCCGGCGAAATTGGCGAAACTTTACGCAATCAAAAGATCGATGCATTTATGGCAGTTGGTCCCATCGACAGTCGTATCACGTTAGACGCGATCGCCAGCACGACCCGAACGGGTAGTTCACCAACGTTTTTGTCAGTCGATGCGGCTGAGATGGTGGCTCTGAAGTATCCGGTTTACGAGTCGTCGAAGATTCCTGCCGGCGCACTTGGCGTTAATCCAATGCGGCCTGACAGCGATGTCACTACCCTTGGTGTGAATCATCTGATCGTCGCGCGAAAAGCAGTGTCGGACACCACCGTGACAGCGTTTACCAAGCAACTGTTCGCTGTTCGTCATTCTCTGCAGAGCGATTTGGCAGACGTTACAAGGATAGAAACTCCTGACACCGACAAGGCCGCCGCAATCCCCGCGCATCCGGATGCAGCGGCCTACATTAACGGAACAGAGCGCTCGTTCCCCGACCGTTACAGCGACTTAATGTGGCTGGGATTGATGACTTTATCGGGTCTCGCTTCCGGCGGCGCGTGGTTGCGAAGCTATCTTCGAAGGCGCGAGCCGACGCACAACGTATCCTTGCGTAGTCGCTTGCTCGATATGATCGCGGCCGCTCGCGAAAGCGAGTCCATCGAAGAACTCGATGAGATGCAGAAGGAAGGGGACGAAATCCTGCGGGACATGTTGAATTGTTTCGAAAGCGGTGCCGCTGCAGAAGATGCCCTCTCTGCGTTCAACATCGCACTGGATCAGCTTCACAATGCCGTCGCGGATCGGAAGACCTGGATTGCCAACAACCCGTCAAGTCAGCATGGACCGTCGGCCTACGGCGACCGACTCTCCGTACCAAAGCTCGGTGGAAAATCTCACCAAGAACTGATTGTCCCTGAAATTCAAATCGCGCGCGTAACCGAGGTTGGGACGCACACCGCATGAGGCGGTGCCCCACGCGAATTTCAGCGCAAGGTTTCGGCGGCGCGTGCGCGCGACAACCATAGAACGCCGGATCGTTCGATCGCATTTCTGTCGAATCATGAAGCCCCTCTATACCGAGATGGTAGCCTCAGCCACGCTTGTGGGGCTCAACCTGGGCATATCGAACGACGGCTAAAGGTCACGTAAGGTCAAAAACACGCGCGTCAGAACTCAAGAACATGCGAATCTTGTCGTGTCGCCGTGCGTCCAACTCGGATTTGCCGTGAGCGGCGGTCTGCGAGCGCCAATCCGACCGCTTACTGTTCTTAGACTGGCGAGCTTCTGACCGACATCGTCAGTTGCCAAGCTATCTGCACTCGGCGACGATTTTCTCCAGATTGCTTACTCGTTCGAATGAGATAGAACTGGAGTTCGGTTCGGGCGCGCATATCGCGTTGTAAAATAAAGAAGAAGCTGGCGCACCCGACACGATTCGAACGTGTGACCTTTGCCTTCGGAGCAAACGCCCATGCTCCCAATCCCGGAGCAACGCATTTAATCAATTCGCAAGAATGGGGTCTTGCAAGCCGGCAACCACGCCACAGCGTGCCTCCTTACTCCGCGCTACATTGCCTTGCGAAACCGCGCTATGGCTCTTTCATGACGTCGACCGCCAGCGGAAATTGAAGGGCTGGGCCAGAACCTGGATGAGTCACGATCAGATTCCACGACTGGACGTTGATCAGGCCGAGCGGTGCGACGGCAATTTGCCTTTCGCTAGTCGCTTGATGGCAGTGTTGTCGATGACGGGCCATTGGGCGGGACAGTTTTGTCGAAGGCGGAATTCCATTTTTGGCGGTAGCTCAGACGGTGGGTTTTGGTCTAGGAAAGTCGAAAATACCTTATCTTTCAATGGGATTGACTGACTCCCTCTCCGCCAAAATCCCGGATTTGTGATCTCGATCGGATGGACGAAACATCGCTGGATAATGGGGCCACGCATTCGCGGCGGGTTCGGTTTGTAGATGCGTAGCGGCACCTTCCAGGCTGATGGCGAGACGCTTGCCTACAACCACTACCTTCCCGCCGGTGAACCGCGTGAGTTCGCGCTTTCGCTCCATGGCGCTGGTCCCGCCGGACGCGAAGGGATCGGGTATCTTGCCGAGCATCTCGCGTCCCGCGGATCGAGCCTGTTTTGCCTCGACTTCTCGGGTCATGGCGACCGCACCGGCCATCTTCGCGAATCGAGCCTGTCGAGGCGCGTGGTTCAGGCCAAATCCGCGCTGCGAGTCGTGTCGCGCCGACCGACAATCTTGGTCGGAACGAGCATGGGCGGCCACGTGGCATCAAGCATTTTGGCGGACGTGGCGCCGGAGTTCTCGATCCTGTTCTGCCCGGCGATTTACGGCGACGGCAGCATCGACTTGCCCTTCGACGATCGTTTTACCGCGGCCATCAGGAAGCCATCGAGTTTCGAGCATTCGTCGCTGAGGCGCGATCTCGGACGGTACCGGGGAAAATCGCTCCTTATCATCGGGGACGACGATCGCATCATTCCGCCGCGGGTCATCGACATCTACCGCGAGGAATTGCGGAAAGGCGGAGAACTCGCGTTGCTGAGGCTGCCCGGCGCGCCGCACAATATTCACGGTTGGGCCCGTCAAAGCGACGGAAACAGGACGATCATCCTCCGCGCAATCGACGATCTGCTCCAGAGGTCGGCGACTCTCGCTTTCGGTAGCAGCCGCCGAAGGCCGTTTGATGATGACGGTTCGAAGGTCTGGCAACGCCGTCAAGGGCGTTAAAGGTTTCAACTTCTTGAACCTAGAGCGGTTTCGAGCGAAGTGGGTACCGGTTCGCGCGAAGAAAACGCGTCAGAACAAAAGGCTCTAGCTCACTGAGAGCCAAGGTCGGAAGCCAAGGTCGGAAGCTTTGCCGGCAGGGTTAATTCCCAGTGTGCCCGCCGAGGCAGGATTTAACTAACCTTGTTCCGGATCTGGCTTGACGCTCCCCCAAGCCCGCTAACCACTTGGAAAATTGTTCGTCGCATCTTTGCAGTGACTTTGGCGCAAGAGGGAGGAATGAGCTCATGGTCAGGAGTGGGGAAGCCGTCATGCAGAAGGTGCGCCGATATCGCGCCATCGCTTCGTTGTACCGTCAGACCGCGACGTTCCGTCCCGTTCAAAGGTGGTCTCTTCTGGAGCAGGCCGACGAATGGGAGCGTCTCGCAGTGGCGGAGCTCGAAGCCTACTTCAACGCGGCCAACAGCCGGCCTGACGATCAGGAGCCCCAAGTCGCGGGATACGCCGAGGTGCGATGGGAGAGCGCTTTTGGGCGCGACGCGGATAAGCTGTGCAGACGTCCCGCAACTAGACGGGAGAGCGCGACTGCATTGGCAGCATGAGTTGCTCCACCAAAAGATGGTGAGCGGTCCTCGTGTGGAATGGCAGTAGGACGTTCTTTGCGTCCTGCGCATCTTCGCTGCGACATCCCCCATTTGCGACATCCCCCATTCATGCCTGGCTTGGATGCCGCTTGTGGCGCGGTGGCGACGAACACCGTATCTAACGGGTCCACGAATTGGCGGGGAGTTCGGCGGGGATCGGCATTACGTCGGGTTCTTCGGTGGCTTTGCGAAGAATCGCGGTCTTGACGGTTTGGCTCGTGACCTCGATGGGCGTGCCATCAGCGGCCACGGCGAGAAGCCCCACGATTTCAACCGGAGCGTTCATCACGTAGGTCTCCGCGAGGTCCATTTGCCTCGTTACTTCCGCCCTGATGAATTGCCGCGGCCATGATCAACGGTCCGATCGGACACATGTTGAGGGAGATCGCAATGATGTCGGCAAAGTCGCGTGCCTTCCGCCGGCTCGATGCTGCGAGGATCTTGTTGACCGCCAGATCGGCCTGATGGAGTCGAAGTGCCCACTGTTCGTCCCTCACCAATGGGAAGAAACGAATTCGCGTGTCGCTCATCCATTGGATGACGGTCGACGAGGAGTTGTCGGAGACCGTCGCTTCGTAGGTCCCGTAGGCCCGCACGTCGACGGTGACACGGAAGCTTTCCATCTTCAGATCGGCGATGTCCTTTTCCGCGACATCGGCGACTTCCTCGTCGGTGTCATGAAAGATGTCGATGTCGTCCGATCTTCGCGGCCAGTTCAGATTGAGGATGGTGCCGCCCGCGAGATAGCTTGTTTCGGAACGGTTCAGTGACAGGCGCCGCATGATCCGCCTTTGGAGATCGGTGAGGGCCATTACCCCGGCTCCGCTTCGGCAAGCAGCTCACGTCCCAGCGCGAAGGCGCGGGCGTCGCCCCTTTCGATCATTGCCCTCGCAATGACCCTTGCCCGGGCGCGAGGGTCCGGCAGTCGATCGAGATCGACGTTGTCCAAAATGCGCACACCATAAAGCGACAGCGCATGATCGCACATGACTTGAAGCTCCTTGGCCTGGAGTTCCTTGTCGCGCCGGTGGTCGGCGCGAAGGCGTTCGGCCAGACGAAGCACATCGTCCCGTGTGGATGAAGGTACGAGAACTTCGACCCTCACCAGATCGGCGGCTCCGCCCGAGCGGCGATACTTCTCGATGCGCTTTCGAATAGACACTGAATTTTCTTTTTGAATCAATATAATGCGCGTATCCCGGATACGTAAGCATGAAAATGGAGCGGGCGATCAATTCCGGACATAGGGGATACTAGGTCGCACCCGAGCCGCGAGTGACAACCACTTTGTCGAGGGAATGCCGACCCCCGGCCACGTTACCCAGTCGTGCCCTGGCTTGGATGCCGCTGGTGGCGCGGCGGCTTTGGTTTCTTCTCCCGTTGCCCTTTCTGGACAGCGCTCCAGAAAGCCTCCGCCGCATGGGTCAGGCGGGCACGCGAGCGAAACAGGCAGACGCTGATCGCGATGTCCCAGTCCTCCGCTCCGGCGCGCATCAGGCGTCCGGAGGCGAGGTCGTCCTGGACCAGGCTGCGCGGCGCCCAGGTGAGGCCGCGGCCTTCGCGTGCCATCTCGACCAGGAGCGTGACGGGCGCGGAGAAGCTTGGAACGAGGCAACAGGGCGGGGTCTTCGTCGAGAGGAACGTCGTCACGATCCGCCCGACACCTGAACCCGGGTGATAGGCGAGATGGGGGAGCGGCGCATCCGCCGAACCCGGCAGTGCGTAGCGTGGCTCCGACGGCTTTCGGCGTCCGCCGCGAACCGCGCGTCGCGAGCCGGGCGCGCTGATCGGAACCAGCACATCCGTATCCAGATCGATCCGCTGAAAACGATCCGCGTCCAGCCGGCTCGTGATCGATGGATGGTAGTGAGCGAGCAGGAATTGGGCCTGCGCCTCGAGCAGCAGCTTTTCGCAAGCCGCGAAGTTGGCCGCCACCAGTTGAATGGCGGCACCAGGGCCATCGGCTTCCGCCTGGCGGAGCGCCCTTTAAGGAGCAAAGTGATGAGAAAGACGTCTCGAAGAGATATTTTCGCTGCGGTAGCAGGCGCTGCCGCGAGCGGTGTGATGGCTGAGTCCGGTTCGGCCTTGGCGCAAGCC
>Ga0137377_10002009_pt1 | contig 14823 bp, 13 predicted proteins | sample SagtaG_22_FD_104815 | JGI IMG/M metagenome (GOLD analysis project Ga0137377, IMG submission 104815) | Vadose zone soil microbial communities from Sagehorn Ranch, Mendocino, California, USA - Sage2_L_40_16 metaG | ecosystem: Environmental > Terrestrial > Soil > Vadose zone | place: USA... | reverse complement strand
TATCCAAAAAGAACGGCCTGCCGACTTGCGAGCCGGTTTCATCCACAGCGGTCGCAGTGAGCAAGGAGTGCACTTCCCAGTCGGCGCCAAGAACCCGTTTGATGCCCTTCCATTCAGGTAACGCCTCTTTTTCGACCTCGATAATGAAATCCAGCACAGCGAACCGCTCGCCATTTGCTCGTCGCTCTTCCCGTAAGGTGGGAGCCATCAGTTTTCCGTCGCGGAGCTGCGCTTGTAAGCACTCCGGCAAGGGAATGATCGTGTCCACCTTGCGCCAGCTCCACACCCCGCTTTTGTCGGGAGAACGAAAGCGGAATCGTGCTACCCCTGCGTCCAGATCGAGCGCCAGACGATAGGCTTGCCCTTTCTCACGACCATCATCGCCAGCATACGTCAGCATCCCCACTTTGAGCAACGGAATGGGCTGTAACTCCTCGTAGGCTGAAGGCCAGCAATCAGCTCGAACAAAGAAGTTGCAGCACTGCTCAATCACATTCTCAAGCACGACAAAGCTGGTATCATCGTCTTCCAGGCTCCTTTACAGGGTGGTAATCGCTTCTTTGATCGCGGGCCGATTCTTGCCCGCCGGTTTGTGCCCTGCCTTGGGGCGAATGAAGCCCTCGGAAAGAATGGGGGAGCTCAGTTCAAACGCTTTCTTGCGCTCGGCCTGAGCTCGCAGGAGTCGCCCCACGACCTCACTTTCGCATCGCCACTGGCGATCCCCATGAAAATCTGGGGACCCCGTATATTGGCCGACCTGTTTCCAGGCGGGTCCTGCGGGACGTTCGCCAAACTCGTCCAGGTACGGCCATAAAAGCATCAGCGCCTGATTTACCACCGAACGGGTCGCGTCGAGCAGGCGTAGTGCATCAGCCTGGGCTTCATCAGGCAAGCGGACATCGTAGGTTAAGGGCTGGTGAGTACGGCCTGTGCGCATCATTCTCCTTTTGAGAACATGTGTCCTTCGAGAGAGAAGTATACTAGGAACAGCGACTGGAAGCAAGCATTTGCAGCTTTTTTGAGAGACCTCTAGAGAGTTAAGGATAACTGAGGATAGTTCTAGCTTTATGGCAACTGTTAGGGGGTCGAGTACGAATGGACCGGAAAACAACGAGAAAGGTTGAATGATGAAGGCAAGAATCCCTTCCATCTTTATAAGGTGGAAAAGCGACTCTCTTATGAAGGGAAGCTTTGCCCCATCTTCTCAGAAGCCTTGTTCGTAATCGGCTTGAGAAGCGGCTTTACAGCTTATCGTTGTTTTCCGGTCCATTCGTACTCGACCCCCCAGCTTGCCCACCGGTCGAATCACGACGCCCTCAAGGTGGCCTCCACCGATCCACTCGATGCGTACCCTGACGCGCTCACTTGTACCCTGCACATCCACTACGACCCGTTCGACGCGCCTGGCGGATGATCTCTTTGCGATCGGCCGCCGTGGTGGTTGGGGCGGCCCAGAGAGCGGGAATGTCCCTCGCCAGGTGGCGAATCGCCTCCCGCTCGGCATCCGACAGGACGCGCGGAAGCTTTCGTACAAACCGATGATAGTCCTCCTCGAGCTGTTGCTGGGCCGCCAGTTTCTCTTCCCAGGCGTGTTCCAGCGTCCGGGCCACGAGCCGATGCTCAGGTTCGACCGCCTGGATCTCTCGAGCTGCCCGCTCGACCTGGTAGGCGGCTCGTTCTCGCCGCTGAGGCCCGTGCAGATCCAACTCGGCGCGCTCGTGCTCCACACGCTCAGTAGCGGTGAGCGACAACTCCAAGGCGGCTGGTTCTAACGCGGCGAGAATCCGGCTTTCTGACGAAGGCATCCAGGCACGGACCAGCCAGATGTTGGCACTTCGGCTCCCCATAGTTATTCCAGCGCATCGTGCATTCATAGGTGTGAAGGTTGGCGCCACCATCGTAATGGACACCCAGGCGACAGTCACAGTGGGCACAGACCACCAACCCTGCCAAGAGGGCTGACCCGGTCCGCACCGCACCCATGGCATCAGCACGGGCACGGTTGGCCTGGAGCCGCACCTGATTGCGCTCATATTGCTCCGGGGAAAGGTAGGCAGGACAGCGGTTGGGCAACAGGACCAGCCACTCGTCTGTCGCCATTACCACTCGGCCACTACGGGGCCGCTCAGGCTGTTTGCGACGAGGATCCTCCTGACGGCGCCCGTAGACGTAGGAACCAGCATACGGCGGATGTTTGAGCATGGTCTGTAACGTCATCCGATTGGGAGCGCGCCAGACCAGTTCCCCTTTTCCTGGCCCCTCCCGCACGCGCACTCCCAGCTGGATTTGGTGGTGGGCCAGGTAGCGTACCAGCCCGCCCAGCGTGCCCAGGTCGCAGAAAGGTGCGGAAGATGAGCCGGACGACCTGTTGTACCTGTTCATCTGGGTCAAACTGAATCTCTCCGGTAGGGCTCCAGATGTAGCCGACCGGCAACGCAAAGTGCAGTTCCCCACGCTGGGCTTTGCTCAACCGGCCTTGATACATACGTTGCTTCAAGATATGCAGTTCTGCTTCGGACATCGTTCCCTTCAAACCAAGTAGTAAGCGATCATTGTACTGCGCCGGATCATAAATTCCATCCAGGTCAGCAATCAATGTATGAAAGAGCGCGCACAGCTCCAAGAGTTGATGCCAGTCCTTATTGGAGCGCGCCAGGCGCGACATCTCCACCCCGAAGATCATCCCGACGTGATCCAGGCTCACCTCCGAGACCAGCTGTTGGAACCCGGCTCGCCCCACCGCACTGACCCCCGACTTGCCCAGATCATCATCGATCACCAGGACGCGGTCGGCGGCCCACGGAAGTCGCCTGGGCTCGACCAATCAACCCATATTGGAGCCGCGTGGACTCCTGATGGTCAAGGACTTGTTGGGGGGTGGATTGGCGCACATAGACGACCGCGAGCCGCTCACGATGCCAGGGATGGACTTACTCAGCGCGCAGCTCGTCTAGCGCCGCCAGGGAGGACTTACTCAGCGCTGCTGTCACGTTCATCGCCGTCCTCCTTGCTTGGTGTGAGGCTTGGCTCCAGTTGGCGTTCGAGCAGATGGCGAAGCCTCCAGAGGAGTCGCTGACGATTGGCCTGGGGCAGATCCCCCCACAGACTGATTGCTTGCCTGGAATCGGGTGGGGGGGAGCTGTGTTTGGTGAGGGACTGGACATGGGACACCGCCTTCCTCATGTTGTGAGGCTTGGGCCACCCGTCTGTGCTCAACCCAGGTGAGCAACTGCAGCAGCCCACTGATTCCAAGCATAGGGTGTGGAGTGAGTTCTGTCAACTGAAGTGTCTCAGGGGTACTGTGATTGGGTGTTCTCCACCACCCATCGCCGCGGCAGGACTCCTCGAAACCCGGTACGCATTCGCGGAAGGCGCTCCCAGGAAAACCACACGGTCTTGAGATCAGTGAGGTCCCCATGTGGAACCCATTCGCCGCGCGGCTTGGGTGGATGCTGCACAATCGTTACTGTCCAGCCCAGCTGTTCCTCGATCCAGGTCCGGCCTGTGCCAGTATAGCCTTGATCGACCCAGACATGCGAGAGGCGTGGGAACGGCTCCTGGATGCCCTCAAGCAAAAAAGGGACAGCAGCACGATCTTGCACATTGGCAGGATGCACCTTCACGCGCAAGAGCAACCCCAGCGTATCGGTGATCACATGGCGTTTGCGACCCCTGACTTTCTTGCCCCCATCATACCCACATGGCCCGCCACGCTCGGTGGTTTTGACGGATTGGCTGTCGATAATCCCGCCACTGGGCGTAGCTTCTCGTCCAGCTTGCACTCGATAGGCTTCTCGCAGCGTGCTCATGATGCGCTCCCACATGCCCTCATCACGAAACAGGGCAAAATACCCATAGACCGTGGAGCGTGGCGGATACTCTCGCGGCAGCATCCGCCACGCGCAGCCACTGCGCAGCACGTAAAAAATTCCATTGAGGACCGCACGCATATCCACCTCGCGTGTGCGCCCACCTGGCTTCTCTGGGGGAATCAGCGGCGCGAGAATAGCCCATTCGTCATCGGAGAGATCAGAGGGATACACTTCCATCGGCTCCCATCCTTTCCGGGCATACAGGTGCCCTCCTGTTCACCTTCGCACTCTCCTATCCTATCACATGGGCTTCCTCCTCTTTCGATTGAGTGCGCAAATCGGCCTCACAAGCCTTTCCGGACACGCACTACCAAGGGGCTCAGATTTTTTGCAACACAACCTTCTTCTGCTGCCTTGAGTAATGGTGTGCGCTACACCCTATGAATGCGCACGGCACCATTATCAGCCGTGAGCGTAAATTTGAGCTTCGACGCATTTCCGCTCAGACCTACATCGCCATGGGCCTGGGTCGCATTCGTATTGGGGTCCGTCGTCACACGAATCGTTGGAAAATCCGAGCTAATCGAGCCATTAGTAGTGGAAGTATCAACGTGAAAAGACAGGTCTGATGAAAGCGTCAGTTCAATGTCGCCATTCGTGGCGATAAGCTGGTAGTTTCCCTGTTCGCCAAACGTGGCGGAAATGTTTATGGCCCCGGACGCTCTCACTGTCGCACCGGCTTGAAACGCGGCCTGGGTCGTCGTGAATGTGCCGGCATCGGTGACGGTAACTGTCCCGGCGAAGGTCGTCGAGGTGACGGAGATTGCCCCGTTAGCTGCACTCAGTAAAGCCGTACTCTTAAAAGTAGTGTTGGTTGTCGTAATGTGACCACTGGCTTCAGCCGTGAGACTGGCCGCGCCGACAAACGTCGTGGCGTTCACCGAGAGACCCCCATTACTACTATCGAGCATAGCCGTATCCCCAAAGGTATCCTGAGCGAGCACCAGCGGCCCGTTTGCACCAATTGTGGCCGGGCCATGAAAATGCACATTGGTAAGTGTGACATTACTGGCGCGACTCTCCGGTCTTGCGAACAGATGTCCCAAGGAGCCAGCACAGGTAGTAAACAGTTGGCGATCACCCATGATCATGAGTGATCGCCAACTGTTTCTGGTGTAAATCTTTATTTTAATTGTAAGACTTTATTTTACGTCTACAACAAGCTGTTCATGAAGAATAAAGTTGCGGACTCAGAACCATATTTTTATGTGCAAAACAGGATTTTTCGGGAGAAATAAAGTTGCGGACTCAAACTCAGTTTATCTACTACAGATAAGTAAGCAGAACGAAAGCTAAGCCTCTCGGTTGAAGCCATTTGGACAAAATAACCAACATGTATCTACCCTCAAAGTCACATTAGAGCCGATTTTCTGAACGGATGACCCATGTAGCCAGTACAGCCAAGTAGCCAGTACAGTAACCCGGGGTTTGCGTATGATTAGGAACAGAAAGTTGGAATAGGAACGCAGCTCAAATGGGTCAACACGCAAGCGATGGATACAATTGAAAGGGACGACACGCTTACGGCTTAGCTCGTTTGGAGAAGGTGGAGTTGACGTGCCATTTCGCAGGCTCCGACACGGTTGTTGACGCCGAGCTTGCGATAGATGCTTTGCACCTGTGTGCGGATGGTGTTGATAGAGACGATCTGCTCTGTGGCTATTTCCCGATTGGAACGGCCGGCAACGAGCAGGCGGAGCACACGCAATTCTTGAGGCGAGAGCGGTTCGATGAGCTGTCTGGAGGAGAGAGCAGCAGCAGCTTCTGTCTCTCCTCGTTGTTTCGCGAAGGCCTGCAGAATGCTCCGGGCATAGGCACGCAGCGCCAGCTCATGTATGTGTGGAATCAGGGTGTGGAGGAGCGCTGCCAGGATCTCTCCTTCATCCAGAAAGAGGCGCACAAAGCCTTCGGGGTGCGCCTGTGTGAGCACGATGAGCAGGTGTTGCCTGGCTTCTTGCACTTGTTTGCTCGCGGCATAGGCCATAGCCTGGAGCAGCTGGATTTCCAGCACACTGCGCCTACGCCCTGCTTCACCGGCTTCGGCGCGCAATCGGGTGAGCATCTCCAGTGCTTCACCTCTCTCCCCCTGAGCAATGAGCAGGCGGACGATTATCAGCTCCTCGTCCTCGCGCTGAAAGTGCGATAGCTGCTCGTCGTCCTGGGAACGGCTGGTGGTCCAGCGTTGTACCGCGGAATGGTCGTCGATTGCGAGCTTGAATCGGGCCTGCACTGCCTGGATCTTGCGGTCGAGTTGGGCGTGTAATGGCTGAGAGCGCGCTGAAACGCCGGGTGACATGCTGGAGAGAGAGGCGCAACGTTGCAGGGCTGCCTGGGTCTGTCCTCGGGCGCGCTCGACATGGGCTAAGAGAAGCGCGACCTCGACCTGCAGTTCAGTGTTGGCGATCTGTTTGCCGATGTCCAGTGCCTCCCGGGCCTGTTGTTCGGCCGCGGCTAACTCATCGCGCTCGTAGGCGACTGCTGCCAGACCTTGCAGTGCGTGCGCAGTGTCATCACTATCCCCTGCTCCTCGGGCAAGGGCCAGCACCTGGCGATAGATACCCTCCGCTTTGTGTAATGCCGCCTGCTCATAGTATATGTTCCCCAGCAGCAAGGTGATCCCACGCATGGCGCCGAAGTTACCGGCCGCTTCCCAACGGGCGCGCGCTTCCTGGAGCGCCCCATGCGCTACGTTGATCTGGCCCTCCTGGAGCGCCCCTATGCCGACAATACCCAGGCTGATGTTGCGCCACGCTTGCTCCTCTACTGGTAAACGGGTAAGTGCCTTTCTGGCAAGAGCCAACGCGCGTTGGCGTGCTTTCTGACGAACAGCGATCATGGCACGGAAGGTCTGGGCCTCCCCGATTCTCACTGCGTCTCCTATGGCCCTCCAACCCTCTTCTGCCATCTGTAATAGCTTGTCTAGTTGAGACAACTCCTCTGAGACAACTCGCCCTGAGAAGAGCAACGCGGCTGCGTAGTGCTGGCAGAGGAGTGGATAGTATTTGAGCAGCGCCTCGGGGATCTGTTGGAGCCAGAGCAGCAGAGTGTGTACCTCCTGCAATTCATGGAGTGGTCGGGCTCCTACAAGTTGTCCGATCAGTACCAGAGCCCGTGGCATATCCTGCGCTTGCAGGGCCGCTTCGATGGCCTCTGCAAAACGTCTCTGGGCTTCAAACCAGATGCTCGCTTGCGCAGATAGAGCACGCAGTGTGTCTTCGCCCAGGCGGCGGTGTGCTTCGGTTCGCATGGCCTCGGCGAAGAGCGCGTGATAGCGAAACCACTCTCCTGTCAGGTCCAGTGCTTCAAGGAACAGGCCAGCTCGCTCCATCTCCGCCAATTGCCGGGCACTGTCATGCCGGCCGGTGAGACAATCGCAGAGCGCTCCGCTGAACTGCTTGAGCACACTCGTGCGCAACAGGAAATCCTGAAGGGATGCCGATTGTGCGCTGAGCACTTCACTTACAAAGTAGTCCAGGATGAGCCGGTGACTCCCGGAGATGTTCGCGAGATGGTGCTCAATCTCTTGCTGGCTCTTGTGACCTCGCAGCGCCAGGGCCAGCAAGCGCAGTCCGGCTGCCCATCCCTCCAGATGGTTATCGAGTTGCACGAGCTTCTCCTGGGACATTTGCAAGTCCAGCGTTTGCTGGAGAAAGTCGTCCGTCTCTGCGACGGTGAAGCGCAACTCGGCTGCCTGCATTTCGTAGAGTTCTCCCCGGGCGCGCAGCCGCGCGAGTGGTAGCGCCGGTATGCTGCGCGAGAGGAGGAGCACGTGCAGCGAAGCGGGAAGGTGTTCGAGGAAGACAGCCATGGTCTCATGGATGCGAGGTTCGCTGATGACATGGTAATCATCAAGAATGAGCAGGCTGGTGTCTGGCAGTTGCACCAGGTCGTTGAGCAACAGCGACAGCATAGTTTCCATAGCTGGTGGATTAAATGGAGGTTGGAGCGACTTCGAGAGGTGTGCCAGGGCGGTGCTACCAAGATGTGTCTGCACTCCCTGGCAAGCGGCGATCATGTGGCGCCAGAAGCGCAGCAGATCATTGTCTCCTTCATCCAGGGAGACCCAGGCGAGCGGGTACACTGTTGCGCCGCGTATGGCCAGCCACTGACTCACCAGTGTGGTCTTACCGTAGCCCGCCGGGGCACAAAGTAAGGTCACTGGCTGTTCCAGAGCGGCATTAAGTTGCTCGAGTAAGCGATCGCGCACAATGAGCGAGGGATACAGGTGCGGTGGCTGGAGCTTATAGGTGAGCAGTGGCAACTGATGTGGCCGCGGTACTGCGGCGGGAGTGGGAATATGCGGCGCTTGCGTGTGACTGCCGGTCGCCGTATAGGAAGGGTGTCTCTTCTGGTGCGCTGCATCAGAAGCCTCAACAGGGGCTTGGCTTGCCAGGGCATGCGCAATTTCTTCCAGGTGTGCAGCAGTCAGGTCAACGCTGCGCCCGGCATATTTCTTGACGGTGCGCCCATTCAGGCTGAGATACGCATACCAGTAGTCCGCGCCGCGCGCTCTGGCTTCTTTCAGTAAGGATAGGTGTCCCTGTTTGCCCTGGAATGAGAATGACGCATGGTCCGCGAGCCAGGCAAACCACCAGTCTTCTTGCAGGGGACGATTGGCGGCATTTTCCTGGGCTTGCCATTCATAACGCCCGTGCTCCGCTGACCAGCGCAACGTATAGTGTGCAGATTTAGGCATAGTCCCGTTTCTCTGTATTCCCCAACATCTCAGCAAGACGAGTATAGCAGAGGAGGGATGATCGATGCAAGCACATGTTGGGGAAGAACGGAGCAATGAAAAAGTCGTGTACGAGTCATGCAACCGCAAGCATTACCCCTCTTTTCCCTCATGGAATCATCCGCTCAAATCACTTGACCGGGTGATGCTCAGCCTCTTTGTGCAATCTATACTTGGGCTAGAGTGAAATGTTGTCACACGACTGAAATGGAGACTACTAATGCAAAAAATGCTTGATGCGCAGGAACAGGTGGCACGCGAGAAAACGAAAACGTCTTACTTCGCGCCTCTGCTGGTGCTTATTGTGCTGGCACCGACACTTGCTGAAGTGCTGCTTGGAAATGTCCTTTTCAACGGCACTTTTGTATGGCAACTGGTGATAGATACCGTGCTGTACGGCTCCGGGGCGATCCTCATTCGTGAGGTGGCACGTCGCCGCCGTCTCGGCTGGCTGGGGATCGTCGTGCTGGCGCTGGCCTATGGAGTCGTGGAAGAGGGACTCGTCTTGCAGTCGCTGTTCAATCCACACTTCCCTGGATTGGAATCGATGGGATCATATGGCCGGCTCTTCGGTGTCAATTGGTTCTGGGCTTTCTATGTGCTAGGCCTGCACACCGTATGGAGCATCACGCTCCCTATTCTGCTGACGGAACTCCTCTTTCCCAAACTGCAAAGCCGTCTCTGGCTGGGCCGTGTGGGTTTGGGTATTGATGCAACTGTCTTTGTCTTGATCTGTCTCTTTTTGTGGCAAGCCTTCAGGCCGTACAGCCACTTTTCCGCCTCGCCGATCGAGCTGATCTGCACCGCGCTGCTCGTGGTGGCGCTCGTCTTGCTGGCGCTGTTTGTGGTACCGCGCCTGGTTGCTGCGCCAGGTGGCAGGAAGGCTCCAGTCCCCTGGCTGGTCGGGCTGATGGCATTTCTGGCCGCCATGCTCTTCTCTGGTCTGTTTCTCTTCCTTCCCACTCTACCTGGCGTTCCGTCGCTGCTCTCGATCCTGCTGTATGTGACGTTGTACGTGGCCGTGGTGACCCTGGTCCGGCGCTGGTCAACGCAGTGCCTGTGGAGTGCTCCTCACCTCCTGGCCCTGGCCTCTGGCGCGTTGATCGAGACCATGCTCTTTGGCTTTCTGCTCGTGTCGAGGGGCAGCCTCGCTGATCTCATACTTCACCTCGCCTTATGTGTGGTCCTCCTCCTCGGGCTTTCCTGGATTGCCCGCAGGCTACGCGCCACCCAGATCAGCTAGGGAAAGGATCCGGTTTTGTATGAGTACATCAAGATTGATCTTTGGAATCTACCCATTCAGTGCGGCTGGCATGGAAGCTGGTGTGGCGGGGCACCAGATAACGTGGAGCATATCCAGCGATTATTGCAAGAGCTTCAGGGAGATGTCAACACCTTCATTCCTCGATCATATATCCTGTATGCAGGAGCAGACTCAGCTACACAAGTTCTGGCTCAAGTAGAATACTATGTTGTGCTGGCTACATAGGTCATCTGTTCAGAAAGCAAGCACCTTGAGATCGATTGACCCAGCCTGCTTGCAAAGAAAGACGAGATAAGCATATAATCGGAATTCACTACAGTGATCTTATGCTGCGGGAACCCACCACCTTAGCAAAGGAGAAGTTGTTCTGTGTCTCGTGTTCTTACTCACATCAAAACATTGGTCTCCTACTGCTTTCATCTCTTCCAACAATGCCTCCTAAGATGGACCAAACCCTCTCATCCCCCACTTTTACTCGAGACGGTCATGGATCTTGCGCGAGGGAAATCTGAATTGATTGCCGAGAATGCCCTCCTACGGCAGCAACTCATTATCCTTCGACGACAAATCAAACAATCACGCTACACGAAAACAGAGCGACTCCTGCTGGTGTTTCTGGCTAGGGCCGTTAGGACATGGAGGCAAGCCCTCTTGATTGTTCAACCGGAGCCCCTTCTCAAGTGGCATCGTCAGGGCTTTCGCCTCTTGTGGAAACACAGGTCAAAGCCAAAGTCGACACAAGCGAAGGTAGCAGCAGAGACCATCGCATTGATCAAGGAGATGGCGACGAAGAATCGGCTCTGGGGTGCTGAACGTATTCGTGGGGAACTATTTCTGGCTTTGCTCGCGTGGCGACAACGAGTGCGATTGAGATTCTCAAAACGCCCTTTCATGCGAAACGCCCCAATGCGAACTGTGAGCGCTTCTTGAGGAGTGTCAGACAAGCATGCCTTGACCATCTGTTGATCTTCCACGCGAAGCAGCACGAGCCGCGTGCTCAATGGGTATGTGAGGTACTTCAACCGGGCACGACCGCATCAAGGTCTTCAGCAACAGCTTCCTGAACGGCGCAGATCGGTTCCTTCCTCTCAGGATGCAGGGGACAAGGTGATCGCTGTTCCGAGAGTGGGTGGGCTCCACCATGACTACCAAAGGGTAGCCTGAATCGGTACAACTTTTTCGATAGCACAGCCGGTGGACAAGGTGCATCCAGCTAACAGTGTCATGTATGAAGAAGCCTTTGGCAGACCTCTCATGCAGCCTTTGCATTGCTTCCCTGAGTGCATGCTGCAAAGAAACGCGTGTTTTCTCTTGTGCATGAGAAACCTTGCCCTGCTACATCGATGGCTGAGTACCACATGACAAAGATAAAGAGGAGGGTGGTGAAAGCCCAAGTTGTCTATTTCACGAATGGATGTACTTAGTAGCCAATACAACCAGGTTGGTGTTTTGGGTATCCCCGCAAGTATTGCGCTTCGCCCTACTCCCACCAGCTAGATCAAACAGGAGGAAAGGCGTCAGCACATTCACCAGGCCTGACGAGACCTACTGCGGGATATGCTCACGCAAAGGGCGTCGGATTGAGGTCGCTCATGTGGCACCCTCGCCAGTCGTGCGACTGAACTGGGCTGTCGCGCTGAGGTGCGTGGCCGGGCCAGAGGTGGCAGTCCTCGTCGAAGATGAGTTCATAGACAGCCGCTTCCAGGTCTGTGCATTTCCTCGCGCTGATTACCGAACGATGTGCTGGCGAATAGCCATGACGACTGCTTGCGTGCGGTCTTCCACGCCAAACTTCTGGAGGATGTGGTGAACGTGGGTCTTGATCGTGCCTTCCGAGACACTCAGGAGATTGGCGATTTCCACATTGCGACGCCCGAAAGCCATCTGTTGCAGGACTTCTTGCTCTCTCTCTGTCAACGGCTCAAGCAAGGCATGAGCTTGATTAAACAGCGGAGTTCTTGCTTTCCCGACATGCATTGCCTGGGCAAGAGCCTGGGCAGATGTGGTGCTCCGATACATGATGGCTCCCTGATACGCTGCACGTATCCCTTCTAGCAGCACTCTCGTCTCGGCATCTTTTAACAAATAGCCGACTGCGCCGGCTCGGATGCCATCGAACACATACTCCTGGATATCGAAGGTCGTGAGCAACACCACTTTCGTTTCTGGAAGGACTTCGAGAATTGCCCTCGTCGCTTCAATCCCATTGCGCTTTGGCATGCGGATATCCATTAAGACCAGATCAGGAGCTGTCTGTATTGTCGTCTGGAGCGCTTCGTCGCCATCAGCGGCCTCGCCAACGACGGTCATATCTGGCTGGGCATCGATGATGTAGCGCAATCCTTGCCGAACGATGGATTGGTCTTCTGCCAGCACGATACGAATGGCATTATCCATGGCGCACTCTCCTCTCGGAGACGGGGATAGATGGGAGTGCGCCTGCATTGTTGGGCGGTGCTGGCTTGAGCGCTCCGTCACCTTGAGCCAGCAGTGTGATGGGAAGCATGACCTGGAGCTTCAGTCCATGCGGCTGGTTCTGTGAAAGCGTACATGATCCTCTCAGAGACTGGCAGCGTTCCATGATTCCTTTGAGGCCAAATCCGGGCGAAAGCTCCGTGTTTGCCGTGTAGCGGCCATTGTCAGCAACGGTGAGTATCACCTGCTGGTCTCGTTCTTGCACCTGGATCGTGGCAGAAGTAGCCTCTGCATGACGCATAATGTTGGTCAGAGCTTCTTGCAACACCCGATAGAGTGCCACGCTCACCTCAACGGACCAGTCTGTGAGGTCATCGTCCTGCTGAAACGCCAGGGTGAGGTGCGCATGCGCGGCGCACTGCGACACCAGGCCCTGTAAAGCGACCAATCCGAGTCCCCTTTCATCCTCACTCCACGCGCTGACCGCCAGTCGGACCTCGGCCATCGCCTTGCGGGCGACTTCGAGCATGGCTGGCACGGCATTTGCTGCCCGCATTGGCTCGCCGGGGAGCATGATTTCGAGTGCCTGAAGCTGCACAATGAGGGAGGTGAGCTGATGTCCCAGACCATCATGCATCTCCTGCGCCAGCCGCGTCCGTTCTGCGAGCGCGGCATAGCGCATGGAATGGACGCTGGCTTCTTGGAGAGCCGCATGGGTTTGTTGCAGTTCCCGGTGGGCTTCGTCCAGGAGCTGGACATGGAGCTGGCTGAGGCGATGGGCCTCCTTGTATTTGTTGATGGCTCGTACGCAAAAGTACAGGGTAATGACTCCCGGCAGCAATGCAAAAGCCAACGGAGAGGGAAATGAAAGTGCGAACATGACCGCAATCGTCAAGGCCGCCAATATGGCGGTGAATTGACGATAGTGCTGCTGCTGTTCCCTTGCCAGGAGCAGGACAAGAGGGGCTAGAAGAATACCGACAAAGCTATTCCCACCATTGAACAGGTGAAGGATGAGAGTGAGCGCCATTAGCAGGCACACAGACAGCGCATATTTTGTGCGAGTCCACCAGCACTGGCGGACCCAGATCATCACCAGGTAGATGAGCACAATGACAGCCAGCACACTCCACGCCAGAGGGGTCTGCTGAAGCGAGCTTCCATCCAGCGTGACCAATACAAGCGTCGCTAGAGAGAGCAAACTACGGACATAGATGTTCATTTTGCTTCATCTCCTCTCCTCGATTGGTTCCCAAAGCCAATACACGAATCAGGGTATGCCACGCCAGGCTGCATGTCAAGGGGCATCCTTAGTTGTCTTCCGTCGATGAAGCCGCCAGGCCAGGGAGGAAAGCCCTAGAACTGCGATCACATTGAGCACGAGTTTGCCGATGAGGTCGATAGGTAGCACGATGCCAGAGGCCACGAATCCCACCAGCATGCTCGCTACGAGCGCACCGAATACGAGAGCCAGGCGGTGGATATCCTGCCAGGCGGAGCTGGCCGACCAGTGTCTGACCAACAAAAAAGCCGCGGCTGCCCAGGCCAGGCCGACCACCATCGGGATCACGGCAGGGAGAGAGGGAGCCACGCCCGCAGACACGATCGCCAGCACAAACCAGAGCAGGGCCAGGATGAAGGCGACCAGGCCCACCAGCCACGGCCATGGTGCGGGTCGTGCGGCCTGACGTCGAGGACGTGAAGACGACCATGGGCCGAGGGCGGCAATCACTAACAGCGCGATGACAGCCAGTGCGATCCCGATCGCGAGCAGGGGCGGAGGGCTCGCAGGTCCGTGGACGAATTTAGGGATGGCCAGGCGGAAGAGGTACCAGGTGGCGATGGAAGCAAGAAGAAAGACAATGGCGGTGATGGGCAGTCCCCATCTGCCCACCCAGGGATCGTCGCGCTGGCTGGGGAAGAGCAGTTCGGTGAGCTGGATGGGTAGAACTATGGCCCAGACGCTTTCGTAACCCAATTGGAAGAGCAGGTAGACCCAGTTGACGCCGAGTGCCCGACCATAGAGAGCGAAAGGGAGCGGGGCGAAGGAGGTTTGCAAAATCACACACTCCAGAGTAATGGCGAAAGCGAGACCCAGGAGCAAGATGGCAAACCAGCTTCGGTCTCGATATCGCACCAGAGCACGAATAAGCAGCGCTCCGCAGCCATAGACGCCTATTTGAGGGATTAAAAGGTACAGCATTGAAATGTGGGTGGAGCCGAATAAGAACTCGACAATGATAGGCGAGAGAACAAGCAGGGTGACAACTGGGGCCACTCGCTGTCGTGCTGGTAACGTAACTGATTGCATCTATCTATCCTTTCATATGAGTGACGTCTTTTCATGACTAAAGCAATCGTACGAGATCAGCACAGAAAGCACATCTACCAGAAGGCTGATTTTTTGGACAAGACGTATCTATCTCCAGATAGAGAGTAAGTTCTGGATAGGAAGAGGCAGAGCTGTTTTTCCTTGCGCTATGATCCTTCGACTGGTACTTATGCTGCGCGCTGTTGATGGTCACCAAACCACCTGT
>Ga0137377_10002006_pt1 | contig 14835 bp, 18 predicted proteins | sample SagtaG_22_FD_104815 | JGI IMG/M metagenome (GOLD analysis project Ga0137377, IMG submission 104815) | Vadose zone soil microbial communities from Sagehorn Ranch, Mendocino, California, USA - Sage2_L_40_16 metaG | ecosystem: Environmental > Terrestrial > Soil > Vadose zone | place: USA... | reverse complement strand
GGTCGCCTTGACGGCCTCGGCATTGGTGGGCGGCTCATGGCCGGCGAGCTTGTGGGCGTAGCGGATCGCAGCGCATCGACGCGAAATCGTCGAGGGCTTCAAGCCGGTCTCAGCCTCGCTCGCGAGATAGGCTGCCACCGTCTCGGGCGTGGCCGCGAGCGAGGCGACGCCGCGGCTAAGGCAGAATGTCTGGAAGCTGGCGAAGTCTCCCCGGTAAGCCTTGCGCGTGGCCGGAGCCTTGTCCTGCCGCGCGAAGTCGGCAGCACGGTCGAGGTCTGCGGCCGGAAGGGCGGGCAGCGGCCCGACTTGGTCGATGATGACGGCCGGAAGCGTAGTCATTTCGAGCCTCGAATTACTTACGAGAATCACACTTATGGGAAGTAAAAGACCCTCCCCCGCGAGAGGGGAGGGTGAGCGAATCACTGGCAATTACCTGTGCAGCCATCGGCGGCGGTGCAGTCGCAGTTGGGTTCGCATTGGCATGCCCTGGTGCCGCCCTCGCAATCGCACCATGCCTGCGGATCGTCTTCCCAGTTCGTCAAGGAACGAAGGATCAGCCGGCGAACGGCTACGCTCCTGGGAAGGTTGTTAATGGCGGCCCAGTCATCGAGGGCGGCCAGTGTTTCCCGAGGAAAGGCCCGCAACTGGGCATGATCCAGCTGTGACGATTCGAGTTCCTGAACGGTCGCTTGCGGCCGCAAGCGAATGGGCGGAAGCGCAGGGAATCAGGAGCCGTTCCGCCGCCCTGGCTCAACTCATCGAGCTTGGCCTTAGCGCCGCGGCCAAGCGCCCACGAAAGCCGAAGGCCGATTGATTCCGAGAATGTCTGTCACAGGCAATAATCCTTCGGGAAAACGACACCACCCGATTCCATTGAGGCGCGTTCGACGATAGAACCAAATCGACGCGGATAGGCCGGCCAGCCGAAAAGGGGACACCGCACCCCCTGCCGCTTCGACCACCTTGCGGCCCCTTACGGGAGGGGATCACGGTGCAACAGGACAGTTCGGAGGCAGGGCCTCTTGACCAGGTTTGGCGCCAGTCCCCCGACGATTATGTACCGCTTTGCGAAGCGGTCTTTTGGCTAGCGATAAAAGGCGGCAAGGTCCCCTTCTGTCCGGCTGCTTGGAATGATGCCTGGGAAAAAATAAAAGGGGCTTGGTGCTCAGACAAATTGGAGGTTTGCGGCCGACATAACGGCACCGGATTTCCTCAACCTATTAAAGGCATCAACATTGCCGGTGTCGATTATGTTTCCCCTTTCGGGGGTCATCGGGGCGGTGCCATGCATCCCTCCTTTCCTGGCCCGCATATCGACTTCTGGCCTCACGGTCTTCACAGTACTGATCGTGTGAGGTGGGAAGCAGCCGGCTTCAATGATACGCTCTACGTGCCGGGACAAGGCAAAGGCAGTTGGACGCATTTAATGGTCCTAAAATCAGCTGTGCAATGCTTAATGGCATTCGAATCGGTGACGCTACCAGAGGTCGCCAGCACTGAGCCGCTGTCGATCGAAGTGCCGCCCTACACACTTTGCGAAAAGCCTCCGAATGAGCCACAACAAAGAATAGCTTGGGAGGGGGCAAAATACCGGTGGCCTGATGAGCGGATACCCAAAACGACGATTTCCAAAATCACAAACCTGATCAATTTGAGTATCAATGAGATGAGGAGAAAAGGCAAATTTCCCGCGGATCTCGAAGGCGATTTGAGACCGGACGGTAAGGTCAACCGCGACGCCGTTAACCGCCTCTTGGGTATCAGGCGCGATTAAGCAAATAAGCATTTGAGCGGGCGAATAGGCGATTTCACACAAGCCGTTCAAAGCAGCCTAAGAAGATCATCACCGCAGAGAGATGCAAGCGCAACCCGCGTCCTGCAAAGACGGTGATGACGATGAAGCAAGTTCTCCATGATCGGACGGAGGCCGCGTGATCGATGGCCTCCACGAATCGAAACCCCGACGCTGGCGGCATCGGGGCTTCGGGAAAGAATGTTCCAGGCAAGAACAGTCCCGACCATAGCCAAACGAGCGGCAGCGCGCAACCAATTCTGATCGGTATGTGGGGCTGGGTGTCGTGATGAGCATGCGGCTCGACGACACCACGGCGGATCGGCTCGTGAAAATTCTTGGCCTGCTAGGCAGCGATCATGCCGGCGAGCGGGCGGCGGCGGCGCACAAAGCCCACGCTCTAGTGCGTGGGGCCGGCCTGACATGGCACGATGTGATCATGCCGTCGCCTCCGACGGCACCGCAATTGGAAGACGGATCCAGTTGGAAAAAGTTGGTCGCTGAGTGCCACACACAAAAAGCTCGGTTGAGCCCGGGTGAATTTAAATTCATCGCCTCACTGCGGACGTGGCGCACCGAGCCGTCCCCTAAGCAACTCGCTTGGTTGACCGCGATTCATGCTCGGTTGCGTGGCGCGGAGGGCTGCCGATGACCCGGCGGCGTTCCCTCGCGACCGGCAATCTTCGCGCGCCTCTGGCAGCTCGCGGCAATGATTTGTACGAGACGCCGGATGTCGCAGTGCATGCACTGTTGCGCGCCGAGCAACTGCCGGAAGCGATTTGGGAATGCGCCTGCGGACCGGGACGCATCGTCAACGTGCTGCGTGGCGCCGGTCACAAGGTCTACGCCACGGATCTAGTCGACTACGGTTGCGAGGACTCAGAAAGCGGAGTGGATTGTCTGATGGAGGGCCTGCCGTCGTTCGCGCTCGGCGCCATCGTGACCAATCCGCCGTTCAAACTCGCGAACGAGTTCGTGGCCCACGCTCTCACGCTTGGTGTTCCGAAGGTCGTCATGCTGCTGCGATTGGCCTTTCTCGAAAGCGAGGTTCGCAGCACTATCCTCGATAGTGGCTTGCTGGCCCGAATTTACGTGTTCCGGAAGCGGATTCCGATGATGCACCGTGCCGGATGGGAAGGCCGCAAGGCCAACAGTGGCATGGCTTTCGCGTGGTTTGTGTGGGAATCCGGTCATCGCGGACCGGCTGAACTATGCCGCATCTCGTGGGATGTGGGGCGATGAGAATCATCATTCAGCCCGTGACTGACGGCTTCGAACTGTGCGCTAGGCTTGGCCTCGTCTTCGCGCCGCTGAAAGATCTCAGCGGTAAGGCCATCTATGCAGTGCTGCGCGGCTCGCCCAGCGCCAAGGCCGGTCTTAAGGCTCGTGACATCGTCTTTGCCGCCGACAAGACGCGGTTGGATTCTATTCAGCATTTGGTTTTTAGCGACCGCCGACCATCCGAACTCAATCTCAGGGTCTTTGTCGCTCGCTATTTCACAGTCGCCAGCATCGCGGTGCGCGTGTGCCCTGAGCCCTATCGCTCGATCGAGGACATTGTCACCGAGGCATCGCGCCTCGTGGCCGCGCGGCCGGCGACGCCCATCGTTTACACTTACGCGAGGCCGCCTTTTGAGTTTGCTGGATTTACTATGGCGCGACCGTCGCGCAAACGGCGGCGCGCATGAAACATCGCCCAATCGCCTATCAGCGCATCTCGGAAGCGGCGCGGGCCAATTGCGCGGCAATCGTGACGCAATGGCTCCCGCGCGGAAAACGTCAGGGTGTCGAGTGGTGCGCTCTAAATCCGCGGCGCGACGATCGTCGCATCGGCTCTTTCCGTATAAATTTGCGCACAGGTGCCTGGGCTGACTTCGCGATCGATGAACGCGGCGGTGATTTGATCTCGTTGGCGGCTTATTTGTTCGGTCTGAACCAAGCCGAGGCGGCGCTCCGCATCGCTCAGATGCTCGGGATCGACCCGAATGAGTGACCCCTTCAAGCCGATCGATGGCGGCAAGTCATCAACGAACGGGACGACCGAATGGACACCGATCGTGCCCGTGCCTGTCGATGCGCCCGCACCTCCAAGCCGGCATCCAACACTCGGCGAGCCGACAGAGGTTTATACCTACATCGCGGCGACTGGCGAAACCAATGGCTTTGTCTGGAGATTCGACCTCCACGGAGGAAAAGAATTTCGGCCGCTAACCTTTTGCAGACATCCCGGTGGATTCCTCCGCGATTGGCGCTGGCAGACGTGGATCAAACCGCGGCCTCTGTTCAATCTCGACCGGCTCCACAGCAGGCCATCCGCTCCCGTGTTGGTCGTTGAAGGTGAGCGGTCATGTCGAGCGGCTGAGCATTTGGCACCGGGCTATGTCTGCATCACGAGCCCGGGCGGATCGAAGGCGGCAAACCAAGCTGACTGGAAGCCGCTGACGGAACGCGAAGTCGTGATTTGGCCGGACAACGACGAGCCGGGCCAACAATACGCCGCCGCCGTCGCCAGGCATGTCATCGCGGTCGGTGCAACCCGCGTTTCCATCATCGAGCCGCCGTCCGGGCTGCCGCCGGCATGGGATGCGCACGACGCCCTTGTTGCTGGGTTTGATGAAACGCATACGATGCGATTGATCATGAACGCACGCCCTGCCGCCGCGGGAACCGGCAAGCGCCGGAAGGATGCCGATGAGACTGACGCCAAAGGCGGATCTCGCCGCAGGCGGATACCACAGCGCGACGAGTTGTTGAAATATCTCGACGCCGTTGAGCTTTGGCACGACGATGCCGACAAGGCTTATGCAACATTTCCGGTTGGTCGTCATCGTGAGCATGCTCCGATCCGATCGTCGCGCTTCCGTCACTGGCTGATCTTGAAATACCTCGACGACAACGAGTCTGCGCCTGGCAAAGCGGCAATGGACGAATGTCTGAATGCGGCTGAGGCGATAGCGGTCGGTAAAGGCAAGCGTTATACGGCTTTCATCCGTGTGGCCGAACACCGGAGCCGCGTTTTTCTCGACCTATGCGATGACGAATGGCGCGCGATCGAGTGTACAAGAAACGGATGGACCATCATCGAAGACGTGCCGGTCAAATTCGTGCGTCGAGACGGCATGCTGCCGCTTCCGATCCCCGAGTGCGTGACCGAGCAACGGTCGGGTATCGAGGAACTCCGTGGGTTATTTGGCAATCTCTCTCAGGAGCACTTTGCCCTAGTAGTCACTTGGGTGATGAGCTGTGTGAAGGACACGGGCGATTTTCCGATTTTGATGGTGCATGGCGAATCGGGATCCGGAAAATCAGTACTCACCAAGCTTCTTATGGATCTGGTCGATCCGCGCAACGAAAAAGCACTCTCGATTCCCAAAGACGACCGCGCGTTGATCGTCCTCGCGAAACAGACTTGGTCGATCGGCTTCGAGAATTTGTCTCACATTCCATCATGGTTGAGCGACGCTATGTGTCGGCTCGCCAGCGGCGACGCCTTCGTGGCGGTGAAGCTTTATACAGATGATGAATTGGCACTTCACAAGGCGAAGCGGCCAATCATCGTCAATGGTATTCCGAGATTGGCGGAAAGAGAGGACTTGGCCAGCCGGGTGTTGAGCATCAACCTGCCGCCATTCACTGACGATCGGCTCACTGAACCCGAAATTATGGTCCGATGGCACAAGGTCAAACCTCGCATTTTAGGCGGTCTTCTTGATGGAGTTTGCGGCGCGCTTCGAAACGTCGATGGCGTGACCCTCCCCGAGCAACCCCGAATTGTTGGTGCGCTTAAATGGGCGACTGCGGCTGAGGCCAATTTCGGTTTTGATGACGGCGCTGTTTTCAAGGCGTGGCAGGCCAGCGCGCGAGAAGGTGCCCAAGCGGCATTTGAAGCCGATGTCGTCGCGATCGTGCTGACCAGCTTCATTCGTGGGTTAACGACGAAGGCGTGGGAGGGCACGTCGACGCAGTTGTTTGAGCAGCTCAGCCTCCATGCCACGGAAGCGCAGCGTAAGTCGAAGCTGTGGCCGGCCTCGCCGGCTGGATTGACGAATCGGATCGACCGCGCTGCGCCGCTTCTTCGCGGCCAAGGCATCCACGTGGAGCGCCGGTCTACACACCGTGCGCGACTTGTGACCATCGTTTGTGTTGACATGCCTTGATCCTGTGCCCCCCGTTCCCCTTATGATTTTGCATACCCCATTCATGTCAGGGCGCTGTTGCAACGTGCAGACGAACGCCGCCCACGCTCGTTGGTGAAATGTGGCGACTTTGTGGACAGAGGACTCAAATGGACTCGCTTTTCGGTCCGGCAACGCCTGGCGCGACACGGGCGCGTCGCGCCGCGTCGATCTGTGTGGCGCAGAAACCCGCATGGCTGTTGCATTCGCGACGCCGCGACGAGCGCGACGACCTTTTTTCTTCTTTTAGAGGAGAAAAGAAAAATAGAGAGGTGCGCCAGGCCCTGTCCGTGTCACCCTGAGCAGACAGAGCCTAAAGCCTGCGGAATCCGTGTCGCGCTCATTGCGGCGTCGCGGGCGTCGAAATTTCAATGGCTGAGGCGCGACGAGCGATCGCAGCAGCTCGTCGCGGCCGTGTCGCCCCCTCGTCGCAAGCAATGCAAATCCCGCATGACCGATCGCGCGTCGTGCTGTGACACGCTGTGTCGAAATATTAATGAAAAGAGGAAGGGGACAGCAGAACATAGCAAAGGTTCGGAGCGACCCGCTCACGCGGCGTGTTGCATCACGACAAAATAAGCAAATAAGCATTTGAGCGGGCGAATAGGCGATTTCACACAAGCCGTTCAAAGCAGCCTAGAACGTCATCATCACAACGAGGCGCAAGAGTTATCCGCGCCCTGCAAAGACGATGATGACCGTGAAGCAAGTCCTCCATGATCGTGAAGATCTACTGACCCGCGATCAAACCGCCGTCGCGTTGACCGCGGCTGGGTATCCCGTGAAGTCGGCAACCCTGAGCACCAAGGCGACCAGGGGCGGAGGTCCGCCTTTCCGTGTGTTCGGTTCTCATGCCCTTTATCGATGGGGCGACGCCATCGATTGGGCTGAGGCCCGAATGACGATGCCACGTCGGCCAAGCGGCAAGGAAAACGAAGCGTCTGTCGGAGTCACCGCATGACTGCGATTAGTTACGATAACGCCTTTTCCGGGAAGTAAAGATCGGGCATGGCCGCACCACTTTCCCAGATGCGTCCATTGCCGCGGCGCGGGCTGTCCCGCGACGAGGCCGCGATGTACGTGGGGATATCGGCGGGCAAGTTCGACGAGCTCGTCAGCGATGGGCGGATGCCGCCCCCGCGCCGGATCGATGGTCGCAGGGTCTGGGACATCAGATCACTTGATGTTGCATTCGATCGGCTTCCAGAGGAAGATTCGCCTACCACGGGCACCGGATGGGAGGACGCGTGAAGATCAAGCTGCCGTACCTCGATCACTATCGCTCGCGGGGAAAGGTGTACTACTACGTTCGGAGAAAAGGCCGGCCGCAGGTGCGCCTCGAAGGCGAGCCCGGCACAGCAGAATTCATCGCGTCCTATCAGACTGCGCTCGAATCGGCGCCACCGCAGCGTGACCGGCACGCGACCGGCACGTTCGGTCGGCTCGTCAGCGACTTCTATCGGAGCGTCGATTTCGCCAACCTCAAACCGTCGTCGAAGAAAGCTTATCGGATCGTACTCGACTCTGTGTCGCAGGCCCACGGGCAGCGGCCGGCCAAAAGTCTGCCGCGCAGCTTCGCTGCTCGGATGATCGAGGCAATCGGAGAAACGCGCCCAGGTATGGCGAACCTCACCCAGGCGGTAATGCGCCGGTTGATGGCCTATGCGGTGCACACCGGCGTGCGCTCGGATAACCCCTTCGACGGCATGACCAAATACAAAGGCGGCACCCACCACACCTGGAGCGATGCCGAGCTACGAACTTTTGAAGCGAACTGGCCCCTTGGAACGCGGGAGCGGCTGGCATACGCGCTGTTGCTCTACACCGGCCAGCGTGGCGGCGATGTTGTTCGAATGCGCCGACAGGACATCGCTGGCGGAGCAATCAGTATCGTGCAGGAAAAAACCGGTACCGAGCTTTCGATTCCAATCCACCCCAACTTGCATGCCGCCATGAAGGCCGGCCCAGCCAAGGGCATGAACCTCATCGGCGATGAGCACGGTCGTCCGATCGGCCGCGCCGCTCTCACAGCTCTGATCAAACGCGCCGCCAAGTCGGCAGGCCTGCCAGCGCGTTGCCTTCCCCACGGTTTGAGGAAGGCCCTGATGCGCCGCCTAGCCGAGCGCGGCGGCACCGCCAAGGAATTGCAAGCGATCTCCGGGCATGCGACTCTGACAGAGGTAGAGCGTTACACCAAGGCCGCGGACCAGCGGGTGCTTTCGGAGGCCGCCATTGCCAAGCTTTCTCGGGACGAAACTGCCTAACAGATTGTGGCCAGTGCCTAGCCGGCACACAAGCTATTGTGATTCAAACAGAAAATTTTCAGGAGGGTTAATCGCGTCTTAACCTCGCGGCCTCTATGTTCTACAGAGGCGGCGTATCAAACGCGGCCGTATATGCGAATGTCCATGAAAACTGCCAGTGCCGAACGCGAACTTGCCCTCCCGACCCGTCGGAAGACCGACACGCGTTCTCCTTTTGTCCGTTTGACGGAGCTGATTGCCGACATCGCGCCAGGCAAGCCGGTCATCGACCTTGGCGTCGGCGAGCCCAAACACGGTGTGCCGGCATTCGTGGCGCCGGTGATGGCCGCGCACATCAACCAATTTGGGTCCTACCCCAAGAACGACGGCACGCCGCAATTCCGTCAAGCGGTCGCTGCGTGGGCCGCGCGCCGGTACAAGCTCGACCGTGTTCCGGACCCGGATCGCGAAGTTCTGGTGCTCAATGGCTCGCGCGAGGGCCTTTTTCTCGGCTCGATCGCGGCCCGGCGGCACGTGACAAATCGCGTCGGCCGACCGGCCATTCTCATTCCCAATCCCTTTTACGCGGCCTACTCCGCCGGCGCCGCAGTGGCTGATTGCGAGCTCGTCTATCTGCCGACAACGCGAGAGACCGGCTTTCTGCCTGACCTGGACGCGCTGGACGATGCACTTCTTCGGCGCACCGTCGCCATGTTTCTCGCTTCGCCGTCCAATCCGCAGGGAGCGGTTGCCGACCTCCCCTACCTGCAACGCGCCGCCGCAATGGCGCGGCGCCACGGTTTCCTGTTGTTTTCCGACGAGTGTTACTCGGAAATCTACACGCGATCTGCGCCGCCCGGCATACTCGAAGCAGCCGGGAGCCCGTTCGAAAATGTTGTGCTGTTCCAATCGCTCTCCAAGCGGTCAAATCTGCCCGGGCTGCGCATAGGCTTTGCCTTGGGCGATCGTCGTTTCATTGCGAGGTTCCTCGAACTGCGCAGCGTTGCGGCCCCGCAGGTGCCGATTCCTGCGCAGGAGGTCGCGGTCGCGGCTTATGGGGACGAGGTTCACGTCGAGGCGAATCGCAACCTCTATCGTGAAAAATTCGATCTCGCGGATCAGATCATTGGAGATCGGTACGGCTACCGGCGGCCGGCTGGCGGCTTCTTTCTTTGGCTCGACGTCGCAGCTCTGGGCGGCAGCGAGGCCGTCGCCATAAGGCTATGGCGGGAGGCGGGCGTGCGGGTGCTGCCGGGCCGTTACGCGGCACGCGACCAGGATGACGGCAGCAATCCAGGCGCCAACTATATTCGCGCCGCAATGGTGCATGACAGAGAGACAACCGCGGAGGCGCTGCACCGCATCGTCGCCGTGCTGGGATAGTGTTTCAAACTTGAGCGCATTTTCACGACGCGAATCCCCCCTCCCTATCCTCCCCCGCAAGCGGGGGAGGATAGGGAGGGGGCTCGCGCGACATGCGCGGTATGGGGGCCCGTAAGGTGGCTTTGTCATCGGCCGAACGACGCCACTACGGCAGATCGTTCCTGTCGGACGATTTTCATACGGCGATCCGACGGCGTTTACGCGAACTCGGCGGGCTCGTGGTGTTTGCCGTGGTCGGCGTTGCGGTCTTTGCGCTTGCGACGTGGTCGGTCAATGATCCTAGCCTGAGCTACGCGACCAACGCTCCCGTGCGCAACCTATTGGGCGTGACGGGTGCAATCGCTGCCGATCTCGCCATGCAGCTTTTCGGAGTTGCGACGATTGCGATCATTCTCCCGCCGGCATTCTGGGGCTGGCGGTGCTTCACCCATCGCATCCTTGACCGTTTGCGCTGGCGCGTTGTCGCGTGGATCGGGGGGGTCATGTTGTCGGCCGCGTTCGCGTCATGCCTCACCCGTCCCCCCCAATGGCCGCTGCCGACCGGCATCGGGGGCGTCGCAGGCGATGCTTTACTCCGCGTGATCGCCAACATTGCGGGCGGACCTCTTCACGGCGTCGGGCAAACATTCGCCAAAGCGATATTCGGTACTCTCGCATTGCTCACTGTCGGGATTGCTTGCGGCTTTGGCTGTCATCAGCCGGATCGCGACACCGATACGGGCTCGATTTCACTTGGCCGGCTGGTCCATGCTTTCCTGAGCCTGAAGGCACGGGCCGTTCGAGCGGCCGTCCTGCTAGCCACGGCGGGCCGCGCTTGCCTTATCGCGATATTCCCTCGCCGAGCGCCGCCGGCTTGTCTACGCACCGAGCCCCGGCTCGGCAAGACGAATGGCGGGGCGGAACAGGCGGGCGAGTCCTTGCAACGAACGGACGACGATGAGAGGCAAGGCGCTCGCGGGAAGACCGCGCAAGCCCGCAAATCGAATGGCAAGGCCGCGCATGCGAGCCGCAGATGGGCAGACGGATATGAGCTGCCGGCGCTCGGTCTCCTCGCGGCGCCGAAGGCGTCGGAACGGGCTGCACCGAGCATGGAGGCGATACGTGAGAACGCAACCGCCCTTGAGCATGTGCTCGGCGATTTCGGCGTGCGCGGTGAAATCATCAATGCGCGGCCCGGGCCGGTTGTGACACTTTACGAGCTTGAGCCGGCGCCTGGCATCAAATCATCCCGGGTGATCGGCCTCGCCGATGATATTGCGCGCTCCATGAGCGCGCTATCGGCACGCGTCGCGGTGGTTTCGGGCCGCAACGTTATCGGCATTGAATTGCCCAACCCGACCCGCGAGAAGGTCTATCTTCGGGAACTGCTGGCTGACCACGATTACGCCGGCAGCGGCGCTACGCTTGCGCTTTGCCTTGGCAAGACGATCGGCGGCGAAGCCGTAATTGTTGATCTCGCACGCATGCCGCATCTCCTGATCGCAGGCACTACCGGCTCCGGCAAATCGGTCGCCATCAACACCATGATCTTGAGCCTGCTTTATCGATTGAGGCCGGAACAGTGCCGGCTCATCATGGTGGACCCCAAGATGCTGGAATTGTCGGTCTACGATGGAATTCCGCATCTCCTCGCGCCGGTCGTTACCGATCCAAAGAAGGCTATAATTGCCCTGAAATGGGCGGTGCGGGAGATGGAGGATCGCTACAAGAAGATGGCGAAGCTCGGGGTGCGCAACATCGATGGCTATAACGTGAGGCTTGCGGAAGCGCGTGCGCGCGGCGAGGTGCTGTCGCGGATGGTGCATACCGGTTACGACCCGGAGAGCGGAGAGGCAATCTATGAGAAAGAGGACTTCGATTCCGAGCCGCTGCCCTATCTGGTGGTGATTGTCGACGAGATGGCGGACCTCATGATGGTGGCTGGAAAAGACATCGAAGGCGCAATTCAGCGCCTGGCCCAGATGGCGCGGGCAGCCGGCATCCACGTGATCCTGGCGACGCAGAGGCCGTCGGTGGATGTGATTACCGGAACCATCAAGGCTAATTTTCCGACTCGAATCTCCTTCCAGGTGACCTCCAAGATCGACAGTCGAACCATACTGGGCGAACAGGGCGCCGAGCAGCTGCTCGGTCAAGGCGACATGCTCTACATGGTTGGAGGCGGGCGAATCAGCCGCATTCACGGCCCATTCGTATCCGACGATGAGGTTGAGAAGATCGTGCGCCACCTCAAATCCCAAGGTCAACCGCAGTACCTCGACGCGGTCACGGCCGAGGACGACTTGGCGGGCGAGGACGGCGCAATATTCGATTCGACCGGCATGGGCGATGCCGAGGGTGCCGACCTCTACCAGCAGGCCGTTCAAATCGTGGTCCGGGACCGCAAGGCATCGACCAGCTATATCCAGCGCCGATTGCAGCTCGGCTATAATCGGGCCGCCTCCCTCATCGAACGGATGGAAAAGGAAGGCGTCGTCGGCCAGCCAAATCACGCCGGGAAGCGCGAAATCCTGGTTGGCGGCGAAGATGACGAGAGATATTAACGAGGCGTCAAGCGCGACAAAATGAGCCGCGAAAACGCCGGCAGATTCCCCCACCCTACCCTCCCCCGCTCGCGGTAGGGTGGGGGCAGACTGGCTGTTACCGGCTTTCGGAGGTGAACATGAAATCGGCTCGTTCGGCGGCGTTGGTGGGGGTTCTGCTCATCGCGTCGCCAGAGTTAGCAGCGGCACAGGGCATCCCGCTCCCGCAGCCGGCGCCGAGGAGCCGCAACCAGCCTGCGCGCCCGCCGGCGTCAATGCAAACCGACGCCGCGGGGCGTCCGATTCCTGTACGCCCCGGCGAGTCCGTTCCCTACGACGGCTCCCAGTCTCAACGCGCCGTCGCGGATCGGGTCAGCAATTATCTGTCCTCCTTGCAGACCCTGATCGGCGATTTCGTGCAGATCGGTCCGGACGGCGGACGGACGGTTGGAAAATTCTATATCCAGAAGCCCGGCAGGGTGCGATTTGAATACGACCCGCCAAGCCCGATCGACATCATCGCGGATGGCTCGTCGGTGGTCGTGCGCGATCGCAATCTTGCAACACAGGACCTTTATCCGTTGTCGCAGACGCCCTTGCGATACCTGTTGGCAGAGCAAATCGATTTGGCGCGCGACACCAATCTGGTCGCGCTGTCGCAGGACAACACCTTCATCAGCGTTACGATCGAGGAAAGGCAGATCCTGGTTGGGACCCACCGGCTCGTGCTGATGTTCGGGGCCAAAGACACGCAGTTGCGCCAGTGGACGGTTACCGACCCGCAGGGCTACGAGACGACGGTTGCGGTCTACAATCTCGATGTCGCTCACAGGCCGGACCCCAGCCTGTTCCAAATCAACTATGAACTAAGGTTTCGATAAGAGACTGATCTACCTTTGTGCTGTCATCGCCCTCCCCGGACTTAATCCGGGACCGGGGATACTGGATTGCACGGTCAAGCCGGGCAATGACACTGGCAAGGTCAACCCAATGGAAAAATGAGGCCCCTGCATCCCGCATGAATTTGAAGATCACGACCTGGAACATCAATTCGGTGCGTTTGCGCATCAACCTCGTGGCAAAATTCATCAAAGCCGCACGACCTGATGTGATCTGCCTTCAGGAAACCAAGTGTCCGGACAGCAAGTTTCCGCTCAAGCGCTTCGCCCGGCTCGGTTACCCCCATGCCGCCCTCAATGGCCAGAAGGGATATCATGGCGTCGCGATCCTCTCACGGCTCCCTCTGGATTCAATCGACGCCCGCAACTACTGCGGCAAGTCGGACAGCCGGCATCTCGCGGTCAAGATCGGCGAACGCGCCGGCCTCGCTGACCCATTGACGGTGCACAATTTTTACTGCCCGGCCGGCGGCGACGAGCCGGATCCGGCGAATAACGAAAAGTTCGCTCACAAGCTTGCTTTCCTGGATGAGATGCGCATCGCACCGGACATATGTCCTGGCAACGCCGATCGGGCAATCCTCGTCGGTGACCTCAATGTCGCGCCGCTCGAGCACGACGTGTGGAGTCACAAGCAGATGCTCAAAGTCATCTCCCACACGCCGATCGAATGCGAAAAGCTTGGCGCTGTGCAGAAGGCCGGAGAATGGTTCGACGTCTTGCGGGCGTTCGTGCCGGAGCCGGCCAAACTTTATACGTGGTGGAGCTATCGGGCTCACGATTGGGAAGCGGCCGACCGCGGGCGTCGCCTGGACCACATTTGGGTAAGCCCCGCCATCGCGGATCGGGTTTCAGGCATGAATATAACCAGGCAGGCGCGCGGCTGGACCCAGCCTTCAGACCACGTGCCGGTGACGGCCGTAATCGAGCTATGAATGGCGAATTCGCGTGGGATCAGGAACGCGGTTTCTCCAGCATCTCACGTAAACGGGAGAACTCATCGCTCGCCTGACTGGCGCGCTCGGCAAATCGCTCGCGCATCACGCGCGCTGACTCGGGAAATCCCTCGAGAACCTTGCAGAACAGACTGCGGGAGATTCGGATGACAGTGGTCGGTTCGACCGCAATTGCGGTCGCGGGACAGACGGTTTCAGTGACGAGAGCAAGCTCACCGATGAGCGCGCCAGGGCCGAAGGTAACGCCTCGATCGGACCGTCTGGGATCGTGGGTGGTGAGCTTCAACGAGCCTTCCCGAATAACGTAGCCTGCGTCGGTCGTTTCTCCGGCACGGAAAAGGATCTCACCGTCTGCAAGCTGTTTCGTTTCGGAGCCGATGGCGACGATCTGCAATGTCGAGAATCCGAGCTGCGCGAACGTCGGAACCTGCCCCAAAAAAGAGATGTCGTCTTCGATCGTCATTGGCCGGTCGAGAGACCATTCAAGGAATCAGCTTGTACCCGCCTGCTTCGGTGACCAGAATCTCGGGCATCGCTGCATCTTTTTCAATTTTTTGGCGCAGCCGATAAATATGCGTCTCCAGTGTATGAGTGGTCACACCAGAATTGTACCCCCAAACCTCCTGCAGCAGAATTTCGCGTGAGATCGACTTTTGCCCGGCACGGTACAGGAACCGCAGGATGGCGGTCTCCTTTTCGGTGAGTCTAACCTTGTTGCCCTTACTGCCCAGCAAGAGCTTCGAACTCGGTTGGAACGAATACGGCCCGATGGTGAAAACGGCATCCTCGCTTGCCTCGTGCTGCCTTAGCTGCGCGCGGATTCTTGCCAGCAAGACGGCAAATCGGAATGGCTTGGCCACATAGT
>Ga0137377_10002003_pt1 | contig 14846 bp, 15 predicted proteins | sample SagtaG_22_FD_104815 | JGI IMG/M metagenome (GOLD analysis project Ga0137377, IMG submission 104815) | Vadose zone soil microbial communities from Sagehorn Ranch, Mendocino, California, USA - Sage2_L_40_16 metaG | ecosystem: Environmental > Terrestrial > Soil > Vadose zone | place: USA... | reverse complement strand
TCTCGGCGAGCTTCGGGCTGCTGGCTACAAAAACGGGGTTCCACACCGGAATGAACTTGAGCGGCAACATTGGGAACTGGCTCGACCTTGAATTGACAGGGGTGATCGGCATCGATCCCCAGGCATCGCCGGTGTTTGGTCTCGCGGGACAAAGCTCCCTGGTAATTGTGGGGCAGCAAATCTTCGAGGGTGACGTGCAAATCAATGACCAGGGCTTCCTCCTGGATGGGCATATCGACCTCTTCCCGTCGTCACCATTGCGGGTTGTCGGGGACGGTACGCTGCAGATTAGCAGCCAGGGCGTCTACCTCAACACACAGGTGGCCGTGTCCCTGACAATACAGAACACGAGTTTCACGCTGACCGCGTCTAGCATCACCATCACCAACTCGAGTATCACGATTACCGGCCAGTGGCTGGGCAGCCAGGCCACTCTTAACATAGTCTTCGGCCCGAATGACTTTACCCTGAGTGGCACATTCTCGTTCCAGCTTGGCCTCAATACAACGATCGGGCCGCTCTACGATCCATCTACAGGGATCAAGGTCGTTGATGCAATTCCGCTGACCGCTTCAGCCAGCGCTTCGTTCGCAGTGACGCTGGGCACACAGCAGGGATTCGCGGCAAATGTGATGGCAAGCTTCATGTGGAACAATCAGCTTCTCACTATCCCAAATTTCTCTATCACAGTACCTCCGATACAACTGAGCGATATCGGCTCACTGATTGCGCAACACGCATCTGTCGCCTTTACAGCTCTCTACCATACCGTGGCCGATTGGCTGAAAGGCGCGGTGCAAGGCGTAGTGCAGTTAACCAATCAACTGGCGCCCGTCGTGCATGCTGCTAGCGCCTGGGGGACTACCGCCTGGAACGCAGTAGAGAGCTGGTCTTCATTTGCCTGGCAGTCCGCTTCTCAGTGGAGTAGTACCGCCTGGCAAGCCACAACGCGGTGGAGCGATAGCGCGTGGCAGGCTACGACCACGTGGGGCAACGACACGTGGAGCTCCACAACGCAGTGGAGTGACAAAACCTGGAATGAGAGTGTCAACTGGACCACCGATCAGTGGAATCAGGTTAGCACAATCGTATCCTCAGCCCACGTGGATACGCCAGTCGAGCACTATGATACGCCAGCGGTGCATACGGACACCCCGGGTGTCCTGCATATCGATATCCCTGGATACCACACGGATACGCCGGCCCAGCATGGCGACATCCCTGGTTCGCACGTGGATGCACCACCGCATGCGGATAGCACAAGCGATCATGGAGATTCGTATGCCTTTTTCGGGCTGCATACTGACATACCAGGCATCCACTTTGATATCCCGCACGGCGATGCGTATACATGGCACAGCGATGCAGTAGTGATACCTGCCGTCAATGTGTCGACACAGCATGGGGATACGCCGGCGGTGCCTCCCATCAATCTGACGGTACAGCACCAGGATGCGCAAATAATACCACACTTCGATGTATGAAAGGCAACCATGGGAGTAGAACTGAGACCACTCGGCGTCAATTGCAATATTGGATGCCAGTACTGCTATCAGAATCCGCTGAGAGATGCCGGCAATGTGACGAAATCTTATGATATGGAGGCGATGAAAGCGGCGATTGTGAAGGCAGGTGGACCCTTCATTGTCTTCGGGGGTGAGCCGCTCTTGATGCCGCAGGAGGATCTGGAAGCGCTGTGGTCCTGGGGCCTGGAGCGTTTCGGCGAAAACAGCATTCAGACCAACGGCACGTTAATCAATGACAATCACATTCGCATGTTCAAAAGCTACCGGGTCCACGTTGGCATTTCAGTCGATGGCCCCGGCGAGTTGAACGACGTACGCTGGGTCGGCAGCCTGGAGAAGACGAGAAGTATGACAGCTAGAACCCATGCGGCTATCGAACGCCTCTGCCAGGAAGGGATACCGCCCAGTCTGATTATCACACTGCATAGCAATAATGCCACCGAAGACAAGCTGCCGATCATGCACGAATGGTTTCGTGACCTCGATAGGATTGGTGTAACCAATGCCAGACTTCACATCCTTGAAGTTGAAGCCGCGTCCATTCGCCAGAAGTACGCGCTTTCGGTCCCGGAGAACATCGCCGCTCTACTGAGCTTTGCACAGTTAGAGCAGGAACTGGCACATTTGCGCTTTGATGTCTTCAAAGATATGGAGAATCTCCTCCTGGCAAAAGACGAACATACCACCTGCGTATGGAGGGCATGTGATGCATACACCACCTCTGCCGTGCAGGGTGTAGAGGGGAATGGTCAGAGTAGTAACTGCGGCAGGACCAACAAAGATGGCATCGATTTCATAAAAGCCGATAGGCCCGGCTATGAACGCTACATCGCCCTGTACCACACTCCCCAGGAGTATGGTGGTTGCCAGGGATGTCGTTTCTTCCTGGTATGTAAAGGGCAATGTCCAGGAACCGCTCTGGACGGTGATTGGCGCAACCGGACAGAACATTGTGAGGTCTGGAAGAAGCTGTACAGACACATTGAAGACCACTTACTGGACAAGGGCTACTTTCCTGTGTCTGTACAGCCCAATCGCAAGTATCTCGAGCAGGCCATGCTCGATGCATGGGCCTCCGGAAACAATCCTTCAATGCAACAAACTCTCGCCGCAATGCAGGCAGTCACTGCCAGGGAGAACCAAGCATGAACACATTGACTATGCAACGGCTTCCTTTCCGTCTGCACGATTTCACGCGATACGCATGGGTCAGTGACCACGCGAAAGATGCGTGGCAGCCGAGAATTCACAGGATAACGGCATGCCGGCACGAGATTGAACGACGCGCGGTAGCTGCTGGCTTGCAGCCGTGCATGTTGCAAGTCGTGCCACCTGAGCAACTCACGGCACAGACGCATGACCTGGCTCAGCACGACCTCGTCGTGCTACCCCTCGACCGCGTCCGGTCGCAGGGCACCGCCTATCACACGGTGCTGACCGGGGCAAAACCAGCAGAACCATTCCACTGGCGCGTGGTCATCGGCTCTACCCAAAATGTCGAGGAGTTCAAAGCCGCCTGGGACGCAAATGATCAGCGCCGGGTCCGTACGCTCTTAGGGTATCCTGCCTGCTGCCGCGACTTCTTTGAAGAAGTTTGGGTGAAGGAGAAATTTATCGACACAACCTGGCCTATGGCCTGCAATACACAGGCAAAAAAGGAGATCGATTCGCATATAGTCGAGGTGGATGGACCAGTGCAAGCCAATGTTTTGCTGCGCTGGCTAGGCGTCCGGGCCGTTTCTCACCTGCCATGTCGCTTCGATTGTCCTGCTACCATTGAACAAGCAAACCGATCCCTGGCAGTGGCAAGAGATGCTGGATATGCAGAAGAAATATCCTGGCTCCTCGAGATTCTGGATTGGCCAACAGAATGGTCCGTGTTGCATGGGATTGCAGAAATCAAAACGCCCGTGCTGAAAATTATGACTGTATCGGATGCAACTGCGCAAAAGTATGTTGTGCGCCGCAAGGGTCATATCTATCCACAAGAGGGGATTCACGGGCTAGCTTTTCCCTACCGCCAGCCCGCCAGGCTGCGTATAACAGATTCACGAAGTTTTCAGCGGGGTCTCGCACATTCTATGAAGCACCATGAGAAAGATCAAAAACTCAATTGATTCTTCCCTGTGTCGCATGCTTCCCGATGAGTCGCAGCAGTTGAGAAAACGACAACGCCTCCGCGAACAAAATTTGCTGTGACAAAATTGTGAGCAGAATACAACCCAAATCCCTTGACATATGTTGCATCTAAGTGTAAAATGCATATAGGTGCTAAATCAAAATCCGAAGGGAAGCATATACGTAGCTAGATGCATATAGGTGCGATTATGACAGAAGGAAACAGAGACAACGGAAAATACAATGCGGCGAACGAAGCGTGGTCAAAGAACTGGCTTGTGCCCATTCTTCTCTTGATGTTGCGCCAATGGAGTTCCTATGGCTATGAATTGATGGAGAAGATGTCGACTTACGGCTTAGCTGCTATGAACCCAGGCACATTTTACCGTACGTTACGGCAGATGGAAAAGGATGGGATGGTAAGCTCCACTTGGGACACCTCAGAAGGAGGACGCCCGTCGAATGTACTCAATCACGGATGCTGGTGAAGCTTATCTGAACTACTGGGCGCAGTCTCTGAACCAATACCAGAGGATGATGGATACGTTCTTCCGGCTCTACACCGGTCAACCCACTCCTGGTGAGAAAAAGGACCAGGAGTAAGCTGTGAGGATGAAGCATCTGAGAAATTGCAAGCTAGTTTAAGGCCGGCAGACCTCTTCTGCATGCGGATTAGACAGAAATCATGAGTGCTGTTCACAGTACAGTTTTGCAGGCAACTGCGAGAGAGAAAGAGAGCAAATAATGGCAAAGTATCAGGATAAAGTAAATGAGGCGGCATGGAACCTGAGCCAGTCAGTTCGCGAAACAAATCAGGCAATCGCCGACAGCGCCGTTGCAGCCCAGGAGCGAAACATGAAGTTTGCCCAGGGTATCTTTGAGAATGGGGTTGAGCTTTTGAAGAGCCATGCAGAGGATACTCGTGCGATGATGGAGGAGTTCGTGGGTGAGCCTGAGAAGGATCAAGCCTTATTCAGGACGCTGGCAAACAGCGCCGTTGCAGCCCAGGAGCGAAATGTGAAGTTCGCCCAGAACTTTCTGCAGAATGGAACAGAGGTCCTTAAAAGCCACGCAGAGAGCACTCGCGCTCTGATGCAAACGCTCGCCGGGCAATCACAGAAACAGCAAGAGGCTTTCCAGTCGCTGGCCCGTGAGACGTGGGATGCCTACATGGGCTTCTTCTCTGCACCGTTGAGCTATTACGAACAAACGTTGGAAACTGCCGAGTCGATAGCCCGGCAGGGAGTAGAGACTGCGCAGAAGATTGCTCGTCAGGGATTAGAAACAGCTCAAAAGGCTACTAAGTAACCTTGTATTGAAGGCTCTTAGCTGAAGGGGTTGGAGCGCCAGCCTCGACCCTTTCACTACTTTACGACACTTTTTCGTTAAGCTATAACGTGAGTACTCACATTTTCCGGACCAATGAAAGGAGCACTAGCAATGCCACAGGAAGGAAATTCCAGAGAACCTGCAGATCCAATGAAGTTGTGGGAGCCGTGGTACGAAACAGCTTCCAAAGCATGGTCCAACACCAGCGATGGGAGCAAACAGGCCTACGTGGACCCTTTCGGTTTTTACCAAACATGGTTGAAGAGTGTAGGGAACGCTCAGGAGCAGGTGCAGGAGCAGTTAAAGGCCGGTTCTTTCGGGACTATGGATCCCAAAGAGGCCTGGAAGCTGTGGTTTGAAGCGACAACGACTATCTGGGAAAAAGCCATTGGGAAAGGGACAGATCCATTAGGACTTACTACCCAGTGGCTGGAGATGATGGAAGAAGCCCGAGCCAGGATACTGGCTGAAACGAACATTCCGGCGGATCCATTTACGCTCATGAAGCAGTGGTACGATGCTACCAGCGAGTCATGGGCGACAGTGATAGGCGATATCATCGGAACCGAGAGGTTCATGGAATCTTCAAGCCAGTTCTTAGAAAGCTATACCAGCTTATATAGAACGTTCAGTCGTGCAAATGAAGAATTCTTCAGCAATCTCCAACTTCCTACCCGCTCCGATATTGCCAGGGTAGCGGAGCTTGTGGTTGAAGTGGAAGATAAAGTTGAACAGGTCGAAGATGCGATAGAAGACCTCGAAGATAACTATTCAAAGGTTGTATCAAGCACTTTGGATGGACGTTTCGACCAGGTAGAGAAGAAACTAGCAGCCTTTCCCACTGTACTGCAAAAGCTGACAACTGTAGACGCTTTAGAAAAGCGCCTCGACCAGGTAGAGAGGAAAGTAGATGCTCTTCCTGCTGCCCTACAAAAGCTGACAACTGTAGACGATGTGGAAAAACGCCTGGATAGAGTTGAGAGCAAGCTGGACAAACTGCTCATAGTGCTAGAGAAGATCGAAGCCAAAGAGTCTCCAAAAACCTCTAAGCCCACCACTCCAACACCTGGCAAGGCACAAGCAGCCAAACGTGAACCCTCGAAAGGCCAGGCGCTCCCTGTAGAAGCTGAATCAGTATCGAGGAGGACGAAATGAACCAGAACAAGACTACCCAATCCGACTTTGACAGCGCTTTCAAGAAATACAGAACGGGTATGCAGATCATCCTGGAGGGAGCGAAGGCAGACACAGGGCAGACTCCTAAAGAGGTCATTTGGACGAAGAACAAGGCTAAACTCTACCATTATGAACCGATGGTGGAAAAGCGCTTTCCTATTCCCATCCTAATGATTTATGCGCTCATCAACCGCCCCTACGTGCTGGATTTAATGCCAGGCAACAGCTTCGTGGAGTACCTGGTGAAACACGGCTTCGATGTTTTTATGCTCGACTGGGGTACGCCAGGTGACGAAGACAAAAAACTTTCATTTGAAGACTATGTGCTAGACTACATTCCACGCGCTGTGAAGAAAGTACTCAAAGCGGCCCGGGCTGAGGAAATTAGTCTGCTGGGTTATTGCATGGGTGGAACAATGACAGCTATGTACGCAGCGCTTTTCCCAGATAAACTCCTTCGCAATCTCATCCTACTTACAGCCCCCGTAGACTTCACACCTGATGACATGGGCCTTTTTGGATTAATGACCAGCCCGAAATACTTCAACCCCGACCATGTTGTAGAGGCTTTTGGAAACATTCCAGCCGACTTCATCGATACTGGCAACCGCATGCTCAAGCCTGTAACCAACTACGTCGGCACATATGTCACCATGTGGGATCGCCTTATGCAGGGCAAATCAATGGACACCTGGCTGGCGATGAACAAGTGGGTAAATGACGGTGTACCATTCGCAGGCGAGGCGTTCCGCCAGTGGATCCGGGAGTTTTACCAGCAGAATAAGCTCGTGAAAGGTGAAATCACACTCCGTGGGCGCAAGGTTGACCTCTCGAACATCAGTTGTCCTATCTTGAGTATTGCAGGATCGAAAGATCACATTTGCACGCTGCCGCAGGCCGAAGCTATCAAGCGAGTCGTCAGCAGCAAAGAGGTAGACTTCCACGTCGTCGACGCCGGACATGTTGGTTTAATGACCGGTTCAGATGCCAGGAAAGATGTCTGGCCCACGATACTCCACTGGTTGGAGCCACGTTCAAGTAAGGAATGATCACTTTACCTGCTAACAAAAAAATCTATAGTGACCCTTTCGTGATAATTACTCGTCTAGCTGTGATGTTTCTGTGAGAAGGGAAGGTTATCCTTTCTCCGTAGTGTAGTTTATTAGTATTTTTGTTGTGTACTGCCAATGCAACACAACAGTTTGTTTTCCTGGTGAGGAAAGGAGTACCGCATGGGATCATTAGAAGGAGCAGTTGTCGTAGTCACAGGTGCAAGTAGAGGCATAGGGCATGCCATAGCAGAAGAACTGGGGCAAAGTGGGGCAAAAGTGGTGGTGAACTATGCTAAGAGTAAAGGACCTGCTGAGGACCTCGTAGCCCAACTTCAGCAGAGCGGGTCTGAGTCGGTCGCGATCCAGGCAGACGTCTCAGATCCAGAGCAGGCCGCCAGGCTCATCGAGGAGACGATCCAGAGGTTCGGCCGGATAGACGTACTGGTCAATAACGCTGGCATTAATGTCGATCGCTCGATGAAGAATCTTAGCGTGGAGGACTGGGGCAAGGTGATTCAGAACGACCTGAGTGGCTGCTTCTACACGGTCAAAGCCGCGCTGCCCTATTTCATGCAGCAGAAGAGCGGCAAGATCATCAACATCAGTTCGTTGAACGGCCAGATAGCGAGCTTTGGCCAGGCCAACTATAGCGCGGCCAAGGCCGGCATCATCGGGTTCACCAGAACGGCGGCTCTGGAGCTGGCTCGCTCCAACGTGACGGTCAATGCCGTCTGTCCCGGCTTTATCGCAACCGAGATGTGGGATGGCATGCCTGACAAGGTGAAGGAGGCAGTCCTGGCTCGCGTACCTCTGGGGCGGGTTGGCACCCCTCAGGAGGTAGCTCGTGCTGTCCGCTACCTGATCGTAGATGGAGACTATATCACGGGTGCCACGCTCAACATCAATGGTGGAGTGTTGATGCAGTAACAGTCCTGCATGGCACCTATCCGTCCCGCCAACGACGCTGGCGCGTCTACTGCTTCGCAGTCAGGCGGGACGCAAGGAGAAGTCTAGCAGAAGGAGAAAAAGAACATGACACAACCAGAAGTTGTCGTCCTGAGCGGTGTGCGCACCGCCATTGGAGATTATGGTGGAGGTTTGAAGGACAAGCCACCTACGGAACTGGGTGCTGCTGTGGTCCGCGAGGCAGTCAAGCGAGCGGGGATCAAACCAGAAGATGTAGGGCACGTGGTCTTTGGCAATGTGATCCATACCGATGTCCACGACATGTACCTCGCACGCGTGGCCGCTCTGGGCGGTGGCCTCCCAGTCGAGACTCCAGCCCTGACGCTCAACCGCTTATGTGGGAGCGGCTTGCAAGCGATTGTTTCGGCAGCGCAAACCATTTATATGGGTGATGCCAGGGTGGCTATAGGTGGAGGAGCAGAAGTGATGAGCCGCAGCCAATACTGGCTGCCGGGGGCACGTTGGGGCCAACGCATGGGCGATGGGAAGTTGATTGACGCGATGGTAGGAGCCCTTAGCGATCCGTTTGACGATTGCCATATGGGCATTACGGCTGAAAATGTAGCGGAGAAATGGGGTATCACCCGCCAGGCACAGGACGAGTTGGCGCTCCAAAGCCACCAGCGAGCGTCAGCAGCTATCGCTGCAGGTTACTTCAAGGAGCAAATCTTGCCGATTGAAAGCAAGGTCAAAGGACAGATCGTGGTCTTTAATACCGATGAGCACGCCAAGGCGGACACGACCCTGGAGAAGTTGGCGAAATTGCGCCCGGCTTTCAAAGGGGATGGGAGTGTGACCGCAGGCAACGCCTCGGGGATCAACGACGCAGCAGCGGCAGTGGTGCTGATGGAGACCAGTGAAGCGCAGCAACGCGGGTTGCATCCTCTAGGCAAATTGGTAGCCTACGCACATGCCGGGGTAGATCCGAAATACATGGGCATCGGACCAGTCCCAGCCATAAGAAAGGTGCTCGAACGGGCCAATCTGGCCATCAAAGACATGGATGTGATCGAACTCAATGAAGCCTTTGCCGCCCAGGCCCTGGCCGTCATGCGGGAGTTAGACTTGCCGCCGGATCGCACCAACCCGAACGGGAGCGGGGTCTCGCTTGGTCACCCCATCGGGGCGACTGGTTGCATCCTGACGGTGAAGGCCCTGTACGAACTCCGGCGCACCGGTGGCAAGTATGCGCTGGTCAGTATGTGTATCGGTGGAGGCCAGGGTATCGCGGCTATCTTCGAAGCCATGTAAGCGCGAACTCCCTCTTCCGCTAAGGACGCCAATTCCACCGGTGGAATTGGCGTCCAGTGCTACAACAGGAGATTGGTTAGAGGGCTTTTAGATATGCCTGCATATCTCCTGTTACTTTGATTTACCTGCGCGGTCGGAAGCGCGGCAAACTGATTCTATCAGAGACCTTCTCAAAAACTACGCTCACAGGCAGATCTACGTGCAGGTCCGCCGGAGCAATATCCACAATGTTACTCAGCATGCGCGGCCCTTCCTCCAATTGCACAAGCGCAACATTATAGGGTGTGTCATTGATAAACTCAGGAGATTTGTTCTGGTGAATGATGGTATAGGAGTAAATCATACCGTGCCCGCTGACCTCTCTCCAGCGCAGTCCTTCGAAGCCGCACTGCATACAGTACAGGCGCGGATAGAACTGGTATCGCTGGCAGTCCTCGCAGTATTGCAGCAGTAACTTCCCCTGCTGGCACCCCTCCCAAAAAGGACGGTTCTCTTCAGTTATAATGGGCAATGGTTTGGGGTGACCGGGATCTGGCATACTGGTTTCTCCATTTCTCTAGCTACATTCCTCTTCAAACAGAAAGAAGCGATCTCAACTGGATGGCGCGCACAATCTGTACCACACCATAGACAAGGGCAAACACACCAAGCAACCAGACAATCGCCAAAATGCTCGAGGTCGGGTGGAGAAAGAAGATGATACCCACGATAATGGAGATGACTCCGACTACCACCAGCAACCACTCGACACCTAGGGCTCCTAGTGTGAAGGCGGAGATAATCTCAAAGAGGCCTGTGATGACGAGCCACGCAGCGACGATCCAGAATAACGCGAGAGCAGTCACACCAGGCTGGAAGAAGGCAAAAAAGCCCAGAATTATGCCAGCTATTCCCCCCAGCAAGAGCACCCACCAGCGTGAAGCGGTATTACGCTCCTGCAAGGAAACGATTATCGCCAGGATCCCGTCGAGCAGTGCATACGCGCCAAAAAGGTAAACGAGGAAAAGGCCCACGAAAAGAGGCGAGATTAAGGCTGCAATCCCAAAGAGTAACGCTACAACTGCACGTATCACCAGTGACCACCAATAGGCACGAGAGATCTGCCTTGTTGCAGTATCCATACATTACCTCCTACTTACAAGTGAACTACATAGAACAATACACATAAGTACGTTCAACGGAACGTAGTCCCTATTATAGTCTCACTCAGAAACATCAAGCAACTCTGTGCTCTTGTTGACTACATCCTGGATAAACTGGGGTGATAACGACCCAGTCAGATCGTGACGCTTTTGTTACTACCAGGCGCCTCGTTTGTGATGTTTTTGTTAGATCAATGCTCTACTCTTCTACTCAGATAGCAAATAGGACACCTGAGGTTAAGAAGACAAGAAGAATATCCAGGCGAGGAGAATTTCATGAGCAAGATACTGAATGCGCCGCAAGCGTCAAACGTTTTGGCTAGAAGTGACCAGGCTTCGCTTTCTACCTTCTCTACTTTTGGTTTAGGCCCGCAGGAGGCTTTAGCGTATCGCAAACGATTCCGTGGTATGATTGGCGTTGCCAGCAAGGTGCCACTTAAGGATCGCTTTGTCCTGAGCCTGGTCTACACGCCAGGCGTCGCTGCCCCCTGTCTTGAGATAGCCAGGCACCCGCTCACCTCATTTGACTACACCATGCGTGGAAACACCATTGCGCTGGTTACCGATGGCTCGTCAGCCTTTGGCCTTGGTAATATTGGTCCAATGGCAGCGCTGCCCATGCTCGAAGATGCCTGCATCCTCTTCAAAACCTTCGCCGGAGTGGATGCCTTTCCTATTTGCCTGGACACTCAAGATGTGGAGGAGATTATCAATGTAGGTATGGCGCTCCGACCAACCTTTGGTGGCATTTGCCTTAGCAGCATTGCTTCTCCTCGTTGTTTTACCGTCGCCGACCACCTTGCGCGGGCCGTCAATATCCCCGTTCTTCATGCCGAACAGGATGCGACTGCCGCTGCTATCCTGGGCGGTCTGTATAATGCGCTCAAGTTGGTAAGTAAGACGCCCGAGAATATAAGTCGCTTTCTATCCCCGTCTTGCATGATGATCAGCATGGCACCGCTACAGTAGTTCTCGCAGGCCTCGTAAACGCACTACGCAAAGTGGACAAAAAGAAAGAGGACGTGACCATCGTAGTCATGGGTGCTGGCGCTGCTGGCATTGCTGTCGCCAAAATGCTGCTGGCATGGGGAGTGGGCAAGTTGCTGCTGGTAAACCGCGCCGGTATACTACAACCTGGTCGCTCCGATCTGAATCCTTTCCAGGAAGAAATGGCCCTCATTACTAACCCCGAGTGGAAGAGCGGTAGCCTGGCCGAAGCGATGGTTGGCACAGACGTCTTTATCGGCGTTTCCGGACCAGGTATGGTGACACAAGTAATGGTGAGAACCATGGCACCTCGACCCATCATCTTTGCCTTGGCTAACCCAACACCCGAGATTATGCCTGATGAAGCCTTTACCGCTGGCGCAATGGTAGTAGCAACTGGTCGCTCGGATTTTCCTAACCAGGTGAACAACTCCGTAGCCTTTCCAGGACTCTTCCGGGGAGCGCTCGATGCTCGCGCTCATGTCATTAACGACGCGATGAAGCTGGCGGCTGCGGAACGTCTAGCTTCGCTGGTAACCGAACAAGAGTTTGAGGAAGGACAGATCATACCGCAAGCCATGAACTACGATGTCGCTCCCGCGCTGGCTGCTGCCGTAGCGCAAGCGGCGATGGACACCGGAGTGGCGCGTATTCGTGTCGACCCACTCATTGTTGCCCAGCATTGCCATGATTACATCTACGAGGGGATCATGATGCCGGTTCCGGCATTGGAGGAAACAACTTCGTAATGAGTCCAGTCTTCGGCACATCACAACGGATCACCTACTTGAAGAGTCGATCGTCGTCGTAAAGAGTGTCGAAGACGGTATCGTCGGGATAAGTTTTTCCAATAGAGTATCATTGACTGAACCACCTGCTGCCTCTAATGCAGTAAAAAGAACACCAATGATTGGCTCAAAGCGGCAACGTGTGGGTCGTACATCAGGCGAAGTAGTTCGAACTCTTTCAATGATTGCATCCTCCAGTAGCTTAGAGGGATGACGAAAGACTCCTCCAGCTAGCACCAGCGTAAAAGCCGTTCCCTCGATCCCTACTCGTCTCGCCGCTGCCAACGCATAATCACCAAGCGCTCTGCCATGTTCCTGTACCACACGCGAGGCGACACTATCGCCTGCTTGCGCTTCATCCAGGAGTATCGGCGTCAGTTGATCAACACGGCTTGGGGGTCTTCTCTCACGGCTGGTAAAGAGATGGAGCACTTCTTCAACGGTATCCAGGTGAAAAAAGTCAAGCACACGCTGTGTGAGTGTTGTTGGCGGTTCAATGCCTAGCTCTGAGCGGTACACTGCATCCAGTGTCTTCTGACCCAACTGTGCACTACCCTGCACTTGATTCTGCCACATACTTGAATGCCATATACGTCCATCGGGAGAACGCGCTCCGGTAGCTCCACCCGTACCACAGACTACAGAAACGCCGGTAGCATCAGCAGATCCAGCATGCAACACTCCCAACGCATCGTTTTGAATACGGATAGTTGCTCCATAACGGCGCGCTTCCATCGCAGTTCGTAAATAAACAAAATCTTCAGGCCAATCAGCACCCGCCATATTAAATACTCCAGTTACGAGATCCGAAGTGTCAATCTGTGCAGCCTGCAACGCACTGCGTACCGCATACTCAATATTGGCAACAGCTGCTGCGGCAGAATCCGGCCATTTTGTTCCTGCCTCAGCGGCGTAGATATCGCCGCACCCTCCACGCCCCGCCCCCAGGATAATCCCGTCAAGGGAGGCTACGAGCGCGATCGTTTTCGTATTCCCTCCATCAACGGCCAGTACACATTGCATATTTTGTAATTCCTCCCTACCGGAGTAAGCGTTCAGGTAGATATTGCCTGTGCGCAGCAGCCATTTCGTTGTAAATCGCCTCCGCCTTATGTAGTGAGTAAACGAGCGGATGACTTGCCAGTGCGCGAATGGCATCTGCACGGTGGCCACTCCACGCGGCCTCGGCAGCCAGGGCCTGGTACTCGCCAAGCATCTTCACCAGGCCCACTACCTGCCGTGGCATGTGTCCCTGCACGAGAGGTACAACACCGTTGCGATCCACGTATCCTACCAATTCGACCACCAAATCGTCAGGAAAGTCTGCGATAGCCCCCTGGTTGGGAACGTTGACATACCACACCTCTTTGCGATCGTTATAAATGGCATCCATCACATCGATAGCCAGTTCAAGTTCATGCAAACCTCCGCGTGAAAAGTCAGGATTGAGTTCAGGAATATCCCGCGCAGCCTGCTCGCTGTAATGCTTCCAGTAGTCAGGCACCATAGCCATGATATCCTGTGCGCGTGTTGTTGGCTTAGCCTGCAGTTCGGCCAGAAGCTCATCTTTGAAGTAGTAATACTGGAAGTAGTGATTCGGCAACGAGTTCATGCGGCATGCCAACTCGGTCATTCGTAAATCATAGAGTGGTGTTTCGGGATTACGGCACATACGCTCATACGCATCCTGTAGCATGGGTATGAAATCCTGTCCTTCATAGAGATGGCGTACCGACCAGGAACCATGATTCAGACCAATTGCAACTGCATCAAGTTTTTCGGGATTCAGCCCTGCCACCTCAGCATATCTCCGGTGATCCATGATAGGCCCCTCACAGAATGAAATCGTTGGAAGAGAGGTATGATGGGTGATAGCTTCCGAGACAATGTTGATCGGATTGGTATAATTGAATAGCCTGGCGTTGGGGCAAACCGCCTCCATATCTTCGATAATGCTTCTCATTACATGGATCGCACGCAGTGCCATAAAGAACCCACCTGGCCCCTGGGTTTCCTGACCAATCACACCGTGCTTCAGCGGAATACTTTCATCCAGGTAGCGAGCCTCAAAGCCCCCAGGGCGAAAACTCGTCAACACTGCGTCACACCCCTGCAAGCCTTCGCGTCGATCGGTAGTAATGGTAACTGTCAAATCTAAGCCTCTGGCACGCGCCATCTTCTGTGTGATCGTCTGAACGATTCTCAAGTGCTCTTCATTCAGATCGATAAGCCCTATCTCTGACCCATCGAAATTTTCTCCCTGTTGGACAAATGAAGCCATGGTGCCAGCAGCGCGGGTACTGCCACCACCGATATATGCCAGTTTAAGACGTGCCACGTTAAACGCTCCTTCGTAGGGGCCGATTGATCGCGCCCATCGCCGATTGATCGGCCCTCGGTGGATGTGATGATGTCCGCATTAATCTGATTGTTGCTCACCTGTAGCATACTCCTTCTCCTGCTTTTTGCCTGGCGAGCGATCTATCTCCCCATCGCCGTAAAGAAAGCAGT
>Ga0137377_10001993_pt1 | contig 14859 bp, 12 predicted proteins | sample SagtaG_22_FD_104815 | JGI IMG/M metagenome (GOLD analysis project Ga0137377, IMG submission 104815) | Vadose zone soil microbial communities from Sagehorn Ranch, Mendocino, California, USA - Sage2_L_40_16 metaG | ecosystem: Environmental > Terrestrial > Soil > Vadose zone | place: USA... | reverse complement strand
TCGTTCTGCCTGTCCGGCTATCTGCACGACGAGGAGGCCGAGCGCTTCGGACGGCTGGTTCGCCCGATCCTCGCCGAGAACAATCGCGGCCGGTTGGCGGCGTGAGGTCGCGGCCGCGACGGCGTCCGCCACGCCGATCAGAAGCGATCTGCGCCGACCGAGGGACGAAGTTTGTCGATCCTCACCGCGGATTTCACTGATCGTCGTTAGCTCCCCAGGCTGCCCCGGGGGACCGGAATTATCTCTCGTTTTCCGGAACGGGGAAGTTAGCTTGATCGAACTGGTCGCTGGCCTCGCGGTCAAAATGAAGGAAACTGCCGTACAATCCGTCCCAACCGGATCGTATGATTCCACCCTTGGTGAAGATATGCCAAATCGGATGTTCCTTTGCGTCATCGGCATTCGGCGTTCCGGCGCATAAGCGATCGATCGAAGAGTCGTCAACCAGCGCACCCGCTTCGTCATAGAAGCACTCTTGTTGCAGATGGTCGCCGTCGGGGCTGCAATCGGCCACCATTCCACGAAGGCCGCAATGAAAAACCACGGGCTTGCCGTCGTACTCTTTCCAACCGGCTGGGGCATAATCCTGCAAATAGGGGGGACAATCGGGCATGTTGTTTGTCTCGGGGCGGGCGTTCGCTCGTGCCCTCGCTGCCTCGGTCGCTCTTGCCCTCGCTGCCTCGGCTGCCGACGTTTCATCATCGAGAACGCAAACGGGGGGCAATAGACAATATTCCAGCTTGCAGACATTGTCAGAACCGGCAGCCGGAAGAGCGCGGGCGCCGCCAGATTTGTCCACCGGGACACTGGGCGCCCAGCACACGGGTTGATCGATGTTTGCTCGGCCGGTGTTGGTTTCGCTTGCATTGCCGTCGGATGAATCGGGCAGGCTGCATACCAGCTGACCGCGTGATGCATCTATATTTACTGGATCAGCCATGTCACCTCGCGCAATGATCTCGGTCGCCCGCAGCAATTGCAATCCTGCGGGGTTACGTTCTAGATTCCATGTGATGACAGAGAGATGAAGCCTGAGTTAATTGGCTGTTGTCATCGCATGCTTCGCCCGCAGTCGCGGCCGGCTGCGACGTAAAGTCGCCACTGACCGGATGTTGCGCCTGGGCAGCCGCCACGGACGTTCGCCGAAAGCATCCTCAGGTGGCATTTTCATAAGCTCGCGTGGCAGGCGCGCCATGGGCCGGCTCGAGTCTGTACTCTTACGGATGATTCCGTGCCATCAGGCGCCCCCGTCCGCCGAACCAAGCATAAAGCATTCGAGGCTACGACGTTAGGAAGGGCATGGTCATCGATTGAGCTTATGCAACGCGCTTCCATCTCGGCAGATCGGACCGGAATCGGCGAGACATGTGGCCGCGCGTTCACTGGAAAGGCTCCGCGCGATGGTCTCGGAGCTCGACTGGCTGGCCATCTCGCCTGACCTGATCGTCACCATGTCCGCCGGATTGGCCACGGTCCGCTCCGACGATACGGCCGACACGGTACTGGCGCGAGCCGACGGCGCGCTCTATCGCGCAAAGGATGCCGGTCGCAATTGTGTCATCGCTGCATGATGACGACCGCGGTCATCAGGGCGCCGTCGCGACGCTTCGCGGGCAGGCCAGCCTGTTCAAAAGCAGGCCTCTTCAAGAAACTAGATTGGAACGATCTCCTTGCCGATCGGCCAGAGCGCGAGACCTGCGAGCTTGAGATGCGCCCAGGCGAACGGGATGCCGATGATGGTGACCGCCAGGACGATCGCGGTGGCGACGTGGCCGAGCGCGAGCCACCATCCGGCCAGCAATAGCCAGATCAGGTTTCCGATCAGGCCCAGCGCGCCGGTGCCAATATCGGGACCGCTGAGGCTGTCACGCCGCACTGCCTTCTGGCCGAAGGGCAGCAGAGTGTAGATCGCGATATTGAGCGCGGCCCTTGCCCACGGCAGGCCGATAATGGTGATGGCCATGATGACGGCAGCGACCACCCAGGCCGCGGCCATCCACAGGCCGCCGAAGAGGATCCAGAGTATGTTCAGGATTATGGAAACTGGAGGCATGAGATTCCATCACTGCAAGAAGGGCGCGGGTCCCGACGGCACGATCCGACCATACACCGATTGCGCGCCGGGCGGTTGATCCGAATTGGCGTGGCTAGGCCAAGATCTGGACCTCGCCTTCGATTTCCACCGGCATCCCAAACGGTAACTCGGCCATGCCCACAGCGCTGCGTGCATGGGCTCCCGCCTCCGGTCCCCAGAGTTCGAGGATAAGGTCGGAGAACCCGTTGATCACGGCGGGTTGTTGGACAAAGCCGGGCGCGGAGTTGACCATGCCAAAGATGCGCACCCAATGCGAGATGCGATCGAGATCGCCGAGCGCACGCTTGAGATAGCCCAGCATGGACAGAGCCGTGAACCTTGCCGCGGTGTAGCCCTGCTCGAGCGTCAGCTCCCGGCCGACCTTGCCGAGCGGCTGCGCGAGCGGCCCTTCGGGGCTCTGCGGTCCGTGCCCGGCGATCACGGCACGGTCTCCGATCAGGCGCACGTTGACGAAGGGAAGGACGATGCCCGGAGGCGGCGTGAAGGCCGGCGGCAGCACCAGGCCGAGAGCGTTGACGCGCGATTCGATGTTGGTCATGGCGGGTCTCGTGGCGTGGGAGGGAGTAATCTGACGGAATATTGCATCGGCAAAACCTGAAGCGCGGCGTTTCGTGGGCCTGCTCGAAATTAGCTTAAACCGTTCTGATGTGATCTGGGCCATTTGCTTGGCCGAAAGCATCGGCGGGATCTCCAACTCAATCAGCTTTGGATAGTGTGGAATCAGCTCTTGCTTCCGGCAATCCGAGAAGGGCCGCGAGTATCGCTTGCGAGTTGAGAACCGCGAACACCTCGCGTTGACCTAGATAGCTCAACGCATCGTCGAAGCTTTCGGCATCTTCAATTTTTGCCCGGGCAATGGCGAGATGCGGATCCACCTGTCCGCGCTTGCGCGGTCTAACGGATAGATTGATCAAATGCGCTTGCAGCAAATCGGGGTCATTGCGGAGCTCGCGCATCGGGCAGCCGAAAGCCCGGTGTGAGGCGTTCGCCAATTCATTGGCACGGGTCAAGACGTGCGGTGGCGCCGTCTCCTCCGGGGTGCCAAATAGCCCAGGCCGCCCAAGGTCCGATCCCGAACCGGCGGTTGATGACAGAATTCCGATTGGAATGGCCAGCAACAGACCGACAATCACCGGAGCCATCCAGAGCAGCAGGGGCAACGACACCGCGTAGGCGGTGGCGGCCATCATGATGCCGACGGCGGTTGGCAGCGCGTATCTGCGAATAACTTCACCGCGAGCGACCCCGCCGTCGTCGCGGCGCTGCACCTGCCAGCCCGCATCGCGCCCGAGCAGGATTTCTCCCACCGCGGACGACTGAAAGATCATCATCACAGGCGCGATCAGGCCGGACAGCAACGTTTCGACCAGGATGCCGGCAAAAACAACAAGCGCTCCGCCGAAATGCCGGCGATTTTCGGGTTGAGTTAGCAGAAGCAGGCAGGCGAGAAGTTTCGGCACGATCAATAATCCCATGGTGCCGAGGAAGACCCAGGCCGCCAGGATCGGATCCTGCGCAGGCCATTGCGGAAACAACGAAAATCACTTCGGAAAATATTCTGGCCTGACAAACTGCGCCTGCAATGAGATCAGGATTCCAAGCGCCAGAAAGATCAGCCACAGCGGCGCCGTCAGATACGATCCTATGCCGGTGAGAAGATGCAGCCGCGACACCCAATGCAGGCCCCGTGCCGGAAGCACGGCCAGATGCTGCAGGTTTCCCGGCACCATCGCCGGTCCCGTGCGGCGAAATCGAGCAATGACGGCGGGCATTCCTCGAAACTTCCGCCGAGCGCCGGCGCCATGTAGAGCGCCCATCCTGCGCGCCGCATCAGGGCCGCTTCCACGAAATCGTGGCTCAGAATATGCCCGCCAAATGGTTTGCGGCCGCGCAATTCGGGCAGGCCTGCATCTTGCGCAAATGCACGCACCCGGATGATGGCGTTGTGTCCCCAGTAATTACCTTCGGCGCCGTGCCACCAGGCGATCCCGGCGGCGATCAGCGGGCCATAGAGCCGTCCTGCGAACTGCTGCAACCTCGCAAACCTCGTCCTTGCATTGACCACGATCGGCAGCGTTTGAATCAAGGCAACGTTGGGATGGTGTTCGATGGCGGCGGCAAGCCGCACGATGGTGTCGCCCGTCATCAGGCTGTCCGCGTCCAGGATGATCATGTGGTCATATTGGGCGCCGAACCGCTTGATCCAGTCTTCGATATTGCCGGACTTGCGCGCGGTGTTCTCGGGGCGATGCCGATAGAATAGTCCGCGGTCGCCCACCTCGTGACGAAGCTGCAGGAAGCATTTTTCTTCCGCGATCCAGATTGACGGGTCGGTGGTGTCGCTGAGAACGAACCAGTCGAATTGCCGTCCATATCCGGTTGCCCCGACCGATTCATGGATCGCCTGCAGCCGCGCCATGATTCGGCGGGGATCTTCGTTGTAGGTCGGTAGCAACATCGCATTGCGGCTGATCACGGGCGGAAGCGACGCGGTGGGGTCGATTCCCAACGCGTCGCGCCTGCGAAACAGCAGCACGACAAATCCCGCCAGCGACGACATGAACGAGAACGCAACCCACGCGAAAAGCAGCACGAACAGACCCAGCACTATCGCTTCCAGAATGGTAATGCCGCCGACTTGCAGAACTTCATACATTTCGTAGCAGCCGGCCGCCGTCATCGTGGCGGTGCCGATGAAAATGCAGGCGCGGGGAAGCGTGATGGACCTCAGCCCGAAATCCGAGGCGCGACGTTGCCTCTGAAACTCCCGCAATGGCTGCATCGACATTTGCAGCGTGGATTCCGGCGGCAGAAACGCGTGTCGCCGGTCGTCCTCCTTCAATTCAGGATCCGTAGCCGGCGTCAAGGTGTCCATCGATAAACCCAAATCTCGGAGATGGCATCGTTCTCCTGCATCAGAGAAGCACGTATCTCGACCGGGACCTTTTCCTTCGAAAGTTCGAAGCTTAACCTCCAGCCGCCGATCGCGGGGTTTGGCTGGGTGACGATGTTCTGGATTTTGGCTTTTTCCGCGGTGACGACCCCATGTATCTTGTTGGGGTCGACGCCTCTCAGTTTGTCGCCGATCAGATCCAGCACGAATATCTTGGCATCGCCTCTCGCGCCGACAGCCGTGCGCGAAAAACGCGCGAGCGACGTGGGTTTTGGAATGTCGGGCCCCCAGTGCAGCCGATAGGTGTAAGTTTGCTCACCCTTGGCTGGCAGAGCGGTCTTTGGATGCCAAAAAACGGCGATGTTGTCGTGAATCTCTTCCTTGGTGGGGATTTCAATAAGCTGCACCGAACCCTCGCCCCAATCTCCGATCGGCTCCGCCCACAGGCTCGGTCGCCGTTCGAAGCTCGATTCGATGTCCTGATAATCGAAGAAATCCTTCTGCCGTTGCATCAACCCGAAGCCGCGAGGATTCAGGTCCGAAAAAGTGCTGATTTGGAGATCTCGCGGATTGCTGAGCGGGCGCCACAGCGCTTCGCCCCTGCCATTGAAGATGGCGAGACCGTCGGAATCGTGCACCGAGGGACGGAAATCATCGACGTCAATCCGATCGTTGGGCCCGAAGAAAAACATGCTGGTCATCGGCGCGAGCCCGACATGCTCGAGATCCACTCTCGGGTAGACAGCTATTTCCACGTCAAACACCGTGGTCTCGCCGGGCCTTATCGTGAACCGATAAGCCGCCGCCGCGCTCTCGCTGTCCAGCAAGGCGTGCACGACAATGGAAGTGGCGTTTGCGGCCGGCTTCTCGATCCAGAACGTTCGGAACGAAGGAAACTCCTCGCCCTTGGCCTCGCCGGTGTTGATCGAAAGCCCTCGAGCCGACAGCCCAAATAGCTCGCCCTTTGCGACAGCGCGGAAATAGCTCGCGCCCAGAAAGACGCAGACTTCGTCGTAATAGTCCGGCCTGTTGATGGGGGTGTGGAGACGGAAGCCCGCGAAACCCAGATCGACGCCGGGACTTGTCGGCGGTGTGTCACCGAACGAAAAGTTCTCTGGTTGGTAGGCAATTTGTCTCGCCTGGCCGTTCGCTACTTCGTAAACATCGACCCGGTTTTTGTAGAAAAAACCGCGATGGAAGAATTGCACTTGAAACGGCACTTTTTCGTTTCGCCACAACGCGTGATCCGGCAGGAATCGTATGGCGCGGTAATGGTCGTAGTCCAGATTATCCAAATTGTCCGGCAATTTGCTGTCTGGCGCCTTGAACGGTTTGCTAGCCGCGTCGCGCGCCATTTGCCGGACAATCGACCCATCGAATGCAGCCGATCCCGCTTTCGCGGCCGTGAAAAGCCCGCGCGAAGTCGACGCCACCAGCGGCAAAGCAGCTGAGACTTGAAGAAAATCTCGACGTTTCAAGGAGAGCCTCCGCGGACCGTCAGGAGCGACGGAAAGCAACTCCCAGGAGCTCCACGAGTTCCGGTGATCGGAACTACGACGTTTGATCGCGAGCCTGGCTGCCGTGATGGCCGCGACAAATCAGTTGGATATTCCGGCCGCCGTTCGCGTGCTTCGTGCAGCGGCGGTCTGCTGCTCGCCACGATCGCTGTCGGTGCCCACTACCGCGCCAAAGATGCCGGCGGAAATTGTGCTATCGCTGGCTGACGAGGATTGCGGCGACCGGATGACGCCACCCGACAATAGCGCTGACGAACCCCACGAGCGTCGACCGGCCAATGACAGGGATTAGCGGCGATAACGATCGTTGCGTGAATAGGCCGAGCGGCTTTCCTGTGGCGGGCGGCTTGCCGAACTGGCGCGGGCGTGGCTCATGATCCGAACCGGGGGCTTGAGCTCTTCAAGAAAGATCGGCCGCGAGAAATAGTAGCCCTGTGCATAGCGGATCTTGGTCGCGGCCTGCAGATAGGCGAATTCCTCGAACGTTTCGATGCCTTCGGCAATGACGGTCATGCCCAGCGCCTCGCTCAGCGATTCGATTGCCCTCAGAATTCCCTGGCTACGCGGACGGTTATGAATGTCGGTGATGAAGGAACGGTCGATCTTGATTTCGTCGGCGGTGATGTCGGCCAGTGCCGACAATGACGAATAGCCGATACCGAAATCATCGATCGAAATCCCGACCCCGAGCTTGCGGAAGATCGGCAGGATCTCGTCCTGGAAACGGGTCTTTGCGACAAAGGCGTCTTCCGTGACCTCGATCATGAAGCGCCTGGGGTACCCGGTCGCCTCGAGGGCCTGGGCAAACCGGCGCATGAACTCCGGATTGCCGGCCTGTTTCGCCGCAACGTTGATGCTGATGGAGGTATTAGGGCCGAACGTTTCGTTGATGAGATCGATCGACTTGACGATCTCGGCCAGCACCAGATGGGTGAGCTCGTCGATCAGTCCGAGCTCGGCTGCGAGGTTGATGAAGGTGCCGGGCGCCTGAATGACGCCGTTGTCGTCGCGCAACCGGACCAGCGCCTCGATGCCCTTGATATCCTGCGTTCTGATGTCAACCTTCGCCTGAAAGGCGCAGCAAAAGCGCTTCTCCAGAATGGCGAGCCGCAACGATTGCTCGACCTTCATCCGTGCGAGCGCCTCACGCTCCATGCCGGCGTCGAAAAAGGCCGCCGCGCCCTTGCCGCCGTTCTTGACGTAATACATCGCGATATCGGCGTTCTGACGCAGCAGCTCGTAACTTCGGCCGTGCTCTGGATAAAGGCTCACCCCGATCGAGGTCGATGCGAATATTTCCGAGCCGTCGATGAAAAACGGGGCCTTCAGCCGCTGCAGCACGAAGTTGATGTAATCGGAAACCTCGTGCTCGCTCTGGATCGGATGGAGCAGCAGCAGGAATTCGTCGCCGCTGATCCGCGACAAGATATCGGTTTCGCGCAAGTCCAGCCCGATCCGTCTTGCGACCTCGACCAGCAGCGCATCCCCGATCGGATGCCCGTAATAGTCGTTGATGTGCTTGAAATTGTCGATGTCGAGAAAGGCGAGGGCGAATCTCCCGTCGGCTTCGTCACGCTGCAGAAGTCCGTTGGCGCGATGTTCGATCACACGGCGCACCGGCAACTCGGTCAGCTCGTCATAGTAAGCCGACCGGAACAATTGATTCTCGACGAGCTTCTGTTCGGTGATGTCGGCTGAACTCGAAAGCAACAGATTGCGGTCGCCGATCCGGACCGGCCGATGGGCCGTGAGAAGTACCTGTTTGACCTCGCTATGGGTCACCCGCTCTTCGGCAACGGCGGGCAGACCGGCGCGCAGCAAATCAAGGCCGGTTTCACGACGATGGGCCAGTTCCTTCGAATGCGCTACCGCCGGCTCGCCGATGGCGATCCCGAGCTGGGTTGTGGCGGCGTCGTTCACCAGCAGGAAGCGGCCCTGCTCGTCCTGAACCGTCACACCGGCGGGCAGCAGCTTAAGAACTTCCCTCAGAACATCGGGCTCGATCGCCGCAGCGAATCCGCCATCGGCTTCCGTCGCGGCGGTCGGCAGCTCGGATCTGGTGCGGCTCTGCATAACCGCGGAGCATGCCGAAGTGTCTTGTAATTTTGGTTAAGCGGCGCCAAGCAATTCGATGAGGCGGCGGGTAGCCGGTTAATCCGATCGAAACGTTCCGAGTCGTCATTAACAAGGTGTCAACGCGGCTCGAAATTCGGGCCATTCGAAGATCCCCGCCCGCCCAAGGCCGCTCAGCTCAGGGGTATGCGGCATTGCAGGGTGCAATGAACCCCGGTCTTCAAAAAGCTGATCTCGCTCTTGCCGTCGAAAGGCGTGAGCGCCGATTTAAGCAATTTGGTCCCAAAGCCTGCCTCCCCGATCGCCTCGATGGGAGGGCCCTCGGTCTCGTCCCAGGTAACGGTGAGACGGTCATCGGTGACCGACCAGGACACCTGCAAAAGCCCCCGTGTCGAAGAGAACGCGCCGTACTTTCCGGCATTGGTGGCGAGTTCGTGAAATATCAATGCCAGGCTCACCGCCAATTTGGCGGGAAGAAACAGCGGCGCGCCGTTCAGGGTGAACCGGACATGGCCGTAAGGTCCAAGTTCGGATAGCAGCAGATCCCGGATATCGCAGCCGCTGCCGTCGACCCTTGCGATCAGATCGTCGGCCGCGGACAGCGCCCTGATCCGCCGATCGATGCCGGCCCAGATCTGCGGTTGGTGCTGCAGCACCAGATGCAGCACGGCGTGAATGGTCGAGGATTTGTTTTTCAGCCGGTGCTGAAGTTCGTCCACGACGAGTTTTCGATACTCCTCCTCCCTGATCAGGCGTTTTGAGATCTCCCGGTGGTGCGAGGCGATCGATCGATAGTGCTCGATGCCCCAGATCGTGAGGCCGCACACGATCAGATAAATCGCCAAGAGCGCCATTCTCGCAAAATCAGCCGGGGAGTTACTGAAATTGACGGTCACACCAAGCGTGCCACCGACCAGTGCCGTCGCGATCCCGACCCGCAAGCCTCCAAATGCGGTGGCGAAGAACACAGCTGGAATATATGGCGTAAAAAATACATCCGGCCGGATCAGGGCGAGACACCACCGCGACGCGGTCGACAAGGCAACGCAGCAGACAGCAAATCCAACACTGAAAAGCGGCGACGGCCGGGATGTGCCTTGCCAACCTCGCCGAAACTCGTCGATCAATTTCACCATGGGTCACAAAGGCCGGAGGATCAGCGAATCCCGGATGACGCCGAGTATAGAAGAAAAAAGCGGTCCGCGGCCACACAGCCGAGGACCTCCCCCCCCATTGAGGCTCAGCCACGCAAAAGCACAAGCTTGCGTTGTTCCCGAGGTGCGGGAATATTGGTTCCAACAACAATGGGAGGAACCAATGATCCGCCTCTTTGGTATGGTTGGCGCGCTTGCGTTGCTTGTGATGGCAACGGCCGGAAAATGCTGGTCCGAGCCGGTCTTGCCGCCGACGCCCGAAGATGTCGGCCTGTCGTCAAGCCAGCTCGCGCGAATTGAAGCGATGACCCAGAAGCATATCGAAGCCGGCCTGGTGCCGGGCGCGGTGATGCTGATCGCACGTCGCGGAAAAATAGCCTGGTACAAGACCATGGGCTTCCGCGATCGTGCCGCAAAGGACCCGATGCAGGACGATTCGATTTTCCGCATTTGTTCCATGACCAAGCCGATTGTGTCTGTCGCCGCGATGATGCTGGTCGAAGAAGGAAAGATGCAGATCGGCGACCCCGTTTCGAAATATCTGCCGGAAATGGGGCAGATGAAGCTCGGCATCGAGAAGAACGTCGACGGCAAACCCGCGCTCGAACTGGCCGAGCCCGCGCGCGAGATGACGGTGCAGGATTTGATGCGGCACACGTCGGGACTCATTTACGGCAACCGCGGAAAATCGCTGGTTAATGCAGCCTATATCGACGCGCAAATCGGCAATCGCAATTTCAGTACTGAAGAATTCGTCTCGAAATTGTCGAAACTGCCGCTGCGGTTCTCGCCGGGCGATCGCTGGGAATATGGTGTGTCGACCGACGTGCTCGGCCGCGTGGTCGAGGTCGTCTCTGGCAAAACGCTAGGCGAGTTCCTGAACGAGCGCATTCTGACCCCGCTCGGCATGTCCGATACGGGCTTTTATGTGCCGGCCGACAAGCTTCCCCGTGCCGCGCAGCCCTGGCAAAGCCCGGAAGGACCGCCGATGACGCCGCGCTTCGACGTGGTGCAAAAGCCCCGTTTTGAATCCGGCGGTGGCGGCCTCACCAGCACGATGGACGATTATCTCCGCTTCGCGATCATGCTCGCCGACGGCGGTGAATTCGCCGGCAAGCGGTTGCTCGGCAGCAAGACGCTGGAGTTCATGACGTCGGATCATGTCGGCACCCGGCCCGGCCGGCCGCCGGGCCTGGGCTTTGGCCTCGGTTTTGAGGTTCGCACCAGCGTCGGGGACTCGGCGCTGCCGGGTTCACTCGGGGAATATGGCTGGGCAGGCAATGCCGGCACCCTGTTCTGGATCGACCCCAAGGAACAACTCATCGCCATCTACCTGGTTCAGGTCAACGACGGCGATCGTGTCATGCTGCGCAATCAGTTCAGGACGATGGTTCAATCGGCCATCATCAATTAGCTTCGGCACATAAAACGAGGAGAACGACATGGGAAGGCTGGACGGCAAGGTCGCGGTGATCACCGGCGCGACAAGCGGCATCGGGTTGCGGACCGCGGAAGTTTTTATCGCTGAAGGCGCCAGGATCGTCATCGCCGGCCGCCGCGCCCCGGAGGGCGAAGCATTGGCCAAAAAACTCGGCGCTAATTGCGTCTTCCGCCAGACCGACGTCACGGTGGAAGAGCAGATGCAGGCCCTGATCGGGCAGGCGGTCGAAAAATTCGGCCGCATCGATTGCTTGTTCAACAACGCCGGCGGTCCGGCGCAGACCGGCGGCATCGAAGGGCTTGAAGTCGCCCGTTTCGATGCTGCAATGGCGACATTGGTGCGCAGCGTCATGCTCGGCATGAAGCACGCAGCATCCCATATGCGAAAACAGGGCTCCGGCAGCATCATCAACAACGGCAGCATCGCGGGCCGGCTCGCCGGCTTCTCGTCGTCGGTGGTATATGGCGCCGCGAAGGCTGCCGTCATCCACCTCACCAAATGCGTGGCGATGGAGCTCGGCGAATCCGGCATCCGCGTCAATTCGATCTCACCCGGCGCGATCGCTACCGGCATCTTCGGCAAGGCGCTCGGACTTTCGGTCGAAGCGGCGGAGAAAACGCCGGACGTGATGCGCGAAATCTACAAGACCGCGCAACCGATACCGCGCGCCGGGCTGCCTGAGGATATCGCGCACGCCGCGGTGTTTCTTGCCAGCGATGAGTCCAGTTTCATCAACGGGCACGATCTGGTGGTCGATGGCGCCATCACAGGCGGCCGCAACTGGACCCAGCAGCAGCAGGGTTATGTCGCCATGCGGAAAGCGTTCGACGAGGGCGCGGGATGAATAGAGGAGATATCAATGTCTGCAACGTTTGGTAGGCCGCCTTGGCGGGTTGAAGTCCAGTCATCTTACGCGGCCGTTATCGCTGGTCTGGCCTGCGCATTCGTGATCGGAAAGGCGTTGCCGCTGACGATGGACGCCATCTCGGCCGCGGTCGAGCCGCTATGCGCGGCCAGCGATCCCGCAGGCTCGACGCTCGATACCGTCGAGCCGATCACTTCGCACGCTCTGCCCAATGTGCCGGGCAAGCGCGTGACGATCGTGCGCGTGCTTTATGGCCCCGGCGGATTTACCCGAGCCCATCGGCACGCGGGCTCCGTCACCGCTTACATCACCAAAGGCGAGATCCGCTCGCAGCTTGCCGGCGGTCCCGTCGAGACGTTCAAGGTCGGTCAATCGTTCTTCGAGCCACCCGGCGCGACGCATCTGGTCTCGGCCAATGCGAGCAACACCGAACCCGCCGAACTGATCGCGGTGTTCGTCGCGGACGAGGGCGCAGAGCTCACGACGTTTGTGGAATAGCGATCTGCCGTCGCGGTACCGCAGGCCTCACACCGGCTTCAGCGTCACCCGCAACCCGTCGCGCGGTTTCGGGATCGGCCACATCTGCCATTCCGGCGTATAGCCTGGCTCGAGCGAGACGCTGAGATTTTGCAGGAAATGCCGGGCGAAGCATTTTGCCTGCATATAGGCGAAGTGCAGCCCGAGGCACATATGCGCGCCGCCGCCGAACGGCACCCAGGCGAAGCGATGACGGTTACGCTGCGCCTCGTCGGTAAAGCGCATCGGATCGAACTTATCGGGATCGGGCCAGATTTCCGGCATGTGGTGGGTGAACAGCGGATTGACCCCGACCATGGTGCCGGCCGGGATCGCATAGCCCATGAACGTGACATCCCGGATGGTGCGGCGCGGCATCGAAGGCACTGGCGGTTTTAGCCGCAACGCTTCCTTGAAGGCCATCTCGGCCAGTGGCATGGCTTCGAGATTGTCGAAGGTCGTGGGCTCGCCGGCACCGATGCCCAAGGACGAGACTTCGTCGCGCAGCTTTTGCTGCCACTCCGGGTGGGCGGCAAGCTCGCCCACGAAAGACGTCAGCGATGAGGTCAGCGTGTCGTGCGCCGCCATCATCAGAAAGCTCATATGGTCGATGATGTCTTGCGTGGATAATAGTGCGCCGTTCTCATGGGTGGCGTGGCATAGCTGCGAGAACAGGTCTTCGCCGCCGCCCTTGGCGCGGCGGATCGGAATTTGCTCCGAGAAATAGGCCACGATGCGTTTGCGCCCGCGGACGCCGCGGGCCATTTGCGTACCAGGCAGCGGCTTGCGGATCACTGCGACCGAGGCGGCCACCATGTCAACGAAGGCGCGCGTGATCTGGTCGACCTCGGGTCCGATATCGGCGCCGAGGAACGAAGTCGCGGCGAGGTCGAGCGTGAGCTGCTTCATCGCCGGATAGAACAGCATCGGCCCCGGCTGTGCCTTCCATCGTGCAACCCGTCCCGCAATTCCGCTGTCGAGCGCGGCGAGATAGGATTTCATCGGTCCGGATTTGAAGGCGACCGACAATGCGCGCCGGTGCAGGCGATGCTCCTCGAAATCGAGCAGCATCAGTCCGCGCGGAAACAACAAGCCGAGAATTCGCCCCCAGCCGTGGGTCGAGGAGAAAGTCTTGGTCTGGTCGAACAGCACCAGTTCGTTGGCTTCGGGCCCCAGCAAGGCGAGACTGGTCTCGCCGAACAAATGGGTGCGATGGACCAGCCCGTATTTGGCGGCGTGCCGCTCGATATGTCCCTTGGGATCGGCCAGCACCTGCAGTGTCTTGCCGATCAGCGGCCAGCCCTCGTCACCAGGAATGTGCGTGAGCGAATTGCGCTTTGGCGGCGTGAAGGTAATCGCGGGGGAAGCCAGACTATGCGTCGACATGGCAATTGCTCCGGTTGGTCCCCTGGGCTCGTCTAGTAAATAGACCCCTCGTATCTTCTGTGCAAAGCCTCCCGGCCGCGTCCGGCGAGAGCCGCCGATCACTATCGCGCCGTGCCGTCCCTAGCTCACGCCTTCCGTTTCGCGGCCTCCTTCTGCAGATCGGGCGCGTTGACGGTGGGGATCGCGACCCGGCCGGGGCCAGTGAGCGGAAGGGCCGCTGCGGCCTTGTCGTTTTCCATGATCTTGGCCATCACGGCTTGGCCGGCGCGCTCGAACACCGCGCGATTCTCGATCACGAATTTCTGTGATTTGCGCAAACCATCGATATAGCCGTTGATTTCCGGAATCACGTAACGCGCCACCATGTCCCAGCTGCGGCGGGTGTTTTCCGGGTTGGCCCAATCGTGGACAAAGCCGACAATAGTGCCGACACCGCCGGAAACCTCCAGCAGGCTCTTGATGGTCTTTACGAGATCATCGGGCGTGCCGATGGTGGAAGCCGCGCCTTCGCCGCCGGCGGTCTTCTCCACCGCATCCTCAGGCGACGTGAACGGCTGCAAGCCCGGCCGCTGCAGCGTGCCGACATTATATTCATTGTGCCAGCGCATCAGTCCGGCGCCGGCCTCGCGCCGCGCCTGTTCGCGGGTCTCGGCGATGTGCCAACTCAACAGGACGCGCCAGTCCGAGCGGCTCACGGAGGTACCGTGCTTCTTGGCGGCATCCTCGGCAAAACCCCATTGCGTGGGCAGCGCCATCAGGCCCTGCGTCGACATCGAGCCGAGCGAGATGATGCCGATGCCGTATTTGCCGGCCAACGTCATGCCCGACGGCGAGATCTGCGAGGCCACCACGAACGGCATTTCCTCCTGCAAGGGAAGGATCTGCAGCGCCGCATCGTTCATGGTGAACCAGTCGCTTT
>Ga0137377_10001988_pt1 | contig 14869 bp, 9 predicted proteins | sample SagtaG_22_FD_104815 | JGI IMG/M metagenome (GOLD analysis project Ga0137377, IMG submission 104815) | Vadose zone soil microbial communities from Sagehorn Ranch, Mendocino, California, USA - Sage2_L_40_16 metaG | ecosystem: Environmental > Terrestrial > Soil > Vadose zone | place: USA... | reverse complement strand
TGACGCGGTCGACGGCATATTTGAGGAACTTGTCGGACGCAGCACCCTTCCACTGCGGGTCGGTCGGCGGAAAGTGCGAACCGATGTCGCCGTCCGCCAGCGCGCCGAGGATAGCATCGACCAGCGCATGCAGGCCGACGTCGCCGTCGGAATGGGCGAGAAAGCCGCGTGTGTGCGGCACCCGCAGGCCGCAGATCATCAGGTGGTCGCCATCGCCCAGCGCATGGACGTCGTAGCCCGTGCCCGTCCTGATATCGCCGAGTTGGGCGGCAAGCCGGGCTTCCTCACGGATGAAATCTTCGGGAGTCGTCAGCTTCATGTTGGCAACATCGCCTTCAAAGGTCGCGATCGTCAATCCTGCCCATTCGGCAAGGGCCGCATCATCTGTGAAATCCGCGCGCCCCTCGCGCGCGGCGCGGCGATGGGCGTCGAGAATCACGTCGAACCGGAACGCCTGGGGCGTTTGGGCTATTCGCAGGCGGGCCCGTTCCGGCGTGGCCTCGACGCTTCCGTTTGCATCGACCAGCTTGATGGTATCGGCGACCGCGACGGTCGGAATGGCCGCGCCGGTGCGGCCTGCCGCCTCGATCGCGCGGGAAATCAGGGCCTGCGAGACGAACGGCCGCGCGGCATCGTGGATCAGGACGATCTCGGGTTTCTGGTCCGCCAGCGCCTCGAGCCCGGCATGCACCGAGGCCTGCCGCGTGGCCCCGCCGGGGGTGGGGGCTGCGTAGGCGAGGCCGCTCACCGCCCCGTTGAACATCTTGACGTCGTCGGGGTTCAGCACCGGCTGCACCGCAAAAACCTGTGGATGCTCGCAGAAGGGCGCCATGGCGCGGAAAATCACCGGCTGCCCACCAATCGAGCGATATTGCTTCGGCCCGCCTGCGCCGGCGCGAACCCCGCGGCCGGCTGCGACGAGAATGGCTGCGGTTCGATCGGAATTTACCATGGGGCTCAAAATCGGGCTGAAAAGACGAGTGGATCGCCCACAGCCCTTATCATGACGGAGGCCGGAGAACAGAGACATTGGTCACGCTGTGGGTAAAGGTCGTTGTTGCACTGCACTTGCAAGATTCCAAGAATTGGCTAAAGTGTAGGCATGAAACTTGACTGCCCAAGATTTGTGCGCAAGATTGTGGCCGGCAGTCGCGATGAGGCGCTTGCCAGACAGACGAGAGTTTCGTGACCGGCTCTGACAACCCACGGCCTAAGTCGTTGAAAATAGGCGATATTGAGGTCGCCAACCGGGTTTTTCTGGCGCCCATGTCGGGCATCACCGATGCGCCCTTTCGACGTATCACTGCAAGCCTTGGTGCCGGTCTGGTTGTATCGGAAATGACCGCGAGCGATGATCTCGTGAGCGGCCGGTTGATGTCGCGGTTGCGATGCGAAGCGGCGGGCATTGGCGCGCACGTCGTTCAACTCGCCGGCTGCGAAGCACGCTGGATGAGCCAAGGCGCACGCATCGCGGAGGCCGCCGGCGCCGACATCATCGACATCAACATGGGTTGTCCGGCGCGTCACGTCACGGGCGGTCAGTCCGGCTCGGCGCTGATGCGCGATCTCGACCATGCGGTCAGCCTGATCGAAGCGACAATCTCCGCGGTCAAGGTGCCGGTGACCTTGAAGATGCGGCTCGGTTGGGACGATCGCTCGCGCAACGCGCCGGAACTAGCGCGTCGGGCGCAGGACGCCGGCGTGCAGTTGATTGCCGTGCACGGCCGCACGCGCTGCCAGTTCTACAAGGGCGAGGCCGATTGGGCCGCGGTGCGCGCGGTGAGGGACGCCATCTCCATTCCGCTCGTCGTCAACGGCGACATCACCTCGTTCGAGACCGCAGTAACCGCGCTTGCCATGTCGGGCGCCGACGCGGTCATGATCGGACGCGGGGCGCAGGGCCAGCCCTGGTTGCCCGGCCAGATCGGGCGCCGCCTCGACGGCGGCGCGGTCGAGGCCGCGCCGACGCTTGCGCTTCAGCTCGGCTATGTCCGCATGCTCTACGACGAGGTCTGCCGTCACTACGGATTGCGCATCGGCCTTCGCCATGCGCGCAAGCATCTCGGCTGGGCGCTGGAGACGGCCGCCCATTGCGGCCGTGTGCCCGCGGACAAGCTGAAATCCTGGCGGCAAAAGATCCTGACGTCCGACGATCCGCATCGGGTGCATCAGGCGCTCGGAGAGGCGTTCGACGACTTCACATGGAGTGCTGCTGCATGAGTTCGGCCGCAGAACATCGCAAGCCCGCGCCGTCCGATAGCGAGGCCATCCTGAACGCGCTGCCCAATCCCGTGCTGTTGATCGGTCCCGACGGCAAGATCGTCGACGCCAACATGGCGGCCGAATCCTTCTTCGAGATTTCCACGCAATTCCTGCGGCGTCAGCAGTTGAAGGAGCTGGTGCCGTTCGGCAGTCCGCTGCTGGCGCTGATCGACCAGGTGCGATCCAACAGCTCGCCGGTCAACGAGTACAAGGTCGATCTGGGGACGCCGCGCATGGGCGGCGACCGTCAGGTCGACTTGCATGTCGCGCCGCTCACCGAGCGGCCCGGCCATATCGTGGTGATGCTGCAGGAGCGCACCATCGCCGACAAGATGGACCGCCAACTGACGCATCGCAGCGCCGCGCGATCGGTGATCGCGCTTGCCGCGATGCTGGCGCATGAAATCAAGAACCCGCTGTCCGGCATCCGCGGCGCGGCGCAACTGTTGGAGCAGGCGGCGTCTTCCGAAGACCGGATGCTGACGCGGCTGATCTGCGATGAGGCCGACCGCATTGTCACCCTGGTCGACCGCATGGAGGTGTTCGGCGACGACCGGCCGGTGGCGCGCGGCCCGGTCAACATTCATTCCGTGCTCGATCACGTCAAGCGGCTGGCGCAATCGGGCTTTGCCCGCAATATCCGCTTCGTCGAGGACTACGATCCGTCGCTGCCGCCAGTCCTGGCCAATCAGGACCAGTTGATTCAGGTGTTCCTGAACCTGGTCAAGAACGCCGCCGAGGCGGTGGTCGACCTCGGCAGCGATGCCGAAATCCAGCTCACCACCGCGTTCCGTCCCGGTGTCCGCCTGTCCGTACCCGGCAAGAAATCGCGGGTGTCGCTGCCGCTGGAGTTCTGCGTCAAGGACAACGGCCCCGGCGTGCCGGAAGACCTGTTGCCGAACCTGTTCGATCCCTTCGTCACCACCAAGCCGACCGGCAGCGGCCTGGGACTTGCATTGGTTGCCAAGATCGTCGGCGATCACGGCGGCATCATCGAATGCGAGTCGCAACCGCGCAAGACCACCTTCCGCGTTCTACTACCGATGTACAACAGCGCCAAACACCACGATCAACCCACTCGCGATGACGTTTCGGGGACGCCGTTGCATGCCTCACATGGCACCAAATGAGGAACAACAATGCCAGCAGGTAGCATACTTGTCGCCGACGACGACACCGCCATCAGGACGGTTCTGAACCAGGCGCTGTCCCGCGCCGGATACGAGGTGAGGCTGACCGGCAACGCGGCGACGCTGTGGCGATGGGTCAGCCAGGGCGAAGGCGATCTCGTCATCACCGACGTGGTGATGCCGGACGAGAACGCGTTCGATCTCTTGCCGCGGATCAAGAAGATGCGCCCCAATCTCCCGGTCATCGTGATGAGCGCGCAAAACACCTTCATGACCGCGATCCGCGCCTCAGAGCGCGGTGCCTATGAATACCTGCCAAAACCGTTCGACCTGAAGGAGCTGATCGCCATCGTCGGCCGCGCGCTCGCCGAGCCGAAGGAGCGCACCACGAACGCGGCGGACGAGTCCGAGTTCGACTCGATCCCGCTGGTCGGCCGCTCGCCGGCGATGCAGGAAATCTACCGGGTGCTGGCGCGGCTGATGCAGACCGATCTCACCGTGATGATTTCCGGCGAGTCCGGAACCGGCAAGGAGCTGGTGGCGCGCGCCCTGCACGACTACGGCAAGCGGCGCAACGGGCCCTTCGTCGCGGTCAACATGGCGGCGATCCCGCGCGATCTCATCGAATCCGAACTGTTCGGCCATGAGCGCGGCGCCTTCACCGGCGCCAACACCCGCGCCTCCGGCCGCTTCGAGCAGGCGGAAGGCGGGACGTTATTTTTGGACGAAATCGGCGACATGCCGATGGAAGCCCAGACCCGCCTGCTGCGCGTGCTGCAGCAGGGGGAATACACCACGGTCGGCGGGCGTACGCCAATCAAGACCGACGTGCGAATCGTGGCGGCCAGTAACAAGGATTTGCGTATCCTGATCCAGCAGGGCCTGTTCCGCGAAGACCTGTTTTTCCGCCTCAACGTGGTGCCGCTGCGGCTGCCGCCATTGCGCGAGCGGATCGAGGATCTGCCCGATCTGGTACGGCATTTCTTCGCACTCGCCGAAAAGGACGGATTGCCGCCGAAGAAGCTCGACGCGCTGGCGCTGGAGCGGATGAAGCAGCATCGCTGGCCCGGCAATGTGCGCGAGCTCGAAAACCTCGCGCGGCGGCTCGCGGCGCTCTATCCACAGGATGTCATCACCGCCTCCGTGATCGACGGCGAGCTGGCGCCGCCGGCCGTGACCTCGGGCGGCAGCGTGCCGCACGGCATCGACAATCTCGGCGGAGCGGTGGAGGCCTACCTGTCGTCGCACTTCTCGGGATTTCCCAACGGCGTGCCGCCGCCGGGCCTCTATCATCGCATCCTGAAAGAGATCGAGGTACCGCTGTTGACCGCGGCGCTGGCGGCCACGCGCGGCAATCAGATTCGCGCGGCGGATCTGCTCGGCTTGAACCGCAACACGCTGCGGAAGAAGATCAGGGATCTCGACATTCAGGTTTACCGTAGCGGAGGCTAGAGCCGCCAGCGCGGAGCGGCGATAGCTGCAGGTATTTTAGCACCACCATTGAGGCGGGCAATCGCCAATTCGTGCGCAATTTGACAAGGAAATGCGCCGTCGAATCGTCGCAATTCGGCAACAATGTGATATGAATGCATCAGTTCGCGGCGTGCGGACATGTAACCCCCCATCACCCCTTGCCGGAATGACCAGCGCAAACACCACGGCCGCATCGTTTGACTCGTCGGTTGCTGAGCCCAAGGGATCGCCCTTGCGGAAGTGGCTGGCGCCGTTTGCCGTCGGCCTCGCGCTGTTGTCGGCGTTCCTGACCTTCGTGGTGCTGACCGGGCTGACGCCGATCGAGCCGACGGCTGAAGTCGTCAGGTCCTTCCTCCTGATCAACGCGGCGACCATCCTGCTGCTGGTCGGCATCATCGTCCGCGAGGTCTGGCAGATGGTCCAGGCGCGGCGCCGCGGCCGGGCGGCGGCGCGGCTGCATGTGCAGATCGTCAGCCTGTTCTCGGTGATCGCGGTGCTGCCCGCGGTGCTCGTTTCGGTTGTCGCCAATGTCACCATCCAACGCGGACTGGATCGGCTATTTTCCGGTCCGACGCGCGAGGTGATTCAAAATTCGCTGATCATTGCACGCGCTTACGTGCAGGAACACGCGCAGCTGATCCAGGGCGACATCCTGGGAATGGCCAGTGATATCACGCGCGCCCCCGCCACCGCCCGCCGCCTTTACGAACTGGATCCCAAATCCTTTCAGGAATTGCTGACCGCGAGCGCGGCCTCACGCAACCTGCCGAGCGCCATGCTGATCGACAAGGACAGCAAACCACTGGCGACAGCGGATACCGGCATCCAGCTGGCCTTCGCGGCACCGCCGCCGGAGTTCCTCAGCAATGTCGATGTAGACAAGCCTGAGATTGCCGTGTTGCCGGACGAAAATTACGTCGCAGCGGTGATCCGGCTGCGTGCCTTCAACGACACCTACCTTTACGTGGCCCGTCAGCTTGATCCCCGTGTGGTCGCGCAACTCAAGCAAACCGAGGCCAGCGTCGCCGAGTATGCGGAGATCGAGTCGCGCCGGCTTGGCATTCAAGTGGCGTTCGCGCTGATGTTCGCGGTGATCGCGCTGACCATTCTGATGGCCTCGGTTCTGATCGGTCTTAATTTCGCCAATTGGCTGGTCGCACCCATCAGGCGACTGATGAGCGCCGCGAGTACCGTGTCGACCGGCGATCTGCATGTGCAGGTTGCGGTCCACAAATCGGAGGGCGATCTTGCTCAGCTCGGCGAGACGTTCAACAAGATGACGCAAGAATTGCGCACCCAGCGCGATGAGCTGGTCAGCGCCAGCGACCTGATCGACAGCCGCCGCCGCTTCATCGAGGCGGTGCTGTCGTCGGCAAGCGCCGGCATCATCGGCGTCGACGCCTCCGGGAGTGTCGGCATTCTCAACCGCTCGGCCGAAAAGCTCATCGGTCACGCGGAATCGGAGACGTTGGATCGTCCGCTCGCGGACGTGCTGCCCGAACTCGATGACATGATGAAGTCCGCCCGCGAAGGCACGCAGCGGCTGGTGCAGGGGCAGATCACCATCCTGCGCGACGGCAACGAGCGCAACTTGTCCGTGCGCGTCAGCGCCGAGCAAACCAATCAGAAGCGCGACAGCTACATCATCACGCTCGACGACATCACCGAGCTCGTTTCCGCGCAGCGGACGTCGGCGTGGGGCGACGTTGCCCGCCGCATCGCGCACGAAATCAAGAATCCGCTGACGCCGATCCAGTTGTCCGCCGAGCGCATTCGCCGCAAGTTCGGCAAGGCCATCACCGAGGACAAGGCCGTGTTCGACCAGTGCACGGATACGATCGTGCGGCAGGTCGACGACATCAGGCGGATGGTTGACGAATTCTCCCGCTTTGCGCGCATGCCCAAGCCCGTGATCGAAGGCGAGGATGTCGCCGACACCGTGAGGCAGGCCGTGTTCCTGATGAAGGTCGGCCATCCCGACATCGATATCGAGGTCGAGTTGAAGGAAGATCCGCTGCGGGCGCATTTCGACCGGCGGCTGATCTCGCAGGCCCTGACCAACATCATCAAGAACGCGACCGAGGCCATAGAGGCGGTGCCGGCGGAAGAAATCGGCAAAGGCCGCATTGATGTCGTCGCGAACCGCGAGGACGATGACATCGTCATCGATGTCGTCGACAATGGTATCGGATTGCCGAAAGTCGCCCGCGCGCGCTTGCTCGAACCCTATGTCACGACGCGCGAGAAAGGCACCGGCCTGGGGCTCGCGATCGTCGGCCGCGTGCTCGAGGACCATGGCGGGCGCATCGAGCTGAAGGATGCCTCGGATTTCCGGCCCGGCCAGCGCGGGGCCTGGATGCGCTTGCGATTCGCGATCTCCGGCCGGGCATCAAAAATCGAGGTGAAGGAGCCTGTGGCCAAGGCCACGCCAACGGCGACGGAAACAAAGGAGCCAGCCTCCGAAACCGTTGAGCCGGCTCACGCGACTAACAGTGAAACAAAAACCAAAGCCGCAACCGGCAGCTGACAAGGCAGGCGCGATCCCATGGCAAGTGACATTCTGATCGTCGATGACGAAGCCGATATTCGGGAACTGGTCGCAGGCATTCTCGACGACGAGGGCTTTTCGACCCGAACCGCCCGCGACAGCGATTCCGCGCTGGCCGAAATCGTGAATCGCCGGCCGAATCTGGTGTTTCTTGACATCTGGCTGCAGGGAAGCAAGCTCGACGGGCTGCAGCTTCTGGAACAAATCAAGCGGGATCACCCCGATCTGCCGGTCGTGATGATCTCCGGACACGGCAATATCGAAACCGCGGTCGCGGCGATCAAGCGCGGCGCCTACGACTTCATCGAAAAACCGTTCAAGTCCGACCGGCTGATCCTGGTCGCGACGCGCGCATTAGAGACCTCGCGGCTGAAACGCGAGGTGAAAGAACTGAAGCAGCTCGCGCCCACCGCAAGCATCCTGACCGGACGCTCGCCCTGCATGAATCAGTTGCGCCAGACCATCGAGCGGGCGGCCAAGGCCAACAGCCGCATCCTGATCGTCGGCCCGTCCGGCTCGGGCAAGGAACTGGCGGCGCGCACGCTGCACGCCGCCTCGAGCCGCGCCGACGGCCCCTTCGTCGTCATCAACGCGGCCGCGATCACGCCGGAGCGCGTGGAACTCGAACTGTTCGGGATCGAGCAGTCCAATGGCGAGCAGCCGCGCAAGACCGGCGCGCTGGAAGAGGCGCATGGCGGCACATTGTTCGTCGACGAAATCGGCGACATGCCGCGCGAGACGCAGAACAAGATTCTGCGCGTGCTGGTCGATCAGACGTTCCAGCGCTCCGGCGGCACCACCAAAGTCCACGTCGACGTCCGCATCATTTCCTCAACCGCTCGCAACCTGGAAGAAGAGATCGCCGCGGGCCGGTTCCGCGAAGATCTCTATCATCGCCTGTCGGTGGTGCCGATCCGCGTCCCGCCGCTGTCGGAGCGGCGCGAGGACATCCCCGAGCTGATCGACTATTTCATGGATCAGATTTCGGTCATCACCGGCCTGCCGAAGCGCCAGATCGGCCAGGATGCGATGGCGGTGCTGCAATCCCACATCTGGCCCGGGAACGTCCGGCAGCTCCGTAACAATGTCGAACGCGTCATGATCCTGGCGGGCGGCGGTCCGGAGGTCATCATCACCGCCGACATGCTGCCGCAGGATGTCGGCTCGATGGTTCCGGCGATGCCGACCAGCAATAATGGCGAACACATCATGGGGCTGCCGCTGCGCGAGGCGCGGGAGGTGTTCGAGCGGGATTACCTGATTGCCCAGATCAGCCGCTTTTCCGGCAACATCTCTCGCACCGCTGAGTTCGTCGGCATGGAGCGCTCGGCGCTCCATCGCAAGCTCAAGGCGCTGGGGGTTGGCTAGAGCACGATGAGTTTAGGATAGGTCGTCATCGCGCTCTGACTTATTGTCTGAGCATGACCTGCGCGCAAACGCTTTGTGTTTGTTAGCTGAGGGAAAACCGGTACCCACCCCGCGATCCAAGTGCGGGGCAGGCTTTTTGCGGATCATGCTCGAGACGCAAAAACGGCGTTTTTCTGTATCTATTTGAGACAATTCGCCGATTTCCGTGGTCTTACGGAGCAATTGGGGCCGGCTTGCCCCCAACTTGGGGCGCGAAGCGGCTTGCCTAAAAACCACGGCTGCCCTCTAATCGCACCGCCCGCGTCCCTGGAGGGGGAAACTCAGGGGATGCCGGCAACCGGGAGAGGCTCCGTGAGAGAGTTGCAACCGGTCTAATAAGAACAAGCACAAGACGCGAGATAACAACAATGGCGGCAGACCGCGCACAAAACCTACAGGACACCTTCCTAAATCACGTTCGCAAAACCAAGACGCCTCTGACGATCTTTCTGGTCAATGGAGTGAAGCTGCAAGGGATTGTCACCTGGTTCGACAATTTCTGCCTGCTGCTGCGGCGCGATGGTCATTCGCAGCTTGTCTACAAGCATGCGATTTCCACCATCATGCCGGGCGCCCCGATCCAGTTGTTCGAAGGCGGCGAGGATGCTCCGGCTTGAGAGTGATCTGATTGGAACCCCGAAGCAGGGAAGGGGATGCCGACCGTCCGCGGTCGGCCGGAGGTAAAGAAACCGGGCGGGTGATTGTCATCGGCCCGTATTTGCGCATGCGCCGCGGCGAGGCGCATGCGCAAACGGATGATCATGCCTTGCGTGATTCCTTGCGCGATTTCGAGGCGCGGCTGGACGAGGCCGAGGGCTTGGCGCGCGCGATCGATCTCGTGGTCGCCGACGCGCTGATCGCGCCGGTCGGCCAGATCCGGCCGGCGACCTATCTCGGCAAGGGCAAGGTCGAGGAGATCGCTGGCCTCATCACCAGCCATGACATCGAGCTCGTGGTGATGGATTGCGCGTTGTCGCCGATCCAGCAGCGCAATCTCGAGAAGGCCTGGAACGCCAAGGTGCTCGACCGCACCGGGCTGATCCTGGAAATCTTCGGCCGCCGCGCCAAGACCAAGGAAGGCGCGCTGCAGGTCGAGCTGGCGCATTTGAACTACCAGCGCAGCCGACTGGTGCGGTCCTGGACCCATCTCGAACGCCAGCGCGGCGGTTTCGGCTTCATGGGTGGCCCGGGCGAAACGCAGATTGAGGCGGACCGCCGCTTGATCGGCGAGCGCATCACGCGGCTGCAGAACGAATTGAAGAAGGTGCGGGCGACGCGGCGGCTGCATCGTGCCGGCCGGCAGCGCGTGCCTTATCGCGTCGTGGCGCTGGTGGGCTACACCAACGCCGGCAAGTCGACGCTGTTCAACCGCCTGACCCGCGCCGATGTGCAAGCCGCCGACATGCTTTTCGCGACACTCGATCCGACCTTGCGCGGGCTGCACCTGCCGCATGGCGGCAAGGCGATGCTGTCGGACACGGTCGGATTCATCTCCAACCTGCCGACGCAATTGGTGGCCGCGTTCCGCGCCACGCTGGAGGAAGTGCTGGAGGCCGACCTCATTCTCCATGTGCGCGATATCTCGCACGAGGACGTTGAGGCGCAGGAGCGCGACGTCGATGCCGTGCTGCGTCAGCTCGGCATCGATCCGGAAGCGAGTGGGCGTATTCTCGAAGTCTGGAACAAGATCGATCGCGTTGATCTGGAGGAGCGCGAGAACCTGCGCAACATCGCCGCGCGCCGCCCGCCGGAGCGGCCGTGCTTCCTGGTCTCCGCGGAAACCGGGGAGGGGATCGATTCGCTGCTGGCGGCAATCGAGGAGCGGCTCGCGGCCACGCGCACGACGCTGGCTCTCTCGATCGACGCCGCCGACGGCGCCGGCATCAGCTGGCTGCATCGCAACGCCGAAGTGCTGAACAAGGAGCTGCACGACGGGCGTTTCGACATGACCGTCCGCGTGGACGAGACCAAGCGCGACATCGTGGTCACCCGGTTCGACGCCGTGCCGCAGGGGATGTGATCAATTGTTGTCCTCGCGAGCGCAGGACCCGCAACCACAGCGTCCTCTCGATGAGGAACACCCCTCCCTACGGCAAATAGCGATAGGGTCTAGGCGCCTATCGTTACGCATGCATGCGACGTTCTCACAATCGCCCCATGGCGGCTACGCTACGGCCTCGCTTCTGTCAAACCATGAGGGCCTCTTCCGCCAACAATTAGGAAGAACCGCCGGTGGAGGTACCCAATGCATTACTCGCAAAGCCCACCTCTCGCAGAAGCGCTAGATCTGGACGCCATATCCGATCAGCCTATATCCGATCAGCGCATGTCCGATCAGCGCATTTCCGACCAGCGTGTTGGCTCCAACCTCAGGAATCATCAGGTCGCGCGCGACCGGCCGTCGGTTGGCAGGCGAATATTCCGCGGCCTTACCCGTTTTTTTATTGCGATTCTTATCGGTGTCGGCGGCACGCTTGCCTGGCAGTCCTACGGTGATGTAGCAAGAGAGATGGTAATAGTCCGGGCTCCAACGCTGGCCTGGTTGTTGTCGGTTTCGACGACAAGTTCGGCGGCCTTGGCTGCAACTTCTCCTGACCCTATGCAACAGCTTGAGCCCTTGGCGTCAAATCTCGACGTCGTGCGGCGCAGCGTGGAAGAACTCGCTGCCAAGCAAGATCAGATGGTCCAGAGCATCGCGACACTGCAGGCTGTTGAGGAGGACATCAGACAGAAGATGTCATCCACGCCTCCGTTCCCGCCCCAGCAGGCGGCCCCGATCCCGCAGCCTAGGCCGCCGCAACCCAGGGCGCAGTCATCGGCGGTGCAGTCGTCGTCGGTACCTCGCCCGCCGCCGCCTGCTGCACCCGTCGTGCTCTCGCGCTGATGGCTCGGATTGCCGGGGAGGGCGAAATTGATAAACGTCTTTCCTTTGAGGGCGGTCAACTTATGACGACCCAGTTATGACGAGCCAAGCCTCCGGCCTCAGTTCACTCCGAGCTGAGGCCGTTTCTTTTTGACGTCTTGCATTTTGAGGGCGTTCCGTTTCGCTGAATGTTCAGCGCGCGCCGTGCTCGTTTGGCTGGGACGACGAGGAGGTTTCCTCTTCCTTCGCCTCGTTCCACAACGCGTCCATCTCATCGAGCGAAGCCTCGTCGGGCGAGCGTCCCTTTGCCGCCAGCGCGCGTTCGATATAGGCAAAGCGCCGTGCGAATTTGGCATTGGTGGCGCGCAGCGCCATTTCGGGATCGGCGCCGACATGGCGCGCCAGGTTGACCAGCGCGAACAGCAGGTCGCCGGTCTCCTCAGTCAGTTCCTCGGCATCGTTGCGATCGAGCGCCGCTTCGATCTCGTCGGCTTCTTCGCGAATCTTGTTGAGCACCGCGCGCGGATCGTTCCAGTCGAAGCCGACGGTTGACGCCTTGCGTTGCAATTCCATCGCGCGCGCGAGCGCCGGCTGACCGGCCTTGATGCCCGACAGCAACGATTTGTGCTCGCTTTGCTGCGCCGGACGACGCGTCGCGCGTTCGGCTTTTTCCTCCGCCTTGATGCGCTCCCACACGCCCTTCACATGGGCCGGCGTCAGATTGCCGTCCTTGTCGGCGAACACATGCGGATGGCGGCGGATCATCTTGCGCGTGATCGCCTCGACTACGTCGCCGAATGCGAACGCTTCTCTCTCCTCCGCCATGCGGGCATGGAACACCACCTGCAGCAGGAGGTCGCCGAGCTCCTCACGCAGATCATCGAGATCGCCGCGCGCAATCGCGTCCACGACTTCATAGGCCTCTTCGATGGTGTAGGGCGCGATGGTCGAAAAATTCTGCTCCAGGTCCCACGGACAGCCGCTGACCGGCGTGCGCAGTTGGGCCATGATCTCGATCAGGCATGAGATATCGCGGGAAGGGGTCATGGATGGTCCGAGGCCAGTGGCGATCAGGCTTTATGCCGCAAGACGCGCCCCGGTCCCAGCGCCATGCGCCGTCTTTTCCACCGGCTCGGTCCTTTTTGGCCCTTCTTGGCCCCGGCTGGGAGGAGTGCTAGAGCATGATCCGGAAAAGTGGGTACCGGTTTTCCCTCGCGACAAACGCGAAGCGTTTGCACGGAGATCATGCTCAAACAATAAGCTGGAGCGCGATGAATTCATCGCGCTCCAATAACGCCTCATGCATAGTGAATCTCAGGACAACGCGTTGGTGCTGTTCTCGGGCGGGCAGGATTCCGCGACGTGCCTCGCCTGGGCGCTGGAGCGCTTCTCGCACGTCGAGATGCTCGGCTTCGACTACGGCCAGCGTCACGCCATTGAGCTCGCATGCCGCGACCGATTGCTGGCCGGCATCCGGTCAATGCGCCCGGACTGGGCAACCAAGCTCGGCGAGAGCCATACGCTGGCGATCCCGACGCTCGCCGACATCTCCGACACCGCGCTGACCCGCGACGTGGCGATCGCGATGGGCGCCGATGGTCTGCCCAACACTTTCGTGCCCGGCCGCAACCTCGTCTTTCTCACCTTCGCCGCCGCGCTCGCCTACCGGCGCGGCATCTCTCACATCATCGGCGGCATGTGCGAGACCGACTATTCCGGCTATCCGGATTGCCGCGACGAGACCATCCGCGCGCTGAACGCCGCGCTCAATCTCGGCATGGCCAGAGGGTTTCAATTGCACACGCCGCTGATGTGGCTCGACAAGGCCGCGACGTGGGCGCTCGCGCACGAACTCGGCGGGGCGGCGCTCGTCGATCTGATCCGCGAGCGCTCCCACACCTGCTATCTCGGCGAGCGCGGCGCGCCACACGACTGGGGTTATGGCTGCGGCGAATGTCCGGCCTGCCGCCTGCGCGCCAAGGGCTGGTGGAAATATGCGGAGCGGGGAGGCGTTTCCTTGAACATTTTTCGTTAAGACCGTTATTGCGAGGAGCGCTTGCGACAAGGCACGCTGACGTCAGCTCTGCGCGCATCGCGGTGCTGCCAGCGGATGGCAGGCCTGCTGCGCGCGGGCGGGTGAGCCTATGCTCACGGAAACAGAAAAATGCCGGGGAGGAACTATGCGTTGTCCGCTTCTCGCCGCTATCGGCGTCGCCTTAACGTTGGCCTTAACCTTGGCGTACCCTTCCGCCGCGCCGGCGCAAGCGCCGGTCGCGGCGCTCACCGGCCTCGTCAGTTCGACCGAGGAAGCTGTGATGGAAGGCGTGCTGGTCGGCGCCACCAAGGCCGGATCGAATATCACGGTCACTGTCGTCACCGGCGCGGATGGCCGCTACAGCTTCCCGGCGAACCGGCTCGGGCCGGGTCAATATAGTCTTGGCGTGCGCGCGGTCGGCTACGAATTGGATCAGCCCCAAGGAAACGAAAACAAGGCGATCGAAATCAAGGCGGTCGAATCCCCGGATCAGAAAGCCGCAACGCAGGATCTCAGGCTCGGGCGGACTAAGGACCTCGCCGCGCAATTGTCGAACGGCGAATGGCTGGCGAGCATCCCCGGCACCGATCGGCAAAAGGATCAATTGCTCAACTGCGTCGGTTGCCACCGGGTCGAACGCATCATGCGCTCGAAATACGATGCCGACGGCTTCCTCACCCAGATCCTGCCGCGCATGCAGGGCTATGTGCAGCAGAGCCTGCCGATCCATCCACAATTGCGCCCCGCCGAGCGCTTGATGGAGGAGCAGGGTGAAGATCGTATCCAGGTCTATCGCGCCGCGGCCGAATATCTGAGCACGATCAATCTCTCGGCCACGCCGCAATGGACCTATCCGCTGAAAACCTTACCGCGCCCAAAGGGCCGGGCGACGCGGGTGATCTACACGGAATACGATCTGCCGCGCGAGGAAATCTCGCCACATGATGTGATGGTGGACAAGGACGGCATGGTCTGGTTTTCCAGTTTCGGCGAGCAAAATCTCGGCCGGCTCGATCCCAAAACCGGCAAGGTCACTGAATTTCCCTATCCCAACCACCGAGAGGAGTTTCCGACCGGCAGCCTTGGCCTGCGTGCCGATGCCGCGGGCAATCTGTGGCTCGGCAACATGTACCAGGCCACGATCGTCAAGT